>OKSK01001150.1_pt1 | contig 13437 bp, 13 predicted proteins | sample 1606301 | NCBI WGS metagenome assembly OKSK01 (sample SAMEA3879557, study PRJEB24766) | human gut metagenome | biome: human-associated habitat; feature: feces | place: USA | collected 1985/1987
CGTAGCCAACCAGAAGGTCGGGGTCTTTTTCGCCCCGGGGCAGCTTTTCCAGAATGCGGCTCAGTACCCCGGCACCCAGCTTGGCGGTGCATCCGCCGCCGGTGCAGAAGACAATGGGGCCTTGCTCTGCCATTTCATGCACGCTCCCTTTCATCAAAATAAGTCAGCACGCCCTGCACCTCATATTTTTCGCGCAGGAGCGCGAGGGTCTGTTCTCCGGCAGCAATGCGGGCGGGGGCATCCGCCTGATTGAGCACCACAGAAAAACGGCGGTTCCCTACCAGTTTTCGTCCCCCCTGCTCACTGGCCAGCAGCCTTGCCAGCAGCTCCGGTGTCAGAAGCGTTTCGGGGGCAGCGCCCAGCAGGGCGCAGGCCTGCTCCAGCCGGAAGCAGACCTCTCGCAGAGGTCTGCCCAGCGCAGACAATCCTGCCACGGCCAGCACGATATCGCTTTCCGGCAGTAGCACCGGTTCATGGGCCGCCGGAACTTTGCAGGGCATCCGTTTTGCACCGTCCGCTTCCAAAAGAACCATATCCGCACGTGCCATCCAGCAGGTCAACTGCTCCGGCGGCAGGGCGGTCAGCTTGCCCTGCTCTGCCGGGACACCGGCCACGGCATATTGCCCTGCCGCCCAGAGGGACGCAAGAGCAGCCTCATCTGCGGCATAATTCTCCCCCGGCTGCCGGATGTGGGTGGTGGTGCTCACCAGCACCCGCCAGCCTTTGGCGGCACAATGACGGGCAAAGGCATAGAGCAGGGTGGTTTTTCCGCCGCCGCCCACCAGCGAGACCACATGGCCCTTTTCAGCCAGAAACGGAAATTGTTTTTCCGGAAGCATCAGCGGTTTTCTTCCACCGCCATGGCGACCTGCTCCGGGGTGATGGGCAGCTCATAGAAGCGGGTGCCGATGGCATTGTAGATGGCATCCGCGATGGCGGGCAGCGGGGTGTTGATGACCACCTCGCCGATGGATTTCGCACCGAAGGGGCCGTTCGGCTCATAGCTGTTCTCGAACTCGACCCGGATATGGCCTACGTCGGCGCGGGTGGGGATCTTGTACTGCATGAGCGAATTTTCCATGGGCCAGCCCCGCTGGTCGTAGGTGATGTTCTCGGTGAGGGTCATACCGATGCCCTGCAGCAGACCGCCCTCGGCCTGCACCCGGGTAAGGTTCGGGTTGATGGGGGTGCCGCAGTCCACGCAGGCGTCGAACTCCAGCAGCTTCACCTCGCCGGTCTCGGTGTCCACCTCTACCTCAGCCGCGCCCACCATGTAGGGCGGAGGCGACAGGGGCGACATATGGGTCTCCGTGACCTCCAGCGGCACATCGTGGCCGAACATGGAGGCCGTGGCGATGTCGGCCAGCGGGACGCTCCGGGCGGGGTCGGCAGAGGCAAACACCGTCTTACCGTCAAATTCCACGTCGCTCTCCCCGCAGCCCAGCAGCTGCGCGCCCAGCTTGCAGATCTGACCGCGCAGCTTCAGGGCGCACTTCTCGACGGCCTTACCGGTGATGTAGGTAGTGCTGGACGCATAGGAGCCGGAGTCGTAGGGGGAGGTGTCGGTGTCGGCACCGTAGACGGTGATGTCGTCCATGCCGCATTCCAGCACCTCGGCGGCGATCTGGGCCAGCGTGGTGTCACAGCCGGTGCCCATATCGGCAGCGCCGATGAGGAGGGTATAGAAGCCCTCATCGTTGATCTTCAGGGTGGCGCTGCCCACGTCCATGCCGGAGATGCCAGAGCCCTGCATCGCCATGCCCATGCCGACGGCACGGATCTTCCCGTTGCCCATATCGCGGCGAGGGTACTTTTCGTCCCAGTTTATCATCTCGTGGACCTTCGCAAGGCACCGGTCGAGGGCGCAGCTGGTGTTCACCGCGCCGTAGTAGGCGGGCATGACCTGCCCCTCCTTCACGATATTCATTTTCCGGAGCTTGAAGGGGTCCATATGGAGCTTTGCGGCCAGCTCGTTGACGGCGGATTCCACCGCAAACAGGCCCTGCGTCGCGCCGTAGCCCCGGTAGGCACCCGCCGACATATGGTTGGTGTACACCACGTCATAGGTAAAGCGGAAGGCCTCGGCCCTGCCGTAGAGGGGGATGGATTTATGTCCCGAAAGGCCCACCGTCGTGGGGCCGTGCTCGCCGTAAGCGCCGGTGTTGGAGAGGGTGTAGAGGTCGAGGCCGCGGATGGTGCCGTCCCTGTCCGCGCCGAGGCGGAGGTGGATCTCCATCTCGTGGCGGGGGGTGGAGGCGATCTGGCTCTCCTCCCGGGTGAAGATGAGCTTGGAGGGCTTTTTGGTCTTCCACGTCACGAACGCCGGATAGACCTCACAGACGGCGGTCTGCTTCGCGCCAAAGCCGCCGCCGATGCGGGGCTTCGTCACCCGCACCATGGACTTCGGGATGTGGAGGGCGTTGGCGATGATGCGGCGGGCGTGGAAGACGATCTGGGTCGAGCTGAGGACGTTCAGACGGCCATAGAGGTCGATGCTGCAATAGGTGCGGAAGGTCTCCATCATGGCCTGCTGGCAGGCTTTGGTGTGGTAGACATGGTCGATGACGATGTCACAGTCGGCCAGCACCCCGTCGATGTCGCCGTCGCTGCACTCGTCGTGGGCGCAGAGGTTGCGCTTGTTGTCCGCGCCCACGGGGCACAGGCTCTCCCAGTTGTCCTCGGGGTGGACGAGGATGGGGTTGTCCTTGGCGGTGTGATAGTCCAGCACCGGCTCCAGCACCTCATAGGCGACCTTTATCAGTTTCAGCGCCTTATCGACGCATTTGTCGTCCTTGCCCGCCACGATGGCCACAACGTCGCCCACGAAGCGGACGTGGCGGTCGATGAGGAGGCGGTCGTAGGGGCTGGCCTCCGGGTAGGTCTGGCCTGCCTGCGTGTAGCGGCGGGCGTCCTGCGGCACATCCTCCCATGTAAAGATGGCCTCGATGCCGGGCACCTTCTTGGCCACAGCGGTATCGATGCTCTTCACGATGGCGTTGGCGTGGGGGGAGCGCAGGAGCTTGACGATGAGGCAGTCGGCGGGGACGAGGTCGTCCATATAGACGGGCTGGCCCGTCACCAGCTGCATGGCGTCCTTCTTGCGGAATGGTCTGTTGACCGTATTCATTCTGCCGCCTCCTTCTTGGCTTTTTTCCATGCGAGGAAGTTCTGGATGCCCCGCAGCTGGCCCTCATAGCCCGAGCAGCGGCAGAGGTTTCCGGCGAGATATTCCTTGATCTCCTCCTCGGTGGGATATTCCTTCTCCCGGAAGAGGGCGAGGGCGTTCATGATGAAGCCCGGGTTGCAGAAGCCGCACTGCTCTGCGCCCTGATCGGCGATGAAGGCGCCGAACTCGGCGGCTTCGTCCTGCAGGCCCTCGAGGGTGGTCACTCTGCGGCCGTCGGCCCGGACGGCGAGGACAGAGCAGGACAGCACCGGCTTGTCGTCGAGAAAGACGGTGCACAGGCCGCAGTTGGAGGTCTCGCAGCCCCGCTTGACGCTCAGGCAGCCGTGGCTGCGCACAAAGTCGATGAGCAGCGCGTCAGGCGCAACGTCGGCGGTGAGCTTCTTATTATTTAAGGTAAGTGTGATCTGCATGGTGTTCCCCTTCCTCAGCCTTCCAGACGGCAGACGGCGCGTTTGGTCAGCACGCCGGCCAGATGGCGGCGGTACGCGGTGCTGCCCCGGATGTTGCTTTCGGTCTTGATGTCTGCTTTCACCTCAGCGGCGAAGCGGGCGGCGAAGGCCTCGGCGGTCTCCCCTGCCTGCGGTGCGGCGGTGTAGAGCACAGCCTTGCCCGGGCGTGCGCCGAGGGCGGCGCGGATGCTGCCGTCGGCAAGGCGGGCGGCGGCGCAGGTCAGCACCGGGAAATCGGTCTGGCTGTTGCGCACCGACTGGTAGCAGAAGCGGGCGTGCTCCTTCGGCACGAGGACCCGCACGAGGATGTCCCGGTCATAGGGGCGCTGGGCGTACTCCGAAAGGGGCACGACGCCGCCCTTGTACAGCTCCACCGAGGCGTTCAGCGCAAGGAAGATGGTCAGCACGTCCGAAAAGCCGAAGCGGCTGTAGAGGCTGCCGCCCACAGTGGCGAGGTTGCGCAGCTGGACGCCCACGATGTGGCGCACCGACTCCCGCACTGCGCCCTCGGTGTAGGCGGCGAGGCCCTCGTGCAGCTCAAGCTGGCGCAGCGTCACCATCGCACCGATGGCAAAGCCCTCCTCCGTCTCCTCGATGGTATCGAGACCGAGGCCCGACAGGTCGATGGCAGTGCCCACATTGATGTTCTCCATCTTGAGCCAGATCATGCCGCCGAGGACACGGTTCTGCTTTTTCTGGTTGAGCTGCCACGCCTCCTCGAGACTTTCGGCCTTTTTGTATTCCCGAATGGTCATCATTTTGCTGTTTCCTCTCTTTTTTGGCCTTTTGCTTTTATTCTATCACAAAATCCGCTATAATGCCACTGTAGCGATTCAACTTTTCCATGCAGGGGAGGACGGGACGATGGAACAGACGAAGCAGGCGGCGGTAGGCTGCGTCATCATGGCGTCGGGGCGGGCGGTGCGCTTCGGCTCGGATAAGCTTCTGGCCGACTTCGGCGGCGCGCCCCTCATTGCCCGGGCGCTGGCCGTCACGGCCTCCCCCGCCCTTGCGGCCCGGGTGGTCGTCACCCGGTCGGCGGAGGTAGCGCGTCTCGCCCGGGCGGCGGGTGCAGCGACCGTCCTCCACAGCCTGCCGGGCCGGAACGACACCGTCCGCCTCGGCCTTGACGCGCTGCTGGGCGAGTGCCCCGGCCTCGGGGGGTGCATCTTCCTGCCCGGCGACCAGCCGCTGCTGCGGCGAGAGAGCCTTGAGTCCATGGTGCGCGACTTTCACGCGCAAAAAGAAACAGAACGGGTCATCCTCCGTCTGGGCTGGCGCGCCGGGGGCGCAGAGCCTCTGCTGGGGAGTCCCGTCCTGTTCGGGAGCGGTCACTTTGACGCCCTGCGCGCTCTGCCCGAGGGCAGGGGCGGCGGCGTAGTCATCCGCCAGCACCCCGGCTGCGTCCGGGCCGTGTACGCCCAGAGCGCCGAGGAGCTGGAAGATGCGGATACGGTGGAGCGCTTAGAGGCGCTGAAGCGTTTCCTCTGAGCCGTCCAGCGCCTTTTTCAGGTTTGCCAGCACCTTCTCGCTCAGCAGCACGAAGGCCTGCTTGGTGCGTCCGGCCGAGACGCCCGGGCTGTGGACGTTGGGACGGGCGAAGAAGCCCTCGCTCACCGGGCCGGCGGCGGCGTAGGTGTCGCAGAAGAAGTGGGTGCCGGGCTTGTCCAGCCACGCTTCGAGGGCGGCGGAGTCGAAGCCGGGGCCGATGGAGGTGTTGAAGAGGACCTTGCCCTCCCCCAGCGCCTCAAACTCCGGCCCGCCCAGCAGCAGGACGTTCTTGTTCAGGCAGGTAAAGACCACCTCGCTGTCCCGCAGAAGGGCGTCCAGAGGCTTGTACTTCATGCCCGCAGCCTCGGCGTCCGGCTTGCGGCTGCGGCTGTAGTAAGAGATGTCCGCGCCGAGGAAGGCCAGCGCATCGGCGATCATCCGGCCCGAGACGCCCAGACCCACGACGCCCACCCGGAGGCCGAAGATCTCCACCGGCTCGTCCCGGAGCATCGGCATCCCGAAGCCGTGGAGCAGGCCGGTCAGCTCGTGGAGGACATATTCCACCACGCCCCGGTCGCCGTAGTCCCGGATGCCCAGCACCCGGATGCCCTTTTCCCGGGCAAAGGCGATGTCCACGTTCGCGCTCTTCTCGGAGTAAAGGCTGCAGCACATCCCGATGTAGCGCAGATCGGGGCAGCGGGCGATGACGTCCCGGCCCATGCGGGAGGTATAGCTCAGGAGCACCGCGTCGGCGTCCCCGATGCGGCAGACGATCTCGTCCGCGTCGGCGGGGACGTCCCGGAAGAGCACGACCTCCCTAGCGTACTGATGCAGGGCCTCTTCCGCCGAGGGGATGAGGCTGACCGGCTCGATGGCGACCAGTTTCTGGAACATAGCGCTTTCCCTCCTTATTTAATAGAAGCAGACCGGCGAGGCGAGGTTGCGCAGCAGGGCCACGGCGCTCCACCCGGCGATGGCGCTGGTGGAGGAGCAGATGTCCACCACAGCCTTGACGCCCTCGATCTCAGCGGTGATGCAGTGGTCGTCGCCCACCCAGCCGGGGACGGAGTGCATGGTCACGCCGGTGACGTCCGGGCCGGTGGTGGCCAGCGAGGTGGCCACGGCGACGTTCACCCGGCGGGGGAAGGTAGCGATGGCCTCCTTGGCACTGCCGGTGAAGACAGTGGTCTTTTCGGTGTCAGTCAGCAGATGGTCGGCCCAGACGGGGGTGTTGCGGAAGCCCTTCGCGCCGGTGTGGGTCTCGATGCCGGCCTTTTCGTCCAGCTTCTGGGCCTCAGCCATGAGGGTGACGGTCTGCAATACGTCGAAGCCGCCGATGGCACCGCTGGCCAGATGCACCTTGGCCCCGCCCTCCCGGGCCGCCTGCTTGACCTCCTCGTAGAAGGCGAGGTCGGCGAATGCACCGATGCGCAGCACTGGCACCGCCATGGCCCGCACCGCCTCCACCGAGGCCGCCTCCACGATGTACTCCGGCTCCAGCGCCAGCAGGGCGTCCACGTCCGCGCAGGCCGCACAGCCCACGGCGGACGCCGTCTTCTCTGCCGAGGCGAAGGTGCGGCTGGTGACGCCCACCAGCTCGTAGTCTTCCAGCAGGCCCTTCTTCCATGCATCGGCCACAATGTTTCCGAGGAAGCCGCAGCCCACGATGCCAAATTTCGTTTTCATGATACCATTCTCCTTTTTCCCGCCCAGTCGGCGGGTTTTTCCTTTCCCAGTATACCATGTCTACCCCGGAAAAGCAAAAGCGGCGCTTCTTCTTCGCCAAAAGGCACTCTTTCTGTCGGATCTTCTCCATTCACGCAGGAAACAGGGCGATTCGCGCAGGTTTTCTTGATTTTTCCCCTCAGATGTGGTACATTCAGGGCAGTCAAATGTTCCCCGTTTTTACCATTTCTTTTCACCATTCAAAGGAGGTTTTTGTATGCTGTCTTATCGTAAGCTTGCGATGCGTGTTCTGGGCCGGCCTCTCCATACGGGGGGCAGCGATTCGCCCCGTCCGGCCTCTCAGCGGGCAGCGGCGCTTATCCTGACTGCCGCAATGCTCACCACCCTTACCGCCCCGGCCTTTGCAAAGGAATGGTACATTGAAGAAGGTGACATCACCGTGAGAGCAGGTGAGACCGAAGGGACGAACAAGGTCTCACAAGGGGAGAATCCGGAGGTGGAAGACACCAACACCGTTATCACAAATAGTGACAAGGACAAAGCTTCTTCCAACACCGTGACCATCGAGGCCAAAGATAAGGACGATAAGGTAGAGGTCACACTCAAGGATGTGAACATCGACACCAGCAGCCGGAGCGAAGCCGCCGTGAGCGTGACTGGCGAGGGCAATACCAATATCGAGCTGGATGGCGACAACGCGCTGAAGAGCGACATCTACAGCAGCGGCATCTCCAGCAGCGGCAGCCTCACCATCTCCGGCGGCGAAAATGACAGCCTGACGGCCCAAGGCGGCAGCGGCGCAGACGGCATCTATAGCAGCGGCAGCCTCACCATCTCCGGCGGTACGGTCACTGCCAACGGCGGCAGCGGCGGCGGCGGCGACGGCGGCGACGGCATCTGGAGCAGCGGCGGCGTCACCATCTCCGGCGGTAGTACGGTCACTGCCAACGGCGGCAACGGCGGCAATGTGAGCGGCGACGGCATCCGCAGCGACAGCGGCGACGTCACCATTTCCGGCGGTACGGTCAAAGCCGCTGGCGGCGACAGCAAAGACGGCTACGGCGGCGACGGCATCCGCAGCGGCGGCGTCGTCACCATCTCCGGCAATACGGTCAATGCCGCTGGCGGCAACGGCGGCAAAGTCGGCGGCGACGGCATCTACAGCAACGACATCGATCTGTCGGGCAGCCTCGAACTGACCGCCAAGGCTGGTAGTCCCAATGGCAAGGCCCTCTCGCAGAACGGCAAGGAGCTTAACCTCGACACCATCAAGGACAAGCTGGGCCCGGGCGCAAAAGTCACCACCACCGATGCCGACGGCAAGGTCAATCAGGTCTCTGTCCCCCGCCCTGTGGAGCCGGAAGAGCCTGTTATCCCCGAGGAGTCTTCTTCCTCTTCTGACGGCGGCTCTGCCACCCCGTCCGCACCCGCCTCTCCCCTCCCCGGCCTGACTGTCACCGACAAGGACGGCCAGCGCATCTCCTACACCAGCACCCAGAGCGGCAATACCCTCACCGTCTGCGTCGGACGGCTCACGGCCTCCCTCCGGGCCTCGCTGGCCACCCTGCGTCAGCTGCGGGCTGAGGGCATCGATACCATCACCTTCCAGACCATCCTCTGCTCCACCACCCTCTCGGTGGACGAGCTGCTGGCCATGGGCGGCGAGGACGCCGAGGCTGTCCTGACCCACCGGCTCACCGCTTCCAGCCTCACTGTGGGCTGAAGCTCCTCTCTCCCCTTCCCACAGGCATAGAAAGGCCCCGCTGCCCTGCACATTTCATGCAGAGCGGCGGGGCCTTTTCCTGTTTTACCGCACCCCAGCCGCAGCCGGGACACGCTTTTCGGGCTTTCTGCGCTGCTCTGCGGCGGCAGCGCGGGAGCGGTCGTAGCAATAGCGGATGATGGCCTGACGGCGGACGATGCCGATGAACATCCCCCGGTCGTCCACCACGGGGACGAAGTTCTGGTTCATGGCCGCCTCGATGAGCTGGTCCATGCTCGTCGTGACGGTGACGGCCTTGTAGTCCCGTTTATGGGCGAAGTCCCGGATGGGCACATCCTCCGCCGCCTCAAGGTCAAGGCCGTGGAACTTCTTCAGCCCCCACAGGATGTCCCCCTCCGTCAGGGTACCCACATACTCGCCCTTGCGGTTGAGCACCGGGATGGATGCGTAGCGGTTGTTCTCCCATTTTTCCAGCGTCTGGCGAAGGGTGAAGTCATCGTACACATACATCAGGTCCTGCTTGGGGGAAAGGAAAAACAGAATATTCATGAAAACAACTCCTATTATGAACTTTTTCCGCCGCCGGGGCCGCAGCTCCTGTGCAGCCGCAGCAAATTCCTGTCTTCATCACCTTGATCAAATATTCCTGTATCCTGCGCCGGATACAGTCCTACTCTTTCCACTTTAGATTTTAGCACTTTTTCATAGTAAGATAAAGATGCCTGCGCCATGTTTTATATTTTATTCACAATCACCTTTTGTTTCGTCGGATAAATATTCACGAAATGGATGCACAGCGAAGGATTTTGTGCTATACTAACACTAGGAATACGGCCCTTGGCGGCTTCGTCTGTCTTCCAGTATACCGGCTCGCGGTGTCGAAACAGGCCGAAGCCGGCGATCCGTGCCAGACTTTTCCCCTTTGCATCTGCAATTATGTGCTGTACAGCTTCCGAAGAAAGTTGTATAATAAGAGCGGTACGCCGCCCTTTGGGCCTGCGCGCCGCCCCGCCGCCGTGCGGACAGGGGTACAATCATGAATAAAAGGAGCAGAGCGACTATGATCACTTCCCGTTTTCCGCTGGGAGATGTCAGCTTCTCAGCCGAGTATTTTTCCACGCTCGTGGGCGAAGCAACCAAACAATGCTACGGCGTGGCCGCAATGGCCCCCCGTGATCTGACCGACCGCGTCCGCTGCGCCGTGCGCGGCGTGGACGACTCGGCCAAGGGCGTCCGTGTCACACAGGAAGAGGGCCGTCTCGTGATCGAGCTGCACATTGCCGTCAGCTACGGGCTGAACATCTCCACCGCCGCGCGCGCCATCTCGCACCGCGTGAAGGACGAGGTGGAGCAGGCCACCGGCCTGAAGGTCGCCCGCGTGGTCGTATCGGTCGATGACGTGGTTGCCTGACGAGACAAAGCCCGCCCGGGGGATACCGGGAAGATATAAGGAGTAAAAAGCAATGATTTCTGGTAAGATCCTGCGCGACGCCATCATTTCCGGCGCAAACAACATCAACAATCAGCGGTCCCGCGTGGACGAGCTGAATGTCTTCCCTGTCCCCGATGGCGACACCGGCACCAACATGGGCATGACCGTCGGCGCAGCCGTCCGTGAGCTGCAGGCCATGGACGACAGCTGCACCGTGGGCGAGGCCGCAAAGACCGCCGCCTCCGCCATGCTGCGCGGTGCCCGCGGCAACTCCGGCGTCATCACCAGCCTGCTGTTCCGCGGCTTCTCCAAGGCGCTGGAAGGCAAGAAGGAAGCCGACGTGGCCGACATCGTGGCTGCCCTGCAGAAGGGCGTCGAGGGTGCGGCCACATCCATCCTGACTGTGGCCCGCGTGGCTTCGGAGGAAGCTGCCGCCTGCGGCAAGGAGGATGTGGCCGAGCTGTGGGACGTCGTCCTCGCTGCGGGCCAGAAGGCTCTGGAGGACACCCCCAACCTGCTGCCCGTCCTGAAAAAAGCCGGTGTCGTGGATGCCGGCGGTCAGGGCATCATGATCATCTTTGAGGGCATGGGCAAGGTCTTCCACGGGGAGGACATCGTGGCCGGCGGCGAGGCTGCCCCCAACAAGGCCAAGCTCTCCACCGCGAACGCGGGCAAGGGCGTCTTTACCGATGACCTGATGAAGGTCGAGGATATCAAGAACGGCTACTGCACCCAGTTCCTCATCAACAAGAACGAGGGCGCAAGCGCTGCAAAGATGCGTGCCTTCGCCGAATCCAACGGCGACAGCGTGGTCTGCATCGAGGACGACGACGTCATCAACCTCCATGTCCACACCGCCGACCCCGGCAAGATCCTGAGCGAGGCCATCAAGTACGGCTACCTCACCAACTTCAAGATCGAGAATATGCACGAGCAGTTCCTTGCCCGCCAGAAGCAGGGCAAGAGCCTCAAGAAGCAGGCTTCTGCCGAGAAGAAGCCCGACCCGGCCAGCGAGTTCATCTACGCTGCCGTTGACCCCAGCCGCGACTACGGCTTTGTCGCTGTCGCCGCCGGCGAGGGCCTGAAGGCCGTCTTTACCGACCTGTCCGCTGACGCGGTCGTCTCCGGCGGTCAGACCATGAACCCCGCCACCGAGGACATCCTCGCCGCCGTCCAGAGCGTCCCGGCCAAGACCGTCTTCGTCCTGCCCAACAACAAGAACATCATCATGGCTGCTGAGCAGGCCCAGAAGCTGGCCGACCGTCAGGTGGTCGTCCTGCCCACCCGCACCGTCCCCATGGGCATCACGGCTCTGCTGAACTTTGACCCCTCCGCCACCGTCGAGGCCAACACCATCAACATGATGTCTGCCGCCGACAAGGTATCCACCGGCCTCATCACCTACGCCGCCCGCGACAGCGAGTACGACGGCAAGCGCATCCGGAAGGGTGAGATCATGGCGCTGGAGAACGGCAAGATCGTCTCCACCTCCAACGACATCACCAAGGCCACCTATCGTCTGGCCCGCGGTATGTGCAAGAAAGATTCCAGCTTCGTCACCATCATCTCCGGCTGCGACGTCTCCGACGAGGATGCCGAGAAGGTGACCGAGATCGTCAAGGCCAAGTGCCCCAACCACGTTGAGGTCAGCCACATCCGCGGCGGCCAGCCGGTCTACTATTATATGATCAGCGTGGAGTAAGCCTCTCTCCTGTTCAAAGCAATACCCGCAACACAAAACGACCTCTGCTTCCGGTCATCCGGTCGCAGAGGTCGTTTTTATTGATTTTTACCCGGCGTGAAGGGCGTCATTCTTCGCCAGAAGGTACACGCAGTACTGGTTCATGCTGATGCCCTCCCGCTGCGAATGCTCTGCGAGAGCGCGGTGCAGGCTTCGGGGCAGGCGCAGCTTGAACTGCCCGGAGTACGCCTCCAGACTGTCCGGCTCAGGAATTTCAATGTTCTCTTCCAGCGCGGCCTCCAGCCATGCCTTTTTGGCGTCCAAAGCGTTTTTCAGCGCCTCTTCCTCCGTCTCTCCGCAGGTGATGCAGCCCGGGAGATCCGGATAAGAGGCCACAAAACCGCCCTCGTCACTGTCCCTGATAATTTCCATCCGATAGGACAGCGCCAGATAATCATTCAGCGTCTTCATCGTTCTTCGCCTCGCTCTCTACGATCTGTCTCACCATTTCGACATAGACTTTCTTGATCGGTTCATGCTTCGGGATCGTAATGGGATAGCAGCCTGCCTTGCGGAAGGTGTAATGGCTGCTGCCGCTCCGGGGTGCGCTCATCTCATAGCCATAGCTTTCCAAGACCCTGCGCAGTTCGTCGAACCGGAGGTCTTTGCTCAAAGAGCATATCCTTGCCAACAGTTTATCCCATTTTGACATCCTGATTCTCCTATTTCCATTATATATGGTGTCGCATATGATGTCAACATCTTTTTAGAAGAAGCTCACCTGACTGCTCTCGGGCAGGTCACCCAGAGCGCCCACCTGACGCAGGCGGTCGATGATGCTGCTGCCGACGCCGGAGGCCTGCTGCAGCTCCTCGATGGAGAGGTATTCTTCGCCGTGGATGGTCACATTTTCCAGCGCATCGGCGGCGGCACCGCCCAGACCCTTCAGGGAGCAGAAGGGCAGGCGCACCTTGCCGTCCTCCACCACATACTTCGAGCCGCGGCTCTTGCCCAGCTCGATGGGCAGGAACTCGTAGCCCCGCACCAGCATCTCGTTGACCAGCTGGAGCGAGACGAGGACGTCCTCGTCCTTGGCGTTTTTCTCCTCCTTCAGGCGGCGCTTGACCTCGTTCATGTGGGCGCGGGCTACCGCCGCACCGCCCACGGCGGCTTCGTAGTCGATGTCATCGCCGCGGACAGTGAAGTAGACCGCATAGAACGCCTGCGGATGGTAGAGCTTGAACCACATGAGACGGATGGCCGACATCAGGTAGGCCACGGCATGGGCTTTCGGGAACATATACTTGATCTTGCGGCAGCTCTCGATATACCAGTCCGGCACCTCGTGCTCCCGCATGGCCTCCTCCCAGCCGGGCGCGAAGCCGCCCTTGGCCACCTTGCCTTTACGGACGGCCTCCATGATGTCGAAGGCCATCTTCGGCTCGAGGCCCTTGCGCAGCAGGTAGAGCATGATGCTGTCGCGGCAGCCGATGACCTCCGCGATAGTGCAGGTGCCGCTGCGGATGAGTTCATCGGCGTTGCCCGTCCAGACGTCGGTGCCGTGAGACAGTCCCGAGATCTGGATCAGCTCGGAGAAATTCTTGGGCCGGGCCTCCACCAGCATTCCGCGCACGAAGTTGGTGCCCATTTCCGGGATGCCGAAGGTGCCGGTCTGGCTGTCGATCTGCTCCGGTGTGACGCCCAGCGCTTCCGGGCTGGTGAGCAGGCTGTAGACCTTGGGGTCGTTCATGGGGATGCTGTCCACCGGGATGCCGGTGTATTCCTCAA
>OKSK01001167.1_pt1 | contig 13341 bp, 9 predicted proteins | sample 1606301 | NCBI WGS metagenome assembly OKSK01 (sample SAMEA3879557, study PRJEB24766) | human gut metagenome | biome: human-associated habitat; feature: feces | place: USA | collected 1985/1987
GTGAAATTGAGTTAATTCACACAACCGCAAAGGCTCTTCTTAATATTGGTATTAATAACTTTAAGGTAAAAATTAATGATAGAAGAATTTTACGAGAAATTCTTTTGTCTGTAGGATTTGAGGAAGACCAGTTAGACAGCGTATGTATTTCTTTTGATAAGTTAAATAAAATTATGATGTTAAAACTTTTTATTGCATGATATATAATGTAAAAGAAAATGCAGATAAAAAACTTCTGATGACTGTGTATGTAAGAAAAGGTGGTGGTAGATATGTTTTATTTAGCGCTATGCGATGATTGCAAAAATGATTTGCAGGAAATTATGGAATGCCTGGGGGCACTCAAAAAAGAAAATTATCGTATGGAAATTATGCCTTATCTTACTGGATCGGAGTTGATTCGAGAGTATGAGATAGGGCGTCGTTTCAACCTTTTGGTTTTGGACATGTACATGGAGCCAATAAATGGTATTGAGACAGCTAAACAAATACGGAAAATTGACACTACCGTGCCGATTTTAATTGTTACATCTACGATAGAGTTTGCATTGGAAGGTTATTCAGTAAATGCTTACAGGTATTTACTGAAACCGATCGATAAAAAAGTTTTTTTGAATGAAGTTCGAACAATACTTAATAAACAGGAAAAAGCTGATCAGCATTATTTTAGTATTAGTAATGAACAGGGTATCAGTAAGGTTAAGCTGGAAGATATTTTATACTTTGAATCAGATTTGAAAACAATTTATCTGCAAAGCTGGCAGCAACGATATGCTTTTAGAGGCACTATCAGTGAAGTTGCTGAAAAACTTGAAAAATTTAATTTCGTACGGGTGCATAAAAGTTATGTAGTTAGCCTTCGTTATGTAAAAAATATTTTTAAGGGAGTAATTACAATGGAGAATGGAGTAAAAATCTATGTAAGCAAATATCGTTCTAAAGAGGTTTACGAATTATTAATGCAATATATAGAGGCTGGCTATGGAAGTTAATCAAGCTTTAACATTAGGGTTTGCATGTTTTACAGAAACAGCCATGCTGCATCATGCATTTACGACCTTTTTAGAACGTAATGATGTCAAAGCCAAATACTATTGGCTGGCTTTGCTTTTATATGCTTTTTGTGTTTTATTTACAGCTGGAAACAGTTTTTCTATTTATTTCGTATCACTGTTCTGTTATTCACTTATAGTATTATTTTCCCTGATCTTTTTTAGAAATCAAATGGAAGTAAAATTGATAGTGTCCTTTATGTTTGTGGCACTTAATTATGCTTTTACTGTTTTGGCAGCAACATTTTTATGGCAGATGCGTGGTAATCCTATTTCTGAATATCCTTTGAATTTAGAACCAGCTTTTTGGTCACAAGCGATTTTATATCTGCTTTTTACTGTCAGTGTATTTGTGATTGATAAGCTTCGTAACTATGAAAAGGATAAGAACTTACTTTTTGATGGTATTTATGTGTTTTGTGTTCCTTTATTCATGCTGTTAATTATATTAAAATTATTTTATGTGGCCATGCAGGTACAGTCACGTGAATATATGCTGGAAAATTTTTTGATCATCAGCGGACTATTGCTCTTATTAGGATTGTCATTATATTTTTTGGCAGATCGAACGAGGTCGATCAGTGAAACAATGGAACAAAAGCAGATTATAGAACAATTGCTTTCAATGCAGGACGTTTATTATAAAGAATTGGAAAGTCAGCAAAAGGAGATACGTAGTATTTCACATGATATGAAAAGCCATCTTCGGTATTTAAATACGATTCTGGCGCAGGGGCAAACGGAAAGAGCGCAGGAATATGTAAAGACTATTTATCAGGATGTGGAATCTGCTCATTCTGTCGTACACTGTGGTAATTCAGTAATTGATGCGATCCTTAGCAATAAGTTACAGGGCTCAGAGGATTTTGGAATAAGATTGGAATTTGATTTGATAATACCGCCGCAATTATCAGTGCGAGATATTGATATTTTAATTTTGCTGGGCAATTTATTAGATAATGCAATGGAAGCATGTAAGCGTTTAGAAATAGAAGATGGAGAGAAGTTTATTTATGTTAATGCGCGTGTTCAAAAAGGATTTCTTTGTATTCAAGTAAATAATTCATATAATGGATTACTTAATTTAGTTGAAAATAGTTATGCAACAGTGAAAACAGAGAAACATTTTTGTGGAATCGGCCTTTCTAATATTGAACGTATCGTCAATAAATATCATGGTAAATTAAATATTACGCATACGGAGACAGTATTTTCAGTGTTGGCATTGTTAGCACTGGATGAATAAAACCGAAGCTGTAAAAAACACCGGATAACTTTTAAGTTATCCGGTGTTTTTCCGATAATAGGCTGATTTTTCCTGATTCTGCCACTTTTATAGAGAAGTAGTATGTTTTTTTAGATAATAGCAGTAACAAGTAACACCGTAAGTAAGCTGGCAGCCAGATAGCTGAGCCTTGCAGTTGTTTGGAAGTGCATAACTAGCTTAAAAAGAACGGGGGTGATAAAGCTTTTATTAAAAGCGGTGTGACTGGTAATAACATTTAGGGAGGGAGACAAATGAGTGAGAATAAAAAGCCTGTAAGAACGGAACAGGAGAGTAGCAAGCTTAGTCAGTTGGATATGCTTTTAGGGCTGGTCTGTGCAATCTTTTTTGTGGATACTATTGCTTCGGTTGCTACAATGGGAGCTGCTGCAGTGACTTGGATCGTTATTGTTGGGGCACTGTTTTTCTTTCCCGGCAGTCTAACTGTTGCGGAGTTAGGTTCCGCCTATCCTGAAAATGGAGGGTTTTATGCATGGATTAAGCGTGCTTTCGGAAATTTATGGGGAGCGCGGATTAGTTGGATTTACTGGTCCTGCAACGCTATTTGGATATCATCGGTTGCAACACTTGTCGTTACAGTTTTTTGTCAAGTTTTTCATTTGGAAATATCCAATACTATAGCGACCTGTTTCAATATTGCGGTTATTTGGTTGATGGTATTTGTTGCCACCAGGCCGATGGATAATTCACAGAAGATCATCAATTTCAGTGCTATCGCAAAATTATGTTTGGGTATAGGGCTGGTTATTGCTGCCATTTTATATTTAATGCGAAATGATTTTGAATTTGCTAATCCAATTACATTGGATCGTTTTGTTCCGACTTTTGGTCAGTCGATCGTTTTTATACCAGCATTGATTTATAATTTTTTAGGGTTTGAGTCTATGTCAGCGGCTGGTTCTGCAATGGAAAATCCTGGCCGTGATGTTCCAAGAGCAGCGTTGAAGAATTGTCTGTTGGTTTCAGGCCTTTATATAGTGACTGTACTGGCCATGCTAGCAATAATTCCCATAGGAGATATCAGTATTATTCAAGGGCTCGTAGATTGCTTCAGGATAGGTTTTGGTAACAGCTTTGTGATGAATGCATTAGTTTATGGTATTGGTGCTGTTTTTGTTACTGTGCTATTCTGCCAGGGAATGATGTGGATTCTTACTGTATGTCGCGTGTCTGCTGAAACAGCCTTAACAGGGGAGCTTCCGCGTATTTTTGCTAAAACGCATAAAAATGGGTCTCCAATTGGTAGTTTGGTTATTGCCGGATTTGTTGCTTCGGCGATGACCCTAGTTGCGAGTTCTATGTCTGGTTCGGCAGAAGAAATGTTCTGGTCGATTTTTTCCTGCACAAGTTTTTTACTATTAATTCCTTATCTGTTAAATTTTGAAGCTTTTTTAAAATTGCGGCGCACTGATAAAACTACGGTTCGGCCATATATCTTTCCTGGACCGTCCTGGTTTGCAGTCTTAATGGTTCGGATTGGTGAGTTTATTATCCTTGCAACGATGTTTTTGTTTATCTGGGTACCTGGAACTCCTTTCAATTTCAAACAGAGTATGTTCGTGCTTGTTGGAATTGTATTGACTTTGGCCGCAGGAGAATTGATTACACGCAGCTGTATGGCAAAATATAGAAAGTCAACTGATCGTAATGATGTTGATAACTGGTCGGCGGATGATATTGAAGCTGAGTAGATTAGAAGATTGCAGCTGTTGATGTCAGACGGTAGTTAGTAAAAATAGAAGTTAAAGAAAGGTGGTAAATTATGAAAGCTGATCTGGTTTTAAAAAACGGGGTTATTTATAAGGCGGACAGTGCAAGAACAATAGCCGAAGCATTGGCGGTGGCAGATGGGAAAATAATATATGTGGGTGATAATAATGGTGTGAATGAGTATATAACGGAAACAACAGAAATCGTGGATTTACAAGGGAAATTGGTTCTGCCATCATTTTTTGAGGGACATACACATTACACAAAAGCGACAGCAACAGTTGTAGGTATTAATTTAGCGGGTATGAATACTGAAGCTGAATATGTAGAGTCTTGCCGTAATTTCATTGCGGCAAGACCTGGAATCAAGCTGTTGCGTGGGCAAGGATATTTGGAAGCATGTTTTCCGGGGGAAGGACCGCACAAAGAAGCTCTTGATAAAGCTTCAACTGAAATTCCTATTGTTGTGCAGGCTGAAACTCTGCATTCTCTATGGGCTAACTCTAAAGCAATAGAATTAGCTGGTATTACCAAAGCTACGCCTGATCCTAAGAACGGACGCATTGAACGGGCTGCAGATGGAACTCCTAGTGGCTGTTTCCGTGAAACAGCACAGGATCTCATTCTGAATGCTTTACCTGATTTTTCGGTTGCTGAATATAAAGAGGGCATTTTAAGTTTTCAGAAAATGGCTCATCAATATGGTTTTACTGGTGCTTATGATCCCTGGTTAATGGCAGGCGGAAATTCCATCAAGGCATTGAAAGAATTAGAGGCTGAAGGCAGGCTGCAAATGCGGTTAAGAGGTGCCTATTGGGCCGATCCTAATCAGGATTCCGGGCAGGTTGCAGCATTGGTAACAGCTAGAGACGAGGATAATAATGGTGATTTGTTCAAAATCAATGCAGTTAAATTATTTATGGATGGAGTACTGGAAAGTGTAACAGCTTATTTACTGCAACCTTATACTGCAAAAGCAGGTAGGGCTCCAGATTGGCGTGGTGACCAGATTTGGAGTACGGACAATATGAACAAGGTCGTGGCGGCAATTGACAAAGCGGGGATGGGAATACATGTGCATTGTGCCGGAGATGCAGCTGTGAAACAAACTCTGGATGCTATTGCATATGCACGTCAAGAAAATGGCCCTCGTGATGCCAGACATTGTATTACACATATTTTTTTAGTCGATCCGAAGGATGTAGTTCGTTTTAAAGAATTGGATACAGTGGCAATGACAAACTCTTACTGGGCTCAGATTGATGAAACTTATTTTGTTAACGGTAGTTATATTGGTCAGGAAAGAGCTGATCGAACCTTCCCGCTTAATTGTTTCTTTAAAGCTGGGGTCAAGGTCGCAAATGCCAGTGATTATCCTATTACTGCAGTACCTAATCCGTTTGTTGGTATAGAAATTGGCATTACGAGGATTGCGCCTGATAATTATCATCCATGGATTTTTAACTACGATGATCCTAAATTCCACAAACCTTTGTGGCCAGAAGAGCGTGCCGATTTAAAAGATATGATCGATTCTTTTACTATTAATCAAGCGTATGCAAATTTTATTGATGATATAAGTGGTTCTTTAGAATTAGGAAAATACGCAGATTTGATAATTGTAGATAAGAATATATTGGAAATTGCCTCGGAAGATATTGGTACAGCTAAAGTAGAAGCCACATATTTTATGGGGAAAAAAGTATATGCTGTTTAAGTAAATATAAGGCTGACAGCCTGAATTGTTTTCCTTTATAATCCTCCTGTCAACAAAAAAGCCCTGCCTTATAAAGGCGGGACTTTTTTGTTTTTTAGCTGTGAGGATATTTAACAATTGGTTTATTTACAATATAAAAAGTTGCCAAGGTTTGCTTGAGGCTTAAGCTACTGCTGTATTAGCGCACAGTTTATTTTTGTGTGGAAAATACTTTAGTAAATTAAGCAAAGTAAAAAAATAACTCAGATCAGTAAGACGTAAAAATGATTTGGAGATTATTTCTCCGTAGAAAATTATATGTTGGCGGCAAGCCCATGCAGGCGGGATTGTTACGATAGAAGTTCTGGCGTTTTACTCTAACTTTTTTAAAAAAACATATTAAAAAGTAAATGAAAATTTCTTGCTTGGATATTTTGTTTGTAACGGGTGTAAGATTTATCCGAAGCAAGAAACCGCATAAAGAAAAATGCTGCAAAGCTGGCTTTATGTATGATTTGCCGAAAGCCAAGATTCCCATCCGCTGCTGACGGCAAATAATCGAAAGGAGAGGTTTTATTATGAATCAAGACGACAACAGTAATAAAATAGGTGTCGTTGCTGCAACATTGATGGTTGCCGGTAATATGATGGGTTCCGGCGTATTTATGTTGCCTGCGAATTTGGCGGCAATAGGAGGCGTTGCAGTATTCGGCTGGATAGTTACCTGTATAGGTGCTATTGCTCTGGCACTTACATTTGCAAAGTTATCTTCTATTGATCCTGCTGCCGGCGGTCCTTACGCTTATACGCGTCAAGCCTTCGGCGATTATATGGGGTATCAGACAAACCTCATTTACTGGCTGGCAAATGTTATTGGTAACGTTGGTCTGGCAGTTGTAGGTATCGGTTATCTGATCAGTTTTTTCCCGGCTTTAAAAAATCCATTTGCTTTTGCTCTGGCGCAGATCTGCGTTATCTGGCTGTTTGCTTACGCTAATATGATCGGCCCTAAACTGGTCGGGCGTATTCAATCAGTAACCACTACTCTGGCATTGATTCCTATTATCGGTACCGCAATCTTAGGCTGGTTCTGGTTTGACGGAAAAACCTACATGGATGCATGGAACGTAACAGGTAAAAGCACTGTCAGTGCTATTGGTATGACATTGAACTTTACTTTGTGGGCTTTTATTGGCGTCGAGAGTGCTTCTGTATCTGCCGGCGTTGTTAAAAATCCTAAAAAGAATGTTCCAATTGCAACTATTGGCGGTGTAATTTTAGCCGCTGTCTGCTATGTTTTAAGTTCTTCTGTTATTATGGGCATGATTCCGAACCATGCACTTGCAAATTCATCGGCACCTTTTGCTGATGCCGCAAGACTGGCCTTCGGTGAAATCGCTGGTAACGGCGTAGCTATCTGTGCGGCTTTAGGCTGCCTGGGTTCGCTGGCAGGCTGGACGCTGCTGGTTGGACAAAGTGCTAAAGCTGCTGCTGATGACGGTTTGTTCGGTAATGTTTTTGCCCGTACCAACTCTAAAGGCGTGCCTTCTGCAGGCTTGGCTATTGTTGCTGGTATCATGACAATACAGGTTTTGGCAACCATGTCGCCGTCTGCCAGTCAGCAATTTGGTAAGATCGCATCAATAGCCGTTATCCTGACTTTACTGCCTTATATTTATTCCAGTATTTCTATCAAGGTTTTAGGTTACGGAAAGTTATCACCGAAAGATTACAATAAATCATGTATCATCGGTTTGATAGCAGCTGTCTACAGTATGGCTGCACTTGTAACATCCAATGGTAACCAGACACGGTGGTCACTGATCTTCGTTATCGCTACGATCGTATTCTTCTCCGGCGCTGTTACCAGAAAACATGAGCTGGAAGAGCTGCACGAAACTCCTGGCGGATTCTCGCCGAGATGGGTTCGTTACACTTCCCTGGCTATTACGATCCTTACCTTGGTCGGTACGTTCTGGTACTCTGTCGGTATCGATAAAAATATGGAACTCAAACATCGTACTAACATAACGACTACTACACAAGCTCCGGATAAGGTAGGTTCTACTACTACTCAATCTGTTAGCATAGATAACTAAAAAATTAATTAAGGAGTGAAAAAAATGATTATTTCCAAAACAAAAGGCAAAAGAATTTTGTTGGTACATGACCTTTGCGATCATAATACCCTGGATGAAAGTGCTCTCGATAAACTGAGTAATGTTTTAGGAGAACATGAAATTGAAGTGCTCACCGCTACAACAGCATTCGATGCCGAAATGATGATTGTCGCTGACCCGATGATCCAAGCAATACTTCTGGACTGGGATCTGGCAGAAGACAATACACATCAGGCTGCTAAAGATGTTTTAAACAAACTACGCAGCCGTGCCGAAAACGTACCTGTATTTTTATTTGCAGATCGTGCCGACGTTGCTGATATTCCTCTGGAAGTATTGAAAGAAACCAGTGACTTCATCTGGTTGTATGAAGATACTGCTAACTTTATTGCCGGCCGTATCGAAGCAGCGATTGATACTTATTTGAAAAATCTGCTGCCGCCGATGTTTAAGGCTAAATTCTCTCAGGTGCATGAATATTCCTGGCATACTCCGGGTCATACCGGCGGTACTGCTTTTATGAAAGCACCTGCAGGACGTGCTTATTTTGATTTCTTTGGCGAAAATCTGTTCCGCAGCGATTTATCGATCTCTGTCGGCGAGCTTGGTTCTTTGCTTGATCATTCCGGACCGATCGGTGCCAGTGAAAAATATGCCGCTAAAGTATTCGGCGCTCATCGTACCTATCATGTTACCAACGGTTCTTCTACCTCTAACAGAGTAATCTTTATGGCTTGCGTAACTCATAATCAGGTTGCATTGTGTGACCGTAACTGCCATAAATCCATAGAACAGGCGATGACCATGAGCGGCGCTATCCCTAACTATATGATGCCGCTGCGTAACTTCTACGGTATTATCGGTCCTATCCCGCCGCAAGCTTTGCAGGCTGAAGCAATCAAGAAAACTATTTCTGAAAACTCCTTGATTACTAAAGATATAGATTCTACTCCTGTACATGCAATCGTTACCAACTCCACCTATGATGGTTTGTGTTACAATGCCCGTCGTGTTGAAGAATTACTTGGACAAAGCGTTGACCGCATGCATTTTGACGAAGCATGGTATGGCTATGCCCGCTTCAATCCTATTTATAAAGACCGCTTTGCCATGTACGGCAATCCTGCCGACCACAAACCAACTGATATGACGGTTTTTGCAACTCAATCCACCCATAAATTACTGGCTGCTCTTTCTCAGGCTTCCTTCATTCATATCCGTGAAGGTAAAAAGAATGTCGATCACAGCCGTTTTAATGAATCCTTTATGATGCAGGCATCTACCTCCCCGAACTATCCGATTATTGCTTCTAACGATATCACAGCAGCAATGATGGATGGTAAAGGCGGTAAAGCGCTGACTGACGAATCGATCCATGAAGCAGTAGCCTTCCGTCAATTGATGGCAAAACTGAATGCAGACTTTGCCGATCAGGGCGAATGGTTCTTTAACTGCTGGCAGCCTGATTTTGTTAAAGACGCTGAAGGCAAGAAAATTGCTTTTCGTCTGGCCAATCCCGAATACCTGGCTACCGAACCGGAATGCTGGGTCCTGCATCCTAATGACGCATGGCACGGCTTCGGTGATATCGAAGACGGATACTGCATGTTAGACCCGATCAAAGTATCTATCACCACTCCGGGCATCGGCCCTGACGGGTTGGGTAAAATGGGCGTACCTGCTTCCATTTTGTCCGCTTATCTTACTGCCAATGGCATCATTCCTGAGAAGACAACTGACTTTACTGTTCTGATGCTGTTCTCTATCGGTATTACTAAAGGTAAATGGGGCACTTTGATCGATACCTTGATCAAATTTAAAGAAGACTATGACAACAACACTGCTTTGGAAGAAGTATTGCCTGATGTTGTTAAAGCAGCTCCGCAGCGTTATGCAGGTATGGGCCTGCGCGACTTATGCGAGGAAATGTTTGCAGCAATGAAAGAGCTCAAAACGACAGAATTTATGTCTGAAGGTTTCGCTGTATTGCCGCATCCTGATATGAGCCCGGCAGCAGCTTATGAACAACTGGTGCTTGATAATGTTGAAAAAGTAGATCTTGACGGTGTTGCTGAGCGTACCTTAGCTACAGGTATTGTTCCTTATCCGCCTGGAATTCCGCTGATCATGCCTGGTGAAAATGCCGGTCCTGCCGACGGCCCTGCACTTGGTTATCTGAAAGCCTTAGAAGGCTTTGACAGACAATTCCCTGCTTTTGAACATGATTCCCATGGCGTAGAAGTAGAAAATGGTAAATATTACGTTACCGTTTTGAAAAAATAACGGTCAGCTACCGTTCATATAGATACCCTTTCCCCTTGATAACAGGCGTCATCAGTTTCGGTGGCGCCTGTTATTTTTATACCTTTTTAAAGGTGGTAATGTAAAATACAAAACCAGGTCTGAGAGTGAAGAAATAAATAAAGCTTGCGTTTTTACTGTGTATGGCTGACAATAAAAGCAGAGAACTTTTGGTAAAGGTTGTGAATTGTGATGAAGAATATAGATTTGACAGAGGTCTTGGCTGCTGCCAGAGGCGAAGTCCCAGCTGACATAGTGTTAAAAGGCGGTTGTATTTTCAATAGTTTTACAGGTGAATGGGAAATTGGCGATGTAGCTATAGTTGGAGAAACTATTGCCGGTATCGGCAGCTACAGCGGTAAAAAAGAAATTGATGTTACCGGTAAATATGTGACTCCCGGTTTGATGGACTCTCATCTGCATATTGAAAGTACAATGGTTGCTCCGCGTGAGCTGGCAAAAATTTTACTTTTGAATGGAGTAACGACGATTTTTGCCGATCCTCATGAAATTGCTAATGTCCTTGGAACAGCAGGGATTGAATTGATGCTCACAGAAACAGAGGCAATACCTTTAGACGTTTTCTTTATGCTGCCTTCTTGTGTGCCTGCTACTGAAATGGAGACCAGCGGGACCGTGCTTACAGCTGCAAAGCTGGAGCCGCTGGTCAGTCATCCAAGAGTACTGGGATTGGGTGAGATGATGAATTATCCGGGGACGATCAATGCTGCGGCAGCAGTGCTTGATAAACTTGCGTTGGCTGGCTGCAGCCTGTGTGACGGGCATGCTCCAGGTGTAAGCGGTAAAGCTCTCAATGCTTATCTGGCCGCAGGGATCAGTTCTGACCACGAAGCAACAACGGCGGATGAAGCAATGGAGAAACTGCGCCGAGGTGCTTATCTGATGCTGAGAGAGGCTTCTGGGGCCCATAATTTGTTAGCCTTACTGCCGGCAGTAACGCCGCTTAATTGCCGCCGCTGCTGTCTGGCAACAGATGACAGGCATTTAGATGAGCTTGTGAGTGAAGGCAGCATCAATTATTTGATTGAGATTGGTACAGCGCATGGTTATCCTGTTGAACAGTTATTACAGATGGCGACCTTGAATACAGCAGAAAGGTTTCGACTGTATGACAGAGGTGCATTAGCACCCGGTTATAAGGCGGATATCTGTGTTTTTAATAATCTGGTAAATTTTCAGCCACAGCTGGTCCTAAAAAACGGTGTCGTTATTGTAAATAAACAAAAACTGCTCTGGCAGTCACCGCCGCTGCTGAAAGCTCCTGAGAATGCCATGCACTTGGGAGATGTGCGTGAACAGCAGCTGCGCTTGCCGGTAATGAATGGCAGAAAGGCCCGTGTTATCCGCATTGTTCCAGAGCAGATTTTGACTGAAACAGAATATGTGCAGCCTAAAGCAGAAGCTGGTTTCGTTGTGAGTGATACTGAGCGTGATATTCTAAAACTGGCAGTTTGGGAAAGACATGGTAGTAATGGGAATACAGGTGTAGGCCTGGTACGGGGCTTTGGTTTGCAGCGCGGTGCTTTGGCTTCGACTGTAGCGCATGATTCGCATAATCTGATTGTGGTCGGGGTTGACGATCAGGACATGCTGACGGCTGCAGTTGCTTTGCAGGAAGCCGGCGGTGGCCTGGCAGTGGTGGCAGATGGAGAAGTAAAAGCTATACTGCCGCTGCCTCTTGCCGGTCTGATGAGTGATCAGAATACTGAATTTGTGCAGCATAAGCTGCAGCAGCTGAACTTTTGGACTGCTGAACTAGGAGTGCCGGAAAATGTGAATGCTTTTAATTGCCTTTCATTTCTGGCGTTACCGGTTATTCCCAGTTTGAGGCTTAGCGATAAAGGCTTGGTCGATGTTGGTAAATTCGCAATTGTTGATCTATGGGAATAAAATATAAAAAAACGCTCCTTTTTTAAGGAGCGTTTTTTGTTTTAGGCTTGTACTTCAGTTTTAGGGGCAGCTGTTGGTGGAGCGGCTTGCTTTTGGACCAGCGGTGTTTCAAAATAAACGCTGGTACTTGGGAATGCACAGCCAAGATTTTCTTCTTCTAACATTTTCATGATATCGATGTTGATTTGCTGGCGGACATCCATAAAACTGGCGTAAGCGCTGGCCTTAGTATAGCAGATTATTCTGATGTCCAGGCTGCTGCCACCGAAATCCTGAAAATTGACGGTGATGCCGTCGTCATAAACACCATCATGATGCATGAGATATTCACGCAGGCGGCCGACAAATTTTTCCATTTGCTGATAGGTCGTGTCATAAGTCAATCCCAATACAAAATCAAGCCGTCTTTTTTCACGTTTACTGAAATTGGTGATGGCCGTGTTGGAGAGCAGGGAGTTGGGGATATAGACAAGTTCCTGTGGAAAAGTACGCAGACAAGTGCTGCGGAAGGTGATTTTTTCTACAGTGCCTTCGATGCCGTTAGCCGAGATCCAGTCGCCGATCACAAAAGGTTTGTCAATGATGATGACCAGACTGCCGAATACGTTGGCCAGAGAATCTTTAGCGGCTAGGGCGACAGCCAGTGAGCCAATACTCAAACTGGCGATAAACCCGGTAATATCGTAATTCCATTCTTTGGCGATCATGACAAAACCCAAAATGATAAGCAGGATGCGTAAGGTTGTGGAAACTACATTGGATAGCGCCAGATCAAATTCAACGCCTGCTTTAAGGAGTACCTTCATGGCGATACCATGCGTAGTGTCGCTGAGGTTGTAAAGGCCCCAGATGAAACAGATGATGAAAAAGCTGCGCAGAAGCTGATCGATAGAAGGATGGTCAGCTATAAAGGTCAAAGGCGAGCAATTAAGCGCTGCATAAATAGCAAAAATAAATAGGAAAAAATGCACTGGCTTTTCAAAAGCGTTCAGCAGGTCTTCTCCGTATTCAAAGGATGTTTTGCTGTTAAAACGATGCAGTACACGCAGTAATACGGCTCTGTAAAAATAACGTAAAAATGTAAAAAAAACAAACGCCAGAAAAGGTCTGAGCCAGGGCTGCAGAAGAATAAAAAGAGCGTCCAGATCCATTGTAGTTACTCCTCTAAAAGATATTTGTAGATATTGTAACATTTGCGTAAACAAAAAACAATAATTCACATAAGAGTCATACAATTATCTAACTATTTATCATAAATATGTTATA
>OKSK01001168.1_pt1 | contig 13334 bp, 5 predicted proteins | sample 1606301 | NCBI WGS metagenome assembly OKSK01 (sample SAMEA3879557, study PRJEB24766) | human gut metagenome | biome: human-associated habitat; feature: feces | place: USA | collected 1985/1987
CTGGTACTGACCGCATGACCTTTATAATTATGGGGCTGTTTCTGCTCCAGATCCTTTTTTATCTGCTCTGGCGTTTCTCCCGGCTTCATTGTTCCAAGATACACCTGTTCATAATTTGCCACCTGCACCGGAATCTGATCCTGTGCAAGTTCTTCATAGGTCCGGAAAAGAAGATTTCTCAATTCCGGTTTCTTTTTTAACTGGTAAACTGCAAACTGACTTGTACTCATTCTCCATCCACCTCCAGATCTGCTTTATAAATTTCTACCGTTTTCTGCAATTCTTCATATCCCTCATCGCTAAGATAATAGAGCTTCTGAATCGTTGTAAAAATCAGCAGCTTCATATCTTCGTCCAGATAGGAAAAAATCTCATCCATTGCTTCCATTGTCTGCACCCGGTTTCCTGCATCAAAAATTGCCAAAGCAGTATATTCATCTTCCTCAAATCTTACCATCATAATGACACCTCTCCCTTCTTATGTGTTCTGGATTTTTCTTTCGCTGCATTCTGTTCCTGCTCTTTTATTTTTACCTGACGTTCCCGGAGTGCCTGAAGAACTGATTCTTTTCTGCTCTTTGGCTGTGAACCATTTTCTTTTTGTACAGATTTATCTCCAACTGTCTGCTCTGTGCTTTTGGTAAGCTCCTGCTTCTGAGCAAAATATTTTTCCACATCATCCATTGCTTTCTGAACTAATGGACTTCCATCATTTTTCGGTGTGCTGAGGTCGCAGAAAATTAACTGGGTAGCCTGTGTATCTTTTCCGTCCTCCCATACCTGGAAAGCATTCTCCACACAGGCATTTACCTTGCTTTCCCCTGCATCTGGAAGCATATCATTTAAAAGCCTCTGGTCTAATGCACATTTTCTTCCATCATTGGTGATTTTGAGCATGTTATCTACCCTTGGATCTACCGCACCGCCACGAACCTGTTCTGCACGTTCCGAAAAGGCTTCCACCATTTCTTTCTGTTTCTCACTCGGCTTTAACACTTCATTGATATATTCTGCTTCCGGTACAGGAAGATTCAACATGTCCGCAGTCTGAATATCTGCTGTTTCCTTAAATATGGAAATCAGTTCCGGAAGATTAAAAAAACGGGCAAATCGTGTTTTTGCACGATAGCCCGTTCCTTCCGGTGATAATTCGATTGCCGTAACTGTTTCTCCAAAAGTTGCTGCCCACGAATCAAAATGTCCCATTCCCATATTCATTAAAGTATCATACTGGAGGTATCTCATAATGGTGTATAACTCAGTCATACTGTTTGATACCGGTGTTCCCGTTGCAAACGTGATTCCCTTTCCCCCGGTAATCTCATCCATGTACCTGCATTTCATAAACATATCTGAACTTTTCTGTGCATCAGTCTGTGAAATGCCTGCCACATTTCGCATTTTTGTGTATAAAAAAAGGTTTTTGTAATAATGTGACTCGTCTACAAACAGCCTGTCCACGCCTAATTGCTCAAAAGTCACTACATCATCCTTTCGTGTCTGGTCATTCAGTTTTTCCAATTTTGCTTTCAGGGTTTTCTTTGTCTTTTCCATCTGCTTAACCGTATACTGCTGTCCTGCTTCCTCTTTTGCTGCTTCAATAGAATAGGTAATGTCTGCAATCTGTTCTTCCAGCAATGCGATCTGTCTTTCCCTGGAAAGCGGGATTTTCTCAAACTGGCTGTGTCCGATAATGACCGCATCATAATCCCCGGTTGCGATTCTAGAACAGAACCGTTTTCTGTTTGCCGGTTCAAAGTCTTTCTTCGTTGCCACCAGAATATTTGCTCCCGGATATAAGCGTAAGAAATCGCTTCCCCACTGTTCCAGCAAATGGTTCGGAACCACATAAAGACTTTTTTGTGCCAGTCCCAGACGCTTGCTCTCCATACCGGCTGCGATCATCTGGAACGTCTTACCTGCACCTACGCAGTGTGCAAGCAGGGTATTATTTCCATAAAGAATATGTGCCACCGCATTTTTCTGATGCTCCATCAGCTTAATTTCCGGATTCATTCCGACAAACTGGATATGACTGCCATCATATTCCCTTGGCCGGATGCTGTTAAACCGTTCATTATAAATTTTGCAGAGTGTTTCTCGTCGGCTCATATCCTTAAAGATCCACTCTTTAAACTCTTCCCGGATCAGTTCCTGCTTCTGCTGTGCCAGGGTAGTTTCTTTCCGGTTCAGGACCCGGTGTTCCCCATCTGCATCATGTATTGTGTCATAGATTTTTGTGTCACGCAGATTCAGTGCATCCTCCAATAGCCTGTAAGCATTTGCCCTCTGTGTTCCGTAAGTTGCGGTGGAAAGCGGGTTATTGCTGCTGTCCACGTTCTTTCCTTTTACGTTCCACTGTCCGGTCACTTCCGCATACTGTACTTTGATACGCTCATAATTGATATGCTGTCGTGGTGTGTGGAATGTTTCTGCCATGAACTCTGTAATATAGTCTGGAAAAATCCATGTTGCCCCAAGCCTTGCTTCAATCTCGGAAGCATCTAGGTCTTTCGGCTGTACCCGTTCCAGTGCCTGCACATTGACCATATATTCTGAATGATTTTCTGCAAACTGCTTTGCAATGTTCAGCTTCTCCCTGACATTCCCGGAAAGATACTCGTCAGATGGCTCCCACTTATCCGTAAGCGGATTCTTAAAGATAACGCCTGTAAGCTCCTCTGTGACCTCTTCTTCTGTTTTTCCGGTAAGCTGCATCATATAAGGAATATCTACTTTTGCTTTTTCCCCGATAGATACCGCCAGTGCCTCACTTGCAGTATCTACCGATGTTACCGGCTCTGCCCTGCGGATCGTCCTTTTCGTAAATATGTCTGCTTTCCGCTTCAACTCGCCCTTTTCGTCCAGAAATTCAAGGGAAGTCAAAAGGCAATAGCTGCTGTCCATGCTGAACGCTCTTTTATTCGCATTGCTGCTGAGTAATCCATACTTTGCAGTAAAGCTGTCATAAACCCGGTTCAATTCAGCCTGTAAGCTGGCAACCTCTTCATCACTGCATTCTTCCAACTGCCGTTCCAGAAGTCTGTTTGTTGCATCCCGGATAGCAACCATGCCTCTGACACGCTCGCCTGTCACAACGGGAAGTTCCATCTTATTCATAACAGAATTTTCCCTGTAATAAATATCCTCTCCGACAAGTGCAAAGCTGAAGTTCTTAATGTTCGGATCAGCCGGTATGGATACCACCTGTTCTTCCAGTTCCGTATCCGAAATCTCCTGCTCTGTGATGGTTCCCTGGATATGCTTTACCGCTTCTTTTAACTGCTCTGCCAGATCTGCTCCCTCTTTTGCCTTTACCGTCACTTCCTGTTTTCCGTACTGGGTACTTTCTGTTGTAAAATCTCCAAGTACCATTTCCGGATGGTCGGCAAAATAAGAATTGACCGTATAGCCTTCCGGTGTAGTTTTTAACTGTACCCAGTCTGGTTCTGTAATTGCAACTCTGTCCCTTTTCTGGAAAAACAGAATATCCGCAACCACACTGGTATTGGCATTTCTCTGGAAAGCATTGTTCGGTAAACGGATCGCCCCAAGCAGATCTGCCCGGTTTGCAAAATATTGTCGGACTTCCGGATTCTGCTTATCCATCGTACCGCTTGATGTGACAACTGCCACCACTCCGCCAGGTCGTACCAGATCTAAGGATTTTGCAATAAAATAATCATGGATCATAAAATGGTATCTGTCATATTTGCGGTCACTGACCTGATATGCCCCAAACGGTACATTTCCAATCACACAGTCAAAAAAGCTGTCCGGGTAACTGGTTTCCTCAAATCCCTGTACTGCAATCCTGTTCTTCTGGTAAAGCTGTTTTGCAATCTGCCCGGAAACCGGATCAAGCTCTACGCCGTACATATTTGTGGTACTCATGCTTTCCGGTAAAAGTCCCATAAAGTTACCTACTCCGCAGGACGGTTCCAGGATATTTCCCTGTTTCAGTCCCATATTTCCAAGTGCTGCATACATTGCTTTGATAACTGTCGGAGAAGTATAAAAAGCATTCAGCGTTGATGCCCTTGCTGCTCTGTATTCTTCTGGCGTGAGGACTCCTTTTAACTGCGTATATTCCTCTGCCCATGCACTGTTTCTTTCCTCAAAAGCCTGTGGAATACCGCCCCATCCAACATATCTTGACAACACTTCCTGTTCTTCCGGTGTTGCTAATCTCTGATCATGTTCCAGTTCTTTCAGCAGCCGGATAGCTTCCATATTTGCTTTAAACTTTGCCTTCGGACCGCCAGCACCAAGGTCATCGTCCGTAATATGGAAGTTATGAGGTTCCTGTTCCTGCACCTGTTCATTCTGCAGATATGGTAAAAATTCTCCCTCATAGCCAAACAGTTCATTCTCCCCTGGAATATAATTTCGTCCGGTTTCCATACACCGGAAAATATCAGCTTTTGATGAACCACTTGCTTCGTAGAATCCTGCATAGGAATATAAAATATCATCTTCTCGCTCGTAGGTAGTCAAATGCAATTCTGTATTTCCTCTTGTCTGGTTTACCAGTTCTTTCCCTTCCAGACCTTGTGGAAGAATCCCCACTGGTTCAAAATGATACCCCTGATATTCAAATACATTCTCGTTCCACTGTTCCTGTACAACTACATCTTCTGGCTCAGATTCTGGTTCCCCTTTTTGTACCTCCTCCATTTCTGCAGACGATTCTTCCACTTCTGGTTCTTCTGTATTTTCTTCTGGTTCGGAGGCACTCACAATATCAAATAAAGACATCTGGTATCCATCTAAGCCATCTGCCTGATCTGGTACTTCCTGTGCTGGGAAAATCGTATAGCTGCCTTCCACATACTGATGTACTTCCGTCAATAGCTGTAATTTCTTCTCATAAGTTTCATTCACTGATTCAAAATCCAATGGCAGCATTGCCAGTGCATCGTCCATCGCCTGTAACAATTTCTGCGACTGCTCCGAATCATTCAGCATAACAGGAAGTTCTTTTCTTGCTTCTTCATTAAAGAAATCCTGCTTGAACGGACGCTCGATTTCTTCTGGCAGCCTTGCATAAAAACTGATCACTTTTCCTGCAATCCGTTCCCTCTCATATTCCGGCATACGGGAATAATCTGCGGAACGTAAGAACTGCTGGTTATCAATCAGGTAGCCGACTCTTTTCGCCACTTTTGCCCAGGGCAGCAACACCGAAGTATCTGGATTCCCATAGTCCCCTCTCTCCAGCTTCAAACCTTTCCCATCATAATCTGCATGTGAATTGTCTGCTCCACATAAAGCATGGCTCTGACCGCCTATCCCATATTTTTCCTTGATAAAATCTGTCCTTGCCTTATCATCTCCATTCAGAAGATAAAAAGAATAGGTAGAAAGCCTTCCATCCGAATACGGACCGCCACCGGCAAGAAAAGCATCTATTTCATCTTGAGTAATAAATACCTTATGTTCCTGCCATGCGAATTCATCTCTGGCATTGTATGGAATTACTTCTGCTGCAAATTTCTGAAACTGACCGGATATTCTGATTGGATTATAGGTGCGGAACCGCATAATGCTTTTATCTTCCTCATAAGCCATTGCCAGTCCTTCCAGACGCTCGTTCAGATCTGCCAGCCACTCCGGATCTGTTAGTTTCTCTTCCAGATAATCAGTAATTTCCGGATAAATACTGTGAAGATGTGGTAAATCCTCTTCATCAAAGACAAGTTCTGCTACACCCTCTGCCATATCCGCTTTCATATAGGCAAGTGCCTGGGCATGTTCCTTTATCGCATTCTCCCTTGCAACATCAAGTACGGACTGCGGTGCATACTCGCCTTGTTTCAAAAGCTGATGGATACGGCCACTCACATCTTGCCAAGACAAAAACGCCTTATCCAGAATCTGATCAGTAACAGTATGCCCTACTGCAATCTGCAATCCCGTTTCATCAAACCAGACAGAATATTCCATGCCATTGATTTCAAAACCTTTTCCACCAGTTCCATACTCCCGTTTTACAAACTCCGTATATTCTTCCGGTGTCTGTTCACTCATAAAATTATAGATAATACGAAGCTGGCTTTTACTTCGGTTTCCCCCTGTTCTTAAAACCTCATCAACCACTTCACTTGGAATGGCAATCTCCCCTGCATAGAGGGCAGCTATTCTGTTTTCGATTTCCCTTTTCTGTTCATTTACAGATGGAAGTTCGGGCAAAGATAAAGCAGAGGCAATTTCTTCCTCTGCTTTACTTAACTTATCTTCACTTGTGTCTTCAATTAGCTGTACACCAATTCCGTCAAGATGCTCTCTTCCGCTGTTGCCGTCAGACTGTTCATATGTGCTGTCCACGCCATCGGGTTCTCCTCTTTCGATGGTGCCGGATTCTTCTCCAACAGTTTCGCTATCTGTACTTCCAATCTCTTCTGTGCTGTTTTCTCGATCTCTTCCAGATGGCTGTTCAGTTTCCCAGTCAGTAACAGGCTCTGATACAGGCTGTTCTTGTGTTCCTTCAGAAATGTCCTCCGCAGCATTCCGTATTTCCCGATCTGTACCTCTGTCTCCTGGATTGTCAGATTCGGAAACAGATAATCCCCTTTGCGATGATATGTCAGTTCCATGCTCATTTCCTCCTTCATCTTCCTGTGAATATTCGTTTTCTATGATTCTGTTGTTGTTTTCTTCACTTTCACGAATTAACGTGTTGAATTTATTATAATTCCTTTCCTCCGAATTTTCAATACCCTTTTTCATTTCTTCTAATGAAATACGGTGTACAAATCTTCCAATATCCACTAGCACAGACTCACTGGCCATGCTCGTCGCATTTCCAATAAATGTCAGCACCGATAAACTGTTATAGTCTGTGATATGTACGAAGTCCATTTCTTCCTGCCGTTCCAGCTGATCAAGTCCGCATCTGGAAGCCAGCGTATAATAAATGCTGTCTGTCAACAGACTGCGAAATTCGCTGCGTATGGTATCTTCTTCCAGCTCCTCCAGGTATGTTCCTTCCGTCACATATGTCAAGCCATCCAGGTATTCATCCAGATTTTCTTCTACCATATACTTCGCTGTTGCCATCAGTGCATCAGAAAGACTTCCTGTATCTTTAGCTTCCAGTCCATAAACTTCTTCTAAATGGTTTAATAACTCCTCCTGTTGCTTCTCCTGCAACCGCCACAGGTAAGGGGTTCTTCCACCTTTTACCTTATGAGTATCCTGAATATCAAATACATATCGGAGTCTTGTTTTCTGCATGGTTTCATCCAAAAGAGCAATTCCCTTTGCTCCTCGGTTTACCCACCGCAGCATTTTTTCATTCCATAATTCCAGCGAAGCACAGGCAGTTGCTTTTGGACGCTGTGCGTGGATCAAAAGCTGATCCATAAATGGATACCTATATAACCTGGCTGCAGTATCCAGATAATTCATCCAGTCCCTTGGTGAACTGCTGATATGGGCTGCATGATATTCTGCAAGTCCACGTATCTCATCTAAACGAGCCATAACCTATTCCTCCTTCTGACTGTGCTTTATTTTTTCTTTTTAGGAAATTCCAGACTGAATCTGGCTTTTCCATCTTCTACCCCAAGTACAAGATCAGCATCAAATTTGCTGTCCTTTTTCTTGGAATACAGTCCTTTTACATGGGTACGTCCCTTTTTCAGAAGCTCCACTGCCATCTTTTTATCCATTGATTTTTTCATGCTTTCCAGAAACCTATTTGACTTCCATAAAGCAAACGGACAACTTCTGTCAGAACAATAATAATTGGTCTTACCCTCATATACATCGGAACCGCATACCGGGCATTTCCCAATTACTTCCCTTGCAGTCTGAAAACGATTCCGTTCTTCTTCTGGAATCGCCCTGCATACTGAAAGAACATCGGTAATCATAGATACAATCCCATCCATAAATTCATCATCGTGGATTTTTCCCTTTTCCATCATCAGAAGCTGATTCTCCCATTCTGCTGTCAGACTTGCGGATTTCAGATTCTCCGGCATTACATGAATCAGCTCACAGCCTGCCACCGTAGGAAAAATCTGTTTTCCTTTACGTTCTGCATACCCGGAAGATACCAGCTTCTCAATAATATTGGCTCTGGTTGCCGGTGTCCCCAATCCCTTTTTCTCTGTTTCAGAATCAAATTCCTTATTTCCCGCTGTTTCCATTGCAGCAAGCAGAGTATCTTCGGTAAACATCTTCGGCGGAGAAGTGTAATGTGTACTCTTCTCTGCTTTCACAGAGGCAAGAGTCATTCCTTCCTCATAGCCTTCTGGAAGTTCTGTCTTATTATCCGGTTCATCAGATTTCTTATCCTTTACACAGTATTTCCGAAAGGCTTCTTCCACTTCTTTGAAGCCCATCTGCACAGGCAGCTTTCCTTTTGCAGTAAATTCATGTTCTTTGCACTGTACGGAAATTTCTGTCTGCTCATAAAGGTACTCTTCCCCTGTTGCCTGAACAAGCTGCTGTCCGATCAGCATCAGCAGATTTTTCTTTCCACCGGAAAGTCCTCCCATGCCTTTTTCCATTGCTTCTTTTGTCGGTAGGATTGCATAATGATCAGATACCTTTGCATTATTAACCACACGATCTATGTTTCCCCTAATCTGTCCAGATTCCAGAAACGGAAGAAAATCTGTCATGCCTTCGGCAAGCATTTTTACCGTTTCTTTCATATCCTCGGTTACATACTGACTGTCTGTTCTCGGATAAGTAACCATCTTTTCTTCATACAGTTCCTGCAGCATATCCAATGTTTTCTGTGCAGTGTATCCGAAAAATCGGTTTGCTTCCCTCTGCAGACTGGTCAGGTCATAAAGTTTGGGCGGAGAAGTCTTTTTCTGTTCTCTTTTCACTCTGGTCACAACAGCTTCTGTCCCATCACAGAGTTTTCTTAATTCTTCCGCTTCTGTTTCAGACTGAATATTTTCTGAAATTACCGCAAGTCTTCCATCTGACAGGGAAACCTTATAATAGGCTTCTTTCTTGAAATGCTCAATTTTCTCTTTTCTTTCCGTCAGCATAGCAAGCGTTGGTGTCTGCACTCTGCCAACTACCAGACGTTTAAAATATCTGGTTGTGTAAGCTCTCGTTGCGTTCATTCCGATCAGCCAGTCCGCCTGTGCCCTGCATACCGCAGCATTACAAAGCCCTGCATATTCTCTCCCGTCAGTTAGGGACTAAAATCCTTTCTGAATGGCTTCATCTTCCATTGAGCTGATCCACAGACGCTTCACTGGTTTCTGACAGCCTGCCAGATCATAAACTCTTTTAAAAATCAGTTCTCCTTCTCTTCCGGCATCACAGCCATTCACCAGATATGCTACATCTGCCCGGTTCATCAGGCTGCATATCACATCAAATTGCTTCTTTTTATCCTCTGATACCTGAACTTTCCATACTTCCGGAATAATCGGTAAATCCTCAAACTGCCATTTTGCATATTTTTCATCATAGATTTCCGGTGGGACATACTCTGCCAGATGCCCCAAGCACCAACTGACGATGCAACTGTTCCCCTCCAGATACCCGTCCTTTCTCTGATAAGCAGATAAATTTTTTGCAAGGCTCTGTGCCACGCTCGGTTTCTCTGCGATCACTAAAAATTTCGCCATGTTTTCCTCCTGTTCCTGTCAAAAAGGCGGTCCATAAAGAACCGCCCTTTCTCCATACCTTATGCTTTTTTTGTTATTTCTGCTGATCTTCCGCATTTTCTTCATCTTCATTGATGTAACTGTCATCAGCAAATTCCAGACCTTCCTCTACAATACCGTCCTCTTTTTTCTTTCGGAATTTACTTAAAGCAAAAGCAGCTAAACCACCGAATACCAGTACAATACCGCCGCCCAGGATCGCAGAGCCAAACATTTTATTACCACCGGATTCCGGTTTTACTTCTGTTTCTGGCTGTACGGTAGTTTCTGGTTCTGGTGCTGCAGTCGTTTCCGGAAGAACAACTGCTGGTTCCTCTTTTTTCTCGATTTCCTCGTTTTCGCCTAAGAACTCTGCCAGATCATTTTCATCTACCAGTGACATCATGTACACGTTTTCGGAAGTACCGGAACGGTCAATGACCATATAAAAGGTGTTTCCATTCTTTGTCTGTACCGTCAGAAACTGCTTGGAACTGTCATTCTCCTTATCATCCACAAGCTGTCCGTTTCCCGATGTGGAAAACGGTGTTCCCTCTGCGGCAGGCTGCTCCGCCGGCTGTTCTTTTATCACCTGTTCCGCAGTTTCAGCCTGCTCTGCGTTTTCATTTGCCTGTGCAAAAGCGGTCACACTGGCAGAACCCATCAGTATTGTTGATGACAACATAATCATCAAAATATTTTTCATTACTTTATTCTTCATCTTCCAAATCCTCTCTTTCTTCTATCAGTCCGGTTGACATTTCTCTGTCCATATTTTCTTCTTTCTTTATACCTGTTTCAGAACTATCCATAGAAAGATTGCCCTCTTCATCAAACTGCATGGTAACTGTTCCATTCTGAATCCCGTCCAGAAAAGTCAGCATCTTTCGGCTGTCCATCTTCATGGAACGGATTGCCTTAATGATTTCTGCATCTTCCATCTGCTTTTTCTGGATTCTCAGTTGCCTTACATGCTCCTGCAGTTCCAGAATCTTGTTTTCAGTTTTCTGAATGTCATCCAGAACCTTTTTTAACCGCATATTCATCTCTTATTTACTCCCTTCTAGTGAAGTCTGCCAAATGCCATAAAATGTTGCTGCCAGTAAGAACTTACAATGCTTGTATATTGAATCGGATTCCCGCAATGAATCATCATGTTATTTCCTACATAAATTCCAACATGGCTCGCTCCCGGCGTATCATAAGTTCCCTGGAAAAAGATCAGATCGCCCGGCTTTGCATCCGATGGAGATACATAGGAACAATAAGAACGAAGTCCGTCCGCTGTTGTTCTTCCCACGTTCCATCCATTTCCACAATTATTGATTACCCAGCATACAAAACCAGAGCAATCAAAACTGGTAGATGGCGATGCACCACCCCATACATACGGATAACCCAGATATTTTTCCGCTTCCCTGATCATCTTGGCAAACTGCGGATCAGAAAGTGCTTCTGCCGGAATATCATATCCAAAACCTGCCCCGCCTGTCGGAATTGTATTAAGGTCAAACAGATAATCACGATTTCCATAGTATTTATTGTAAGCGTCATACTGCTCCTGTTCCTTATCTGTCATACGGTTTCTTAAAACTGCATCCAGGTTATGGTTCGTAAGTGTTACGTCCAGCCGGTTTACTTCTCTTGTTGTAGTTACTTCCACCTCCTGGCTTCCATTACTGTCTGCTATGTATGCTTCCCAGGTCTGATGTCCATGTGCTGATGCAGAAGCGTGATCGCTGTAAAATACATCAAACTGAACACCATATCTTGCAAATGCTCCTGTATCTTCTACTACATATTCCACTCCATTCATAACAACATGGGTTCCCATTGGCACAAATGGATTGGAAGCATCCACCGCAATCGTGTGATTTGCCTGTGGATATGCTCCACTTGCAGTCGGGCCTCCACTCCACTGCCCGCAGCAGATCGGACAGTTGCAATATCCACTGGTCACAACCTGTCCCAGTGATTCTCCAACCCTGACTGTTTTCTTTTCTGTTACAGTTTCTCGTGTCGAGTCCGTATACAACCCATACTGTTCCTTAAAAATCTCCTGGATCTCATCTGCAACCTCTGCATAGGTAAAACCGCCATACTTGACTGTCAGATAAGAAATAAGCTGATACGGATTGTGTCCGATCTCATCAATCTGGAACTGGAACTCATCATAGTCGGAATGGTTTGCTTTCATCTGATTGATCTGCTCATTCAGTGCATTTTCCAATGCTACATAAGCATTTTCCGCAGCATAAATATCTTCATCCTCACTGGAATAACTGGTAGAAATAATAGCATTGGAACTGCCCTGGAATAACGCAGCACAGCTTGACAGGCTCGTTGCCATTAACGCAAACAGCAGCACCAGAACTCCTATGGACAGGAGGATATTTCTGTTCTGTGCCACAAGCTCCTTGACCGCAGCTTTGGCTTTTTCCGTAAATCGCTGTGCGTTTACAAGCACTGCGTCTTTCACAGCTTTTCCCTGTTTCGCAGCCTGATACTGCTTCTGGTAACGCTTTTTCTGCAATAATTTCTTTAATGCAGACTGTTTCTTCTGTTCTGCTTCTTTCTGAACCGCCTTTTTTGCTTCATTGGAAGCACTGGTGCTAAACTGTAGGCGAGATTTTTCTGTTTCTTCCAAAACGGTTTCCCTCAACCGATTATTTCTCTGTCGGTTTTCTTTCAACCGTTCCCGAACGTAAATTGACTTTCTTGCAAGGCTTTCTCCCGCAAATTCCATCTGATCTGCTGCATCAAGAGCAGCATTATCATCGGTATCCTCTCTGATTTTTTTCTGACCATAGGCAGATACCGTTTCTGAAACAACGTTTGCCCCCTTTCTTGCCATTCCGCTACCGGGAATCATACCTTTACTTTCATCTTCAAAGGAAAGACGGGATTTTGATTTTTTCTGTTCTTTTAGCGTCTGTTCCCTTTTCGTCTTTCCTTTAATCTCTTCCCGAAAATCTTCCATTGATTTTTCATCAACTTCTGACTTTTCATGGTAGCGTTTCTGCTCTTTTGCTGCATAGGCTGTGACCATCTTTTTCTTTCGGCTCTGCCTGTCCGGTTCCGATGTTTCAGCATCACGTCCCGGATGTCCCCGGATACTCTCTTTACGAAGTCTGGAACGTGAAACAGACGGAGATTTCTCCCCGCCTGCTTTATCATCACTCATTTCTGAGTTTTCCATTTCTTCCACTTCCGCAAGTTCTTCCTGTTCCAGAAAAGCGTGTCTGGACTGCAGTCTGTGTTTTCCTTCTTTCACTCCCTCAACTGTTTCTTCTGCAGTATGAGTTTTTCTGACCTTTCCAAAGTCCAGCTCCTGTTCCCTGTGTCCGGCTATTTTCTTCTCATCTGCCTCACGCCCGGTAATCCGCTTTTCCTTTTTACTGCGGAGATTTTTTTCCCGGAGTCCATCCCGGCTCATCTTCTGGACAGTCTTGTCCCTTGCTTTATATTCATGCTCCTGCATGGTCATCATCTCCTGATCTATGGTAATTTTCCGTTATTTTTCTTTGCAACCAGTACCATACGCCCATTTTTCTGGGAATACTCACAAGTAGACAGTGTAAGTAACTTATCTCTGTATTTTGCTGTTGTTCCTGTCTGATAAAGTGATTTTTCCTTAACGGAAGCAACAAATTTTTTATAATCCTCCACTGTTCCCGCTTTGATAAAACTGTAATAATCAAAATCATTCCC
>OKSK01001184.1_pt1 | contig 13222 bp, 8 predicted proteins | sample 1606301 | NCBI WGS metagenome assembly OKSK01 (sample SAMEA3879557, study PRJEB24766) | human gut metagenome | biome: human-associated habitat; feature: feces | place: USA | collected 1985/1987
TCAGTATGCGGTGCTGCTTCATATGCTGGCACAGGTGTGTGATATGTACGTCGGCGAGCTGGTGCATGTGATCGCAGATGCCCATATTTATGACCGACATATTCCGCTGATCGAGGAACTGATCACAAGAGAAGAGCATCCGGCTCCGAAAGTATGGCTGAACCCGGAGAAAAAAGATTTCTATGAATTTACCGTGGATGATCTGCATGTAGAAGATTACGTAACCGGACCGCAGATCAAACATATACCGGTTGCAGTGTAAAAGCTGGCATGACAGAATACATTTACCGGATAAAAAAGTGTAAAGAATGAGAAAAGAGGAGGATAAGTAAGATGAATTTGATTGCTGCTGTGGATAAGAACTGGGCGATCGGCAAGAACAATGAACTGCTGGTCAGTATTCCGAACGATATGAAGATGTTCCGTCAGATGACAACCGGAAAAGTAGTTGTGATGGGAAGAAAAACTTTAGAAAGCTTTCCAAATGGACTGCCTCTTAAGAACCGTACCAATATTGTGCTGACAAAAGACAAAAATTATAAAGTAAAAGATGCGATTATCGTGCACAGCATAGAAGAAGCACTCGAAGAATTAAAAAAATATGCTTCTGAAGATGTGTATGTAATCGGAGGAGACAGCATTTATGCACAGATGCTTCCTTACTGCGATACCGCTCATGTTACAAAAATTGATTTTGGATATGAAGCAGATGCATGGTTCCCGAATCTGGATGAAAATGAAGAATGGAAAATTGCAGAGGAAAGTGAAGAACAGACTTACTTTAATTTGGAATATTCTTTTGTGAAGTATGTGAGAAAATAAAATAAAAAAATCCGCTGGCAGTTAAAATTCTGTCAGCGGATTTTTTATGAAAAAAATTAATTATTCGATTACTTTTAACCATCCTTCTGGAGCTTCGATGCGTCCCATCTGGATTCCTGTTAATGTTTCGTATAATTTCTGAGTAGTTGGTCCCATTTTTTCCATTCCGGAAGGGAATACGATTTCTTTTCCATGGTCAACAATCTTACCAACCGGTGAGATAACAGCAGCAGTACCGCAAAGACCACATTCTGCGAAATCTTTTACTTCGTCGAGATAAACTTCTCTTTCTTCTACTTTCAGTCCAAGATAATGTTCTGCAACATAAAGCAGGGAACGTCTTGTGATAGATGGAAGAATACTGTTAGATTTTGGAGTAACAACAGTGTTGTCTTTTGTGACAAACAGGAAGTTTGCTCCACCTGTTTCTTCTACTTTTGTTCTTGTTGCTGCATCAAGATACATGTTTTCATCATAACCCTGATTGTGAGCATCAACGATTGCATGTAAGCTCATTGCGTAGTTTAATCCGGCTTTGATATGTCCTGTTCCATGAGGTGCAGCACGGTCAAAATCACTGACACGGATTGTAATCGGCTTTGCACCGCCTTTGAAGTAAGGTCCTACTGGTGTAGTAAATACACGGAACTGATATTCATTTGCAGGTTTAACACCGATAACAGCGTCAGAACCAAACATGTAAGGACGGATATATAAAGTTGCACCAGAACCATAAGGTGGAACATAAGCAGCGTTTGCTTTTACAGTTTCAACAACGGCTTCAACGAAACGGTCTTCTGGGAATACCGGCATTTCCAGACGTTTTGCAGAATCTACCATACGAGCTGCGTTTAAGTCAGGACGGAATGTTACAATGTGTCCATCTTCTGTTGTATAAGCTTTCATACCTTCAAAAACAGTCTGCGCATACTGAAGAACCCCGGCACATTCGCTTAAGGTGATGGTATCGTCTGTTGTAAGACCGCCTTCATCCCATGCTCCATCTTTAAAATTTGAAACATAACGATAATCTGTTTTTACATAACCAAATCCAAGGCTGGACCAGTCGATGTTTTTTTTCTCCATTTGAATCTCCTCCATTCTTTGCCCATTGATACGATAGGTAACTATAAATTTGTTTTTCATTATAAAACTTTAATGCGGGAAATGCAAGAGAAGTTACATTGCTTTTTTAAGCCATATCAGATATAATTGAAATCAGTTCTGGTAAGGGCAGGATTGGAGTGAGAGAATATGCCAAAGAATGATTGGAACCAACTTGGAAATGATATAAAAAATATTGTGCAGGATGCAATTGAGACAGGAGATTATGGGCGCTTAAATCGTGATTTAGGTGTAACGCTTGAGAATGCGTTGGGAAATATGGCGACGAGTGTGAAAGATGCTGCAATAAAAAATCTGAATCATTTTTCAGGTAGTCAGCAGACAGTAAATCAGAGAAGAACTGTTTCACCGGAAAGACAAAGACAAGAGCAGAATATGCGGGGATATAAAAAGAAACTGGTGAAAGAAGCCAGAGAAAAATTCGCCCTGTATGTCAATACTTCAACTCCGAGAGCACTTGGAATTTTATTTACGACACTTGGAATTGCACTTGTGGGAATGTTTGGAGTGACGGCTGCAACGCTTGGGATTGCAGGAATCTTTATTGACGCAGTTGCAAATAAGATGCAAAGAGGAATGTTTGTATTTATAGCTGCGATAGTGGCAAGTGGAGCGCTTGGCATTTATGGAAATACGCTTCGTAAAAAAGTGAATCGCTTTCGTTCTTATGTACGGACTTTAAATGGAAAGACTTATGTTAAAATTGAGGAGCTTGCAAAAGGCGTAAGAAAATCTCCAAAATTTGTAAAACGGGATTTGAAGAAAATGATTAAAAACCGTATGTTCTTAGAAGGGCATCTGGATGAAGAGGGAAATTATCTGATTACCAGTGATGAGTCTTATGAACAGTATACGCAGACAAAGAAGGCATCTGAGATTCAGGAAAGAGAGATGCAGGAAAAAGAACAGGCAGAACAGAAACTGCGGGGAACTCTTTCAGAAGAAGTGCAGGAAGTCATCAAAGAAGGGGAAGCTTACTTAGAAGAAATTCGAAGCTGCAATGAAGCAATTCCAGGTGTGGAAATTTCCAATAAAATGTATCATCTGGAGAATGTGATTTTAAGAATCTTCAAGCGGGTGGAACAGCATCCGGAGCTGATTTCGGACCTGCATAAATTTATGGATTATTATCTTCCGACGACCGTTAAATTGTTGAAAGCTTATGAAGAACTCGATAAACAGCCGGTTGAAGGAGAGAATATTAAAACAGCGAAACAGGAAATTGAAAATACACTGGATACGATCAATGAAGCATTTGAAAATCTTCTGGACAGCTTTTTTAGAAATACGGCATGGGATGTATCGACTGATATTTCTGTCTTAAAGACCATGCTGGCACAGGAAGGACTGACAGGAAATAAGGACTTTGAAAGTGTATCCGGAAAGGAAAACTAAATGAGCGATGAATTTAAAGAATTTGATGTGACACCGACACTTACTTTTGAGGTAGAGGAGGAAAAACCTGCCCCGAAAGAGCCGGAAAAACCGACGGATCCAAATATGACAGAAGATGTATTGTCAGTGGAAGAACGTCAGATGGTGGAAAGTTTTTCCAAGCAGATTGATATCCGCAATTCTGCTGCAATCTTGCAGTACGGAGTGGGAACACAGAAAAAAATGGCAGATTTTTCAGAAGAAGCACTCGCAAAAGTAACAACAAAAGACCTTGGAGAAGTTGGTGATTTGCTTGAAAATGTTGTGAAAGAACTGAAGAGTTTTGATGCGGTGGAAGAAGAAAAAGGTCTGTTTGGAATTTTTAAACGTGGCACGAATAAAATTCAGGCATTAAAAACGAAGTATGCCAAAGCAGAAGGAAATATCGAACAGATTGTGCAGACACTGGAAAAACATCAGATTCAGCTTTTAAAGGATTCAGCGACTATGGATAAAATGTATGCGCTGAATTTGAATTATTTTAAGGAACTTTCTATGTATATCTTAGCAGGAAAGAAGAAACTGCAAGAAGTGCGAGAAGGTGAGTTAAAAGAACTGACTTTAAAAGCACAGATGAGCAATCTGCCGGAAGATGCACAGGCGGCAAAAGATCTGGATTCAATGTGCCAGCGGTTTGAAAAGAAAATTCATGATTTGGAATTAACCCGTATGATTTCGATTCAGACTGCACCGCAGATTCGTCTGGTGCAGGGAAATGATACCTTGATGGCGGAGAAGATTCAGTCTACGCTTGTCAATACGATTCCACTCTGGAAGAGTCAGATGGTACTGGCACTTGGAGTGGCACATGCATCTCAGGCAGCAAAGGCACAAAGAGAAGTTACCGATATGACGAATGCCCTGCTTCGCAAAAATGCAGAGACATTGAAGATGGCAACGATTGATGCGGCAAAAGAGTCTGAACGTGGAATTGTGGATATCGAGACATTAAAACATACAAATGAAAATTTAATCAGCACCTTTGATGAAATCATGAATATCCAGAAAGAGGGGCATCAGCAGAGAATGGAAGCAGAAGCTGAGATGAACCGCTTAGAAGAAGAATTAAAGAAGAAACTGTTGGAAATAAACCATTAATTTTTGGAGGCGAAGGTAGATGTATCGTGACAATACAAAAGTAGTTTCAATTGGAGACAGAAAAATCGGTGGTGGAAATCCGATTTTAATTCAGTCCATGACAAATACCAAGACAGAAGATGTCGAGGCAACCGTAGCGCAGATTTTGGAGTTAGAAGCAGCAGGATGTGAGATTGTCCGCTGTACCGTTCCGACTTTAGAAGCAGCAAAAGCATTAAAAGAGATTAAAAAACAGATTCATATTCCACTGGTCGCGGATATTCATTTTGATTATAAAATGGCAATTGCAGCGATGGAAAACGGAGCCGATAAAATCCGAATTAACCCGGGAAATATCGGAAGTTCGGAAAAGATTAAAGCCGTTGTAGATACTGCGAAATCCAGAAATATTCCAATTCGTGTCGGTGTCAATTCCGGTTCACTCGAAAAAGAACTGGTTGAAAAATACCATGGAGTCACAGCAGAGGGACTGGTAGAAAGTGCACTTGATAAAGTGCGCATTATCGAGGACTTTGGTTATGACAATTTAGTAATCAGTATCAAATCTTCGGATGTTATGATGTGTGTAAAGGCGCATGAACTGCTGGCAAAACAGACCAATTATCCGCTGCATGTCGGAATTACAGAAGCCGGTACTTTATACTCCGGAAATATCAAATCCGCAGTCGGACTTGGAATTATTTTATATGAAGGAATCGGAGATACCATTCGTGTTTCTCTGACAGGAGATCCGGTTGAGGAAATCAAATCTGCAAAAAGAATTTTAAAGACCTTAAATTTAAGAAAAGGCGGAATTGAAGTCGTATCATGTCCAACCTGTGGACGTACCCAGATTGATCTGATTGGTCTGGCAAATCAGGTGGAGACGATGGTTCAGCAGTTTGACTTAGATATCAAAGTGGCAGTAATGGGCTGTGTGGTAAATGGTCCTGGAGAGGCGAAAGAAGCAGACCTTGGAATCGCAGGAGGAAAAGGTGTGGGTCTTTTGATTAAAAAAGGAGAAATCGTAAGGAAAGTGCCGGAAGCTGAACTGCTTGATACCTTAAGAGAGGAACTGGAACACTGGGCGAAATAATCCGTTCTTATTTATAAGCAAATGATGAGAACTTGTATTGGATGGAATAGAAGAAAGGAAGCATATCAATGGAAAAAGATTTCTTAGAAGTCTTTTTAGGTCTTGAAGTAGAAAAAGAATTAAAGGCACTTTTAGAAGATGTGAAAGTGACGAAGATTGCAGTCAATCCGAAAAAAGACCGTATGAGAGTTTACATTCAGAGCATACAGTGGATTCAGAAAAAATACATCTATGCTCTGGAAAAGCAGATAAAGAAACAGTTTTTTGCTTCAGCGCAGATACAGATAAAAATTATTGAAAAATTTACGCTGACCTCTCAGTATACGCCAAAGCTTTTCTTTGAAGCCTACCGCTCCTCTATGTTAGATGAACTAAGAGGGCACAGTATTTTAATTTATAATACCTTTCGTACTGCGAAAATTGAATTTCCGGAAGAAAACAAAATGAAACTTGTCATGCAGTCCTCTGTACTGGCAAAAAGTCATGAGGAAGAATTGATTTCTTATATTGAAAAAATCTTCTGTGAAAGATGTGCATTCTCTCTGATTGTAGAGCCGGAATATGAAGAAGCAGGCGAAAGTAAGATACGCAAAAACAGCGAAATACGAATTATGCAGGAGGCTGCTCATGTCATTGAGCAGTCTTCTTTCGGGCATGTAAAAGATGAGGCGGAAGAGGGCACAGAAAGCGAAGCAAATCAGCCAGACACAACAAAAGAAGAGAAAAAAGAAAGCAAGAAAGAAAGCAAAAAAGAAAACAAAAAAGAAAAACAGACGGAATCAAAAACGAAAAAAGAAAATACAAAAGAAAAAAGATTTACGCAAAATTCCGAATACAGACGTGGTGTGAAACGTTCTGATAATCCGGATGTGATTTATGGAAGAGATTTTGATGATGAGGTCATTCCGTTAAGTTCGGTTCAGACAGAGATGGGTGAGGTCTGCATCCGTGGACAGATTATGAGTCTGGATACCCGTGCCATCCGTGGTGAAAAAACAATTATTATGTTTGCGATTACGGATTTTACGGATTCGATTATGATAAAATTGTTTGCCAAAAATGAACACGTAGATGAAATCTTAGAGGGCGTAAAAGTTAAAAACTTTATTAAATTAAAAGGTGTCACCAACATTGACCGTTTCGACAGCGAGCTTACGATTGCGTCTGTTGCCGGAATCAAGAAAATTGCACCATTTACTTCTTCGAGAATGGATACCAGTCCGGAAAAACGAGTGGAACTTCACTGTCATACCAAGATGAGTGATATGGATGGGGTTTCCGATGCAAAACAGATTATCAAACAGGCGTACGAATGGGGACACAAAGCGATTGCAATTACCGACCACGGGGTTGTTCAGGCGTTCCCGGAGGCAAACCACTGCTTTGATGAGTGGGGCGGAGTTGTGCCAAAAGATGCGGATTTTAAAGTGATTTATGGAATGGAAGCCTATCTGGTCGATGATTTGAAAGGAATTGTACAAAACAGTAAGGGACAACCGCTTAGAGGAAAATACGTGGTCTTTGATATTGAAACCACCGGATTTTCGGCAATGGCAGATAAGATTATTGAAATCGGTGCGGTTCGTGTGGAAAACGGAATCATCACTGGACGTTTTTCTGAGTTTGTAAATCCAAAAATTCCGATTCCATTTCGGATTGAAAAGCTGACCAGCATCAATGACAGTATGGTGGCAGGGGCAGAAACCATTGATACCTTGCTTCCAAAGTTTATTGAATTTTGCGAGGGCGCAGTTATGGTTGCCCATAATGCGGAATTTGATATGAGTTTTATTCAGAAAAACTGTAATGATTTAGGAATTGAGACAGACTTTACTTTCGTAGATACCGTGGGAATGGCGAGATTCTTACTGCCACAGTTAAATCGTTTTAAACTCGATACGGTAGCAAAAGCGGTTGGAGTTTCTCTGGACCATCATCACCGTGCGGTCGATGACGCAGAATGTACCGCCGGAATTTTCCTGCGCTTTATCGAGATGTGTAAGGAAAGAGATATTGAAAATCTGGATGATTTGAATGAAAAAGGCGCAGTTTCTGTCAATGCCATCCAGAAAATGCCGACTTATCATGCTATTATTTTGGCAACCAATGATATCGGGCGTGTCAACCTCTATCATCTGGTATCGGATTCGCATTTGATTTATTATCACAGGCGGCCGAGAGTTCCAAAAAGCGTGTATCTAAAATATCAGGAAGGCTTGTTAATCGGTTCTGCCTGTGAAGCCGGAGAATTGTATCAGGCAGTGTTAAACGGCAGACCGGAGCCGGAAATCGCAAGACTGGTAAATTTCTATGATTATCTCGAAATCCAGCCAGTCGGAAACAATGAATTTATGATTCGGGATGAGGATCGTGGGGACATCAACAGCGAAGACGACCTGCGTGAAATCAATCGAAAGATTGTAAAACTGGGAGAATTATTTAATAAACCGGTTGTTGCAACCTGTGACGTGCACTTTTTAGACCCGGAGGATGAAATCTACCGCCGAATTATCATGGCAGGAAAGGGATTTGATGATGCAGATATGCAGCCACCGCTTTATCTGCATACCACCGAAGAAATGCTTCAGGAATTTTCCTATCTGGGAAGCGAAAAAGCCGAAGAAGTTGTAATTACCAATCCCAATAAGATTGCAGATATGGTGGAAAAGATTTCTCCGATTCATAAAGGAAAATGTCCGCCGGTTATTGAAAATTCCGATGAGATGCTTCGAGAAATCTGCTATAACAAAGCACATGAAATTTATGGTGATACTCTTCCGGAAGTCGTAGAAGAACGTCTGAACAGGGAATTAAATTCCATTATTTCTAACGGTTATGCGGTTATGTACATGATTGCACAGAAGCTGGTGTGGAAAAGTAACAGCGATGGTTATCTGGTAGGCTCAAGAGGTTCGGTTGGTTCTTCTTTTGCTGCGACAATGTCTGGTATCACAGAAGTAAATCCATTAAGTCCGCATTATTACTGTTCTTCGTGTCATTACAGTGATTTTGATTCTGAAGAAGTAAAAGCGTACTCGGGACGTGCCGGATGTGATATGCCGGATAAAATCTGTCCGGTGTGTGGAAAACCATTAATTAAAGAAGGATTTGATATCCCATTTGAGACCTTCCTTGGATTTAAAGGGGATAAAGAGCCGGATATCGACTTGAACTTCTCAGGAGATTATCAGGGAAAGGCACACCGCTACGTTGAGGTTATCTTTGGAGCAGGACAGACATTCAAAGCCGGAACGATTGGAACACTTGCAGAGAAAACCGCATTTGGTTATGTGAAAAATTATTTTGAAGAGCGTGGAGACCGCAAACGAAACTGCGAAATTACAAGAATTGTACAGGGATGTACCGGAGTCAGACGAACCACAGGTCAGCACCCGGGAGGAATCATTGTACTTCCGATTGGCTGGGATATCGAAGAATTTACACCGGTGCAGCATCCGGCAAATGACATGGCAAGTGATATTATTACGACCCATTTTGATTATCACTCAATCGACTCAAACTTGTTAAAACTTGATATACTCGGACACGATGATCCGACCATGATTCGTATGCTTGAGGACTTGACCGGAATCAATGCAAGAGAGATTCCGCTCGACAGTAAAGAAGTCATGTCCTTATTTAAAGGTACGGATGCATTGGGAATTACACCGGACGATATTCGTGGCTGTCCGCTTGGATGCCTTGGAATTCCGGAGTTTGGAACCGACTTTGCCATGCAGATGTTAATTGACGCAAACCCGACTTCCTTTTCGGATTTAGTTCGTATTTCCGGTCTGTCTCATGGTACAGACGTATGGCTTGGAAATGCGCAGGATTTGATTAAATCGGGTACTGCGACCATTACCACCTGTATCTGTACCCGAGATGATATCATGATTTATCTGATTAATAAAGGGCTGGAACATGGACAGGCATTTACCATCATGGAAAGTGTACGAAAAGGAAAGGGCTTAAAACCCGACTGGATAGAAGAAATGAAGTCACACGGAGTGCCGGACTGGTACATTGAATCCTGTAAGAAAATTAAGTACATGTTCCCGAAGGCACATGCGGCTGCTTATGTTATGATGGGATGGCGAATTGCATATTGTAAAATTTACTATCCGCTGGCGTATTATGCGGCATATTTCAGTATCCGTGCGACCGCATTTTCTTATGAACTGATGTGTCAGGGAAAAGAAAAACTGGAATATTTTATGGATGATTATGAAAAACGAAAAGATACGCTAAGTAAAAAAGAGCAGGATACACAGAAAGATATGAAGATTGTACAGGAAATGTATGCCAGAGGATTTGAGTTTGTACCGATTGATTTATATAAGGCAAATGCGCATACGTTTCAGATTGTAGATGGAAAACTGATGCCGGCACTTGATACGATTGAAGGTCTGGGAGACCGTGCCGCCGACGCCGTGGTGCTTGCGGCAGAAGATGGAGAGTTTTTATCAAAAGATGATTTCAGAAACCGTACCAAAGTCAGCAAGACGGTAATTGAGTTGATGTCGGATTTGGGACTGTTTGGAGACTTACCGGAATCCAATCAGATGTCATTATTTGATTTCCAGTAGACTATTTGATAAAAAAGATAGATTTATTTTTAGATGCAATGAAAAGAAAAGAGGAAAACGAAGATTATGAACTATCAGGAAGCGAGAGCGTTTTTAGATGAAGTGGGAAAAAGTGGAAGTGTGCTTGGACTTGAAGGAATGAGAGAATTATTAAATCGTCTGGGAAATCCACAGGATGAACTGAAATTCATTCATATTTCAGGAACAAATGGGAAAGGTTCGGAGCTTGCTTTTCTCTCTGAAATCCTCACAAAGTCCGGATACCGCACGGGAAGATACATTTCTCCGACTCTGTATTCTTACCGTGAAAGAATCCAGGTGGACAAAGAAATGATTGACCGGGATTCCCTTGCCAGCCTTACCACAAAAGTAAAAACAGCAATTGACAGTATGCTTGCAGATGGACTGCAAAGTCCGACCGTTTTCGAAGTGGAAACGGCAATTTCATTTTTGTATTTTATTCAGAAACAGTGTGATATTGTGGTGTTAGAAACCGGACTTGGCGGGACACTCGATGCGACAAATGTGGTAACAACAACCGTGCTCGAAGTGATTGCTTCGATTGGAATGGACCATATGATGTTCCTTGGAAATACGCTTGGAGAGATTGCTAAAAATAAAGCCGGAATTATCAAACCGAATACAGCTGTGGTATCGGCAAAACAGGAGCCGGAAGCAGAAGCGGTTGTAAAAGAAGTCAGTAAAAACCAAAATGCAGACCTTTCGATTGTAGACCCAAAAGAAATCAAAGACGTACACTACGGATATGAAAGACAGAGCTTTTCTTATAAGAACTGGAAAAACATCGAAATTTCACTTGCGGGAACGTATCAGATCAAAAATGCAGCACTGGCACTCGAAGCAGTTGAGGCACTTCGCAGACTCGGCTTTGAATTAAGTGAAGAAAATGTGCGAAAAGGAATGGCAGGAGCAGACTGGAGAGGGCGTTTCTCTGTGATTCACAAAGACCCTGTTGTGGTGATTGACGGAGCACATAATCCGGCAGCAGCGACGGTATTAAAGGAATCTTTGGAAACTTATTTTAAAGGAAAAAATCTGTATTATATTTTTGGTGTGTTTGCAGATAAAGATTATGAGAAAGTGATTGAACTGACTGCACCGCTTGCAAAGAGAATTGTAACGGTACAGACACCAGATAACCCAAGAGCACTGCCGGCAGAAGAACTGAAAAAAGCGGTAGAAAAAGTCAATCCGAATGTAACGTCAGCAGACAGTGTAGCCAAAGCGGTAGAAGAAGTGAAAGCAATGACAACAAAAGATGATGTGGTGATTGTGTTTGGGTCACTTTCGTTCTTGAGTCTTGCGGATGAGGCATGGAATCGGTAAGAGGAGAATTTATAAATATGAAAAAAATAGTTAAAATCATACTTCCTGTTGTCATCGTAGCAGCGGGATTTGGAATGTTCAAGTATTCGCAGAAATCCCTCCAATCTGAATCTGCAAAGGAACAAAAAGAAGCATCAAAGGAAACGTCAAAAGAAGCAGAACAAACAGATGAGGATGAAAAGACAAGTCAGGACTATGAAGGAATCCAATATGATGAAGACGGTTTCATAATGAGTCCAGATGAATTAAATGCAGACCTTCCAGAATCGACTTATGAAGAAATAGAGGCAGACGGAGCATATGAAGAAGCGATGGATGCAGAACAGGAAGAAGAAGAGAATGAAATTCATTTTGATGATGGAACGGCAACGGATATCTCAGATTCTGTTACAATAGAGTCCTATCCGGAATACAGTTCGGATATCAGCAGTGATTTGGACTTATCAGGAGAAAATCCTGCTTCTTTTTTCATGAGCGGAGAATAGAAAGGGTCAATTGTATACAATTTATGGTTTTTCTGAAAAAATCGAATAAAATTTCATAAAAATTACTAATAAAACTGGATAAAAAAACGATTTTGTGGTACATTTAATAAGTAAGTATTTAGAGGCTTATTTACCTGATTCTTTTCGTTCTTTTTTGTTGCGGAGCTGAAAGGAACGAATCGAATCAGATATCATAAGGGATTATTTATTTTCATTATCAAAAAAATATAAGGAAGGTGAGCAATTGGAAAACTATACTAAGTATAAGCTGAAAAGCAATGATGAACTTGCATCAGTGCTTGAAGGCAAGGACAATCTGTTTGTGATTGCGTGTAACAAGTGTTTCAAAGAATTTGAAACTGTTGACGAACCGGATTGCGATGAGTTTTTAAAATTTGCTGCAGAGCAGGGGAAAAATGTTACAGGCAGTGCAAAATTAGACTTCTTATGCAACAAGATGCACACAGAAAACAAATTACAGGATTTGATTCCGGAGGGAACAGAAAATGTAGTTGTTATTTCCTGTGGTCTTGGTATTCAGACCGTTGCAGATTTAGCAGGCAAACCGGTTATTGCTGCAAGTAATACCTTAAATTACAGAGGTCATCATGGTATGGCACTGACAAAGAAGAGCTGTGACGCATGTGCACAGTGTTATCTGAATGTGACCGGAGGCGTCTGTCCGATCGTCGATTGTTCTAAGAGTCTTGTTAATGGACAGTGCGGCGGAGCAAAGAATGGAAAATGTGAAGTAGACCCGAATAAAGACTGTGCATGGGAAAAAATCTACCAGAGACTGGCAAAACAGGGTCGTCTGGAAGAATTTTTAAATCAGCCGGTACAGGTTCGTGATTTCTCAAAAGTAAATTTCAAAGTCATTAATGATTATGTAAAATCAATCAGAGATGACAGATTGAATGGATATTATGGTGGTGTTCATCCGTCAGAACGTAAAGAGTTCAGTGAACATATTGCACTTAAGAAATTCCCGGAACCAAAAACGGTTGTAATCTCTATGTCCCAGCACCTTGGAGCACCGGCAAATCCAATCGTTGAAGTGGGCGATACCGTAAAGGTAGGTCAAAAGATTGGAGAAGCAGCAGGCTTTATCAGTGCTCCGGTACATTCCAGCGTAAGCGGAACGGTAGTTGCTGTTGAACCTCGTATGCATGGAACAAGAGGCAGTGAAGTAATGGCTGTTGTTATTGAATCGGATGGAAAAAATACTCTGCACGAATCCGTACAGC
>OKSK01001187.1_pt1 | contig 13198 bp, 7 predicted proteins | sample 1606301 | NCBI WGS metagenome assembly OKSK01 (sample SAMEA3879557, study PRJEB24766) | human gut metagenome | biome: human-associated habitat; feature: feces | place: USA | collected 1985/1987
GTAGTCGCTGCTGAAAAGTTTAATCCCGTAATGCGGTGTCCCTGCCCATTAAAGACGCCGGAGTAACCTGGCCATGTGCCTATCTGTGTCCAATCCTTACCCGTCAGGTCGATGTCGGCGGTGAGGGTGCAATTTATCGATTCGTCCTTTTGTGCGGCTTTGTTCCATGCCAGCAGGCCGTCAGCGTTATAGACCATGTAACTGCCGTCGTTCTGTATAGAATAGCCTAAATCCTCAGCCTCGCCGCTTTCGCCGCCACCGTCAGCCCAGTCACCGATGGTGCAACCCTCTAACGTCAAGCCGGTGGCGTTCACCTTGACGGTGTATTTATAGCGGTTGCCAGCCTCTAATACGACGTTGTTCTGCGGACGGAAGTAGAAGGTGCCGCTGCCGAGTTCCACCCGGATGAACGGCTTGCCTGCCGCAACGGTCTGCGGGGCGGTCAGTGCCTCGTAGGTGTTGCCGCTTGCGTTGTAAGTCTTGATGGCGGTCGGGTTGCCGTTATCGGCGGACAGGCTCACGAGGCTCACCGTGGCACCGGCGACGCTCGTGAATCCCGTGCCGGGCTTCAGTTCGATTGTCACGCGTGCCGTGCGGTGGGTAAATTCAAGTTTCGGGTTGTTAAATTCCACCTTCCGGTTCTCAGCAGAGATGAAGTCGCTGTTCTGGAAGTCAGCCAATTTGCTTTGGTCTTCGGCCACCTTCACGGCAGGCATCTGTGTGATGTCGGCATTGTTGAAGGGCCACCATGCCGATACGGTAATCGGGTCGCGGCTGGTCCAGTAGTACGGGTCGTTCTCGCGTGAAAGCGTGGCACTCTTGAAATCGGTAGAAGCCGTTACGGTATATTCCTTTACCGCATCGCCCATCTTGAGTGCCACGGAAGTGACGCCCTGCCAGTCGCCGTCCACAGAGGCACGGGTGGAAGGGGCTGCCAGCGGCGTTGCTTCTACGGACAATCCGGTGGCACGGATGACGACGGGGTATTCACCTTCGGGCAGACGGTTATCGCCAGCAAGTTCGTCCTGCGTGCAGGCGGCGAGGGCGAACAGCAGTGCGGTGGCTGCGGGGATAAATAATCTATGTCTCATAATTCTTCATTCTAATCGATTAATTATTAAAATCCTACAGGTCAGCACCCACATCTCCACCGTCTATATCGTTCCACTTTGCAATGGTGGCTTCGCTGACTTCAAGGACTTTGTTGCGTACCTTGACGGTATAGGTATAGTTGTTGCCCGCCAGCAGTGCGCCTTCGGGCACGGTGAGTGTGGCATGATATTCCTGACCTTTGTAATTCACAACCAACGGCAGGGATGCAACTGTCTGCGGGAAGAGGATGATCGATGACGTGAGAACGCCGTCTGCCAAATTCATGGTCAGTTCTCCGGTCTGTGCCCCGTTGTCTGCGGTGGCAATACCGTCGGCCGTGTTGAACGTACCGGTGAGTAACAATCCGTCCAGCGTGTAACGTTCAGGCTTGACAACGCTGAAATCCACGCCGTCGCCCGCCTCGAAGGTAAGGGTTATCTGGCTCATGCGGTGGTGGAAAGAGTTGTCTTCACCGCCTTTGGCGGTTTTGTCGGTGAAGCTCACTACCGGGTTGTTTTTGTCTCCCGTGGCTCCTGAAGCAAAGAGGAAGTCGATGGCAGGCTGGTTCTGCTGCGCCGTGGCATCGGTCGTGGCTGTGAGGATGCCTCCCGCCGCGTTGTACGGATAGTAGGCGCGGAAAGTATGGGTCTTTGTATCTTCGATATAGATAACCTTTCCTTCTGCCTCAAATTTCCCGTTTTTCAGGATGAAAGGCACGTTGCCGTACTGGGAATCGTTGCCGATGTCGGTGATGCCGATACGGTCGCCGCCAGTCCAGGTGGTTCCGCTGGCGCGGGTGGCGGGGGCGATGTTGGCGGTAAACTGGGCGGCTACGGGGTCACCATTCAGGTTCTCGTTGTCGTTGTTGCAGGCTACCAGTGCGAGGGCGAGCATCGCAAGTGCAAAAAATCTTGTCTTCATTATATTCTGTTATTATATTAGTTAAATTCCATTTCAATAATTGCTGCACCTCAGCAAAATCAAAGCAAGCTTTGCTTCTGCGTTCGGTTTGCTAATTATTTACAAATCGGCATTTACATCATCACCTTTCACTTCTTCCCAGCCGTTGATTTCGGCTCCGTCCACTTCCATGCCTTCGGGAGTCTCAACCAGCGTTCCGCTGAGGGTCAGCGATTCGCCCTTTCCGGTGTTGAACTCCTTGAGGGCTTCCGTAAGGTCGCTTTTCAGCGTGGTGGGGGTCGGGTTGCCGTCAGCATAGCGGATTTCACCCCTCAGCAGTTGTTCCGTTCCGGTCACACCCAGCAGCCGCACCGTGGCTTTCCACTTGCCGGCATCGTCACCTTCGGTAATCTTGGTGAAGGGCAGCACGACGTTCGAAGCGGCTCCGTAGGTATCGGTAGCGAAGTCGAGTGTTCCGGCTGCACCCGTCAGATGGGCAACAATCTCCGTGATGCGTCCGGCGGCATCACCTGTAGGTTCGACGACAAGCGTCAGTTCGCGTACCTGCTGCTTCATTGCGGCGGTCAGCGGATAGTCCCTGTCTTTCTCGATGGTCACCTGTTCCGTATAGGTGAAGAACCATCCCGGGGCATTGTTCACAAAGGCATCCGTGCCTGCCCGGGTTCCCGTGGATGCGGCAATGGTGGCTGTGGTGCCGTTCACCGTGATTCCTTCAGCCGGGTTCCACACCGCAAGTGTGTAGCTGCCCGGAGCAAACAGATGGTCGGGGGTATGGGTGGCGGAAGTCTCCGTACCCGTATAGTCACCCATGGTGACCGTCCATGTGGCAGGTATGTCAATACCCTCACCGCGGGCCGACCAGTCGGCTGTCACCGCAATCTTCCCGTAGTCGGGATGCGGCGTGTCATAAAGCGTGTCCTTCACGCAGGAAGAGAACAGCACGGCGGCTGCCATTCCCATCATATTTATATATTGTCTTGCTTTCATATTCTATTCCTCCGTGTTAGAATAACTTCCATACCAATGTCACACCGGCATTGATGGGACCACACCAATCTTTTGTCTCGTTGCCGCGGCGTACACGTACACCGTCGATGACTTCATATTTTTCGAAATCGGCATTCAGGTAGCCCAAACCGAGGTTGAAATCAAGAGCCAGTGCCTTGTTCAGCCGCAGCTGATAGCCGGCGGTGATGCCGCCACCCATCAGGTCGCCCTGCTTGCCTGTTTCGGAGAGCTTGTAGTTGAACTGTCCGGCCTTGAACATCGCGCCCAGATACCAGGCTTTCTTCTCACCCATATAGTAACGCACTTCCGGAGCCACTTCCCAGAGTGCATAGCGGTGGTCCTTGTCGCTCCACGTCCATGAAGTCCACGAGCCGTTTACGGCAATGCCCCACGATGGGCAGATGCGCCATTCCACGCCAAGATCTGGTGTCAGGGTAGCCCAGCGCAGCAGGTTGGCACGCAGGGAGAGATGATAATCAGTTGTGATTTTGGTTTCCGACGGCGTGTCGGCAAGTGTATTTTGTTGAGCGGCTTTCTCGGCTTCTGCCTTTTCAGCGGCAAGTCGGGCTTCTTCCGCCTTGCGCTGCTCTTCGGCAAGCCGTTCCTGTTCGGCACGCTTCTCGGCTTCCAGTCGTTCGGTTTCCGCCTTGCGTCGTGCTTCCGCATCCGTCGCGGCAGTTCCCTTTACCGGTACCGTCAGGCGCACGGTGACAAAATCACCCTCAGTCGCATGGTTGCGGGTAATGAAATTCTCCTCTTTTATTTCCGCACGGATAATCAGTTCGGATTTCACACGGTTGGCACGGATCTTCGCCGTGGCAAGGTTCTCGGCTTCACTGCCCAGTGAATTACAGTAGCCGTCAACCAATAGCGGCAGCTTGCCGTCAAGAATTGTGGTTTTGTTGTTTTCGATACATTCCAACAGACGGGCAAGTTCCGTGTCATTGCCATTCCAAGGCACGTAGAACATGTCCTTCTGCGGAACGAACCGGAAGGTGTAGGTCGTGTCTGCTTTCTGCTGCGCAAAAGCCGGAAAAGCTGCCGATGCCAGCCACGAAAACAAAATGAAGAATAGGATTCTTTTGCTCATTTTTTATATGCTTTTTAAATTTCCAATCCAGACTTAACATACAAAATAAGCGAAAAGATTTAAATTCAGCCCGATTCTTGCCTATAAAAAATGTCTCAATTGTCAGAATCGCACATCTTTGTGATTTAGAACATTTTGGTTTTGTCGTTCAGACTATTTTTTTGTCGTTTGGTCTATTTTCCCCATCCACACACACCGTATTATTCCGCCTCTGTTTTCCTCCATTTGACAGGGGTACAGCCTGCATTTTCCTTGAACAGCCTTATAAAATGGCTTGGTGACAAAAAACCGGATTTCTCGGAGATGTCGGCTATCGTCAACCTCGGATATCGCGCAAGGAGACGTTTCGCATATTCTATACGAAGTCCGATAATCCAATCGCGGAACGACATGTCATACGTAGTTTTGATGTACCCGGACAGGTAGGTACGGTTGGTATGAAGCACATCTGAAAGCTCCTTTATGGTAAGGCCGGGCCGGATATAACCGTCCGCATCGATCCAACCTTTGATTTTTTTCGCCATTTCGGCATGGAAAAAAGGAGTATCCTGCCTCTGTGCCTGTTCCCGGTTTGTGGTGTCACACAGGTCTTCCTCTTCAGAAGTCATGCCATCCTCCATCGCGTTTTCCACCTGTTCGTAAAACAGCAGATAGTTCAGATAGCAAAGGAAGAGATAAATGTAGAACGGTACCGATGACAGAATCCAGATATAGATGTATTCATCAGGCAGGAATGTCAGCAGTCCGCATCCCACCCCGAATGTGACAGCCCAGTAGGTGAAAATGGAAAGCCATTTGATATAGGCACCGATGTCGTCCGCACGGGTGTCATCGAAAATGCGGATGACCCTGTGATAGGCCCGGAGAAGCCTACGGGTCAAGAACAGCCCATAGATAACCAACCATGCGGCCAAGGCAAACATCACCGTTGTCTGTAAACCACCTTTTGGTAACAACAGCAGAACGATGCCGGAAAGGATGGAAAACAGTATCCATAGACAGATATGCGTCCGTAACCGACATTTGGTGATATAAAAGCGGTCAAGCAGAGTGGTGAGGCCCGAACTGAACAACCAGTAGCACAAAAAATAGGTGGACAGGTTCATCAGGATGGCGGCATCGGTATTCTTGAACCTGATCCCAAAAAAGAAATGTACCGAATAGTTGGCGGCAAGTAACAGTATGGCTACCCCCATAATTCGCCGGGAACGCAGATAATTATTGAAAATGGCTTTTTCCGGGGTTGGAGCCAACAAAAAATAAAAGCCGAAGAACAACATCAACGGTAGCGCAATACAAAGTGAATAACTGTATATAGATGGTTCCATTTTATTATGCCTAACTATTTTGAATGCAAAATTAGCGAAAATACTGAATATATGGCGGATTTGCCATGACGATTTACTTTCAACACCCTATTTTGATATAATCGAGGGCTTGTTGTATGGTATCCTTGCCATTATGTCATATTGATGGAAAAAGGCAGGAAAAGGAATGGTATGTTCCCAATCCTGCCATATATATCCGCACACTCGTTCACATTTTTATACCTTTCGGTTTGCACTCGTCACGGACGTTGAATCCCGGCCGCCCGATGATGATATGGTCGGCAATAAAATTGCCAGACGGACTGCGTTCATTCACCGGGCTGCGTATCTGCGGCACATCTTCGGTGTGTTGTGGAGATACGTTTCGTACACCTTCCGCATCCGGTTTGACCTCCTGTCCGTCATTCTCCTTTTCGGCGACTTCGGGCGTAGGCGGCTCAAGCTCCAACTGTATCTTTCGGTCGAGTGCTGCAAGTTCGGACTTCAACTGTTTCAGTTCGTCCTCCTTCTTCCATACCTTCCCGGCTATCTCCTACAACTGTGGGACCTCCTTTTCCTGCACCTCGTTCTTCGCCTTGTACTGGTCAATGATGGACGGAATCCTCTCCTATGCGTTCAGGAAATTGCGTGCGGCGGCTACCGGGTCAGCCATCGCCAACATGCAGCCTATGTCATACAAGGATACTGATACTACGGGAGAACCTGTCGAGCATGTGACAGAACCGGACAAGCAAATTGCGCATTCGGCTCTCGGTGACTACGGACCATTCAGTGTGAAATACGCCACGAAGGAATTTCTCAGCTACGGGAACAAAAAGTTCCGCATATAGATTCTGATTTTGCTTGTTACAGATGGAAGCAACGGCAATATGCCAGAGGAGGCCGGGCTATACAAAAAAATAAGGGGCTGTACACATGCGTCAGCTCCTTGTTTTTAAGGGGATATTCGACTTTTAGCCCCCCAAAAGATCAATATTGTTATGTACAACCGTCCAACCTGCGGGTAAAGTGCGCAACTCGGACCTGGACAGCAAGCTGAAAAGAGGCACAAGTATGTAGGCAACCCTGTTATAGCACCGGAATCTGCTGTGTCGCATGAATCAACCGTAGTCCCCGTGAAAGGCATGGCTATACCGCCAAGGGCTGTGGATGAAGTCGCAATGCGGAAAGCCGTCCTTTCCCAGGCAGTTCTCAGGAAGTCTTAAGAAAGAGGGGATAAACATCTGATACGGACAACTCGCAATACGATACGCAACGATGAAAGTGGTGAACAAATCTGGCACTAACGGATGCGCCTCTTTTATATGATTATAATATTAACAAGAAATGCCCGCCATTGTTCTTAAATGCGAATTATAACTTCTTACTGTTGGAAGATTATCTATAAATCGGGCATGAGGGTAAGAGTGCTTACAAACAATTCGGCCCGCTTTATTGGGGGCTGCCAAACCTCGACCGGCACCTGTACCACCCGCGGATATAAATTCGGACCGGAGGTATGGATGGTATTCCGCACACCGGACCAACGTACCCTTGCGGACAGTCCCGAGCCCGGCAAGCCATAATTCCGTCGGGTCAATTGAACAACCGCCTCTCGGAATATGTTCATATCATGGGCCGGTCCCGTATGCAGCTATTTTCCGGGGTACATGACATTGAGGACATACCGCCTGATGCCGACATCCGAGGTTCTGTTTAAATTTGTATATTAATTTATATTTTTATATATTTGCAACAGTTGTTGTCTAATTTACATCAGAATGACACGTGTTCGGAATATGGGAAGAATACTGTCCGCATTCCTCATGCTGGGAATTTCCTCCATGTGCGGAGCCCAGATATATAAATACTTGGGAATAGAGGACGGATTGAGTAACCGGAGGATTTACCGTATCCAAAAAGACGGGAGGGGATACATGTGGTTCCTCACCCAGGAGGGGATGGACCGTTATGACGGCAAGCGGATCAGGCATTACACTGTTCTTGACGGCAATCTGAAGGTGGCCCCGCAAGTCAATCTGAACTGGCTCTACACCGACACGGAGAACACGCTGTGGGTTGTGGGAAGGAAAGGTCGTATTTTCCATTACGACACCCTCCATGACCGTTTCCGGATGGTATACAGGATACCCGGTCTTCAGGATGACTTCGCCACGGGCATGCTCTGTTACGCCTATATGGACCGTGGGGACCGCATATGGCTCTGTCAGGGTGACCATATCATCCGCTATGACACCCGCACAGGCATTGCGCAGCGGCTGGTCTCCCGTTTAAGAGGTGATATAACCGCTATCAGCGAGACGGACGGTACAAACCTTTTCATCGGTACCGTGAACGGACTTTTTCCGGTACGGGAAAGGGACGGTGTCCTTGAGGCGCTTGCGGACACGGACAGCATCCGGACGCCGGTCAGCGAACTCTACTACCACCCCGGTTCGAAGAAACTGTTCGTGGGAACCTTCAGGAAGGGCATACTTGTATACGGAGTGTCCGCAGGCAGTACGCTGCGGAATGTGGCCGTCAACCGGATCACCCCTCTCAATGACCGGGAGCTGCTGATAGCCACGGGCGGAAGGGGGGTATACAGGATGGATGTGGACTCGCTAGTGCCCAAACCCTATATAACCGCCGACTACGCCAGCCACAACGGCATGAACGGAGACAATATCAATGACATTTATGTGGATGGCGGGGACCGTATCTGGCTTGCCAACTACCCCGCCGGAGTCACAATCCGGAATAACCGCTACCAGAGCTATGAATGGTTCCGGCACTCACCGGGCAACAGCCGGTCGCTGGTTAACGACCAGGTGCACGATGTCATCGAAGACAGCGAAGGCGACTTGTGGTTCGCCACCAGCAACGGGATCAGCCTGCTGCAGCCTGCGGTAGGACGGTGGCGCTCCTTTCTCAGCCGGTCCGATGGGATACAGGATGGCGGGAACCATATCTTCCTGACGCTCTGCGAGGTCTCGCCGGGTGTCATCTGCGCCGGCGGGTACGCTTCGGGCCTGTACAGGATCGAAAAGAAAACCGGGAGGGTGGAATACTTTCCCCCCTCCTTTGCAGCAGAGGGGCGTCCAGACCAGTATATCAATGACATCGGAAAAGATTCCGGAGGATGTATATGGACAGGGGGCTGCCACAATCTCAAACGTTTCGATCCCCATGACGGCACAGTACGCCTGTACCCGGTCCCGGGCCCCATCACCGCCATACTGGAGAAGGCTCCGGAATGGATGTGGATCGGTACCGGCATGGGGTTGTACCTGCTTGACGGGCACGGGGGGACCTGCAGACATATCGCCTTTCCAGTCGAGGCGGTTCATGTCTATGCACTGTACCAGGCACCGGACGGGCTCCTGTATATCGGCACCGGCGGGGCGGGACTTCTCGTCTATGACAGCGTGGAGGACAGGTTCGTCCGCCAATACCAGACCGAGAACTGCGCCCTGATATCCAATAACATCCATACCATTGTCCCCCGTGCGGACGGCACCCTGCTACTGGGGACCGAAAACAGCGTGGCCCTGTTCCGGCGTGAGAGCGGCACTTTCAGAAACTGGACGGCAGAACAAGGGCTGGCAAGCGTATGCCTCAATGCCGGGGTATCCACTTTCCGGCACGGGGAAAGCTTCGTGTTCGGGAGTAACACCGGAGCCGTCATGTTCCCCTCCGACATGAGGATACCCGCCCCGCATTTTTCTCGGATGCTCCTGCGGGATTTCATGATCTCCTACCGCCCCGTCTATCCCGGGGACAAGGGATCCCCCTTGAGGGAGGATATTGACAATACCGTCAGGCTGGAACTTGCATATGACCAGAATACCTTCTCCCTGGAAGCTGTCTCCATCAACTACGACTATCCCTCGAACATCCTATATTCATGGAAATTGGAGGGGCTCTACGAGGGCTGGAGCCATCCGGTCCAGAGCGGGCGGATACAGTTCACGAGCCTGCCCCCAGGCAACTACACCCTGCGTATCCGTGCCGTCTCCAATGAGGAGAAATACAAGGTGTATGAGGAAAGAAGCCTCGGTCTGAGTGTCGCCCGGCCGCTGTGGGCGGGTACATGGGCCATTGCCGGATATGCGTCATTGTGTGTGTTGGCTGGGGTGGTGTCTTTTCGCGTTGCCATGTTGCGCAGGCAGAAAAGGATATCAGACGAAAAGACGTGCTTCTTCATACATACTGCCCATGATGTCCGTACTCCGCTTACGCTGATCAAGGCTCCGCTGGAAGAGGTGGTGGAGAAAGACATGGTGAAGGCGGAGGGGATGGACAATGTACGGATGGCCCTGAAAAGCGTGGACGGACTTCTGGGATTGGTCACCAGCCTGATAGCTTTCGAGAGTACGGACAACTACACCTTGAGACTTCATGTCTCGGAATATGAGCTCAACAGTTATCTGGAGACGACCTGTGAGGCATTCCGCACATATGCCTCCATCAGGGACATCGATATCACCCGTGAGAGCGGCTTCCCTTACCTGAATGTCCGGTTTGACAAGGACAAAATGGACTCTATATTGAAGAATATACTGTCCAACGCACTGAAGTACACTCCACGGGGCGGGAGTATCCAGGTCCGTGCCTTCGCGGACCGGCATGTATGGGGTGTGGAAGTGGAAGACACGGGGATTGGCATTCCACCTGAGGAACGGAAGAAACTGTTCAGGAACCATTTCAGGGGCAGTAATGCCGTCAATCTGCAAGTGGCGGGAAACGGTGTCGGACTGATGATGGTACATAGGCTGGTAAGGCTGCACGGAGGCAGGGTCCGCGTTACCAGTACCGAGGGGAAGGGGACCATGGTATGTGTTATTTTTCCCCTGAGGAGCAGACGCCTTGACAAGGCATGCCCCGTTGCTTCGCCCAGGAAACAGGATACCGGGGAAACCCGCATGGGACCGGATTGCGGCCCCATGCGTGAGATCCTTCCAACAATGACCGGCGGGGACCGGCAGCGTATTCTTATTGTGGAGGACAATGACGATTTGCGGACCTACCTTGAGGGGCTGCTGAAAGAGGAATACCTGGTCCAAACCTGTTCCAACGGACGGGACGCGCTGCTTGTGGCGAGAGAATACAATCCGGACCTGATACTTTCGGACGTTATGATGCCTGAAATGGGAGGGGACGAACTTTGCGCGTCCGTCAAATCCGATATTGAGACATCCCATATCCCGGTCATGCTGCTGACCGCCTTGGGAGATGAGAAGGACATGCTGGAGGGGCTGGAAAACGGAGCTGACGCCTATATCACCAAACCGTTTAGCATAAACGTGCTCAGGGCGAATATCAGGAACATACTGGCAAACCGGGCACTGCTCAGACGGGCATACGCCGGTCTTGAGGACGGAGTCGGACAGGTTCCGCCGGACTGCCACAATACCCGGGACTGGAAATTCATGGCCTCCGTAAGGGAATGCGTCATGAAGAATATCGACAACCCCGGTTTCTGTGTGGACATGCTCTGTGGCATGCAGAACATGAGCCGCACCGGATTTTTCAACAAGTTGAAGGCGCTCACCGGCCATGCCCCGGCTGACTATATCCGCTCCATGCGGCTGCAATATGCGGCACAACTGCTCAGGGAAAAAGACTGTTCGATAACGGAAATCTCGGATGACTCGGGGTTCTCCGATGTCAGATATTTCAGGGAGGTGTTCAGGAAGTACTATGGAATGAGCCCGAGTGAGTACAGGAATTCGATGAGAGGATAACATCACGGGCAGACAGACTCCAGGATATGGCAGGCCTTATTGTCGGAGATGGTGTATGTTTCGCTCCGCACCGACAAGCCGGGCACGGTTAACTCGTTCACCGTAATGATGAAGGCGAACAGCCGCCCTGCCCCAGTATTGAGGCTCGTGCCTGATAGGGATAGTAGAAATAATAGTGTTCGTCCAACAGCCCGCCTGCGAGCGGTGTCGGACTTTCAGTTTTCCATACGAGACCGCCCGTGTCGGCATCCCTCTCGGCTGTCAGTTTCACGTTGGAATAGACTGTTTGAGTGCCCCGCACCACGTATAGGCCGCAGGCCCCGCTTTCGGAAAACTTGGTTTGGCAGCCATTCTCCACAGTACGGGTGGTTTTGCGAACAGCCGACGTATATCCAGCTTTTCAGATAAGCTGCGTTTTCAGTGCGTATATGTTCGGCTATCCCGAAAAACATTCCTGCCAGGGCTGCGGCGAACTCGGCCGTTAATTCCTCCTTGCCGTATTCCTCTGATCCGAACGGGTGCGCAAGATCCCGGTTCAATCGGGTGGGGTGTCCCGTGGAATGTCCCATTTCATGCAGAAGCGTTTCGTAAAAGCTCTGCATATCGACGAACTGCGAGCGAAGCGGCACTACGATATAATCGGCTAAAGGAGAATAGAAAGCCCTGTCGCCTTGCTGCTCCCGTATCGGGCAAAACCAGCTTTTCGCCTCCAGCATGGCGTCTATTTCGGGCTGCTCTGCCTGTCCCCCTCTGAACTTCTCCCTTAACGCTTCCCATTCTTCCGGCCTCACGTCCGAAAAATTGGTCTGATCCAAGTTAAAGACCGAGTAATATTTATAGGTCGGTATAACGTTGTATTCCTGTTGCTGCTCCCGGCTTAACGCCTTGTATTCCTCAAAGGTTATTTTCTTGCGTGTTTCCTTGTGGTACACGTAGAAAAGGAAGTAATAGACCGGAAACGATTTCGATCCTTTCAGCACGGAGATCCCGGCCTCTTTCGCCTGGTTGAATGTCATAAATACGGGTGTCTGGTACTGGAATTTCTCGCAAAGGAAAAGGAGTAAAAAGGCGTTGCCTCCGGTGTACCTGCGTCCTGTGAGGTTCTGCGGAAAGAAATTGCGTGTATTCGCCGCAATGGTGATCCAGGGCTTTTGCCAATTGTCCTCTACTTGCTGGATCTTCTCGATCATTTATGTCTGACATCAAATTTGCAAACTGTTGCGCTGCCTTGTCGAAATAATCAGTTTTCATAACTACGTCCCCCGTTCTTTATCCTGGTGGGTGAGCCAGTTCTAAAGGTTGTTATCTCTTTTTCTATACCTCTAAGATAGCACTTTTATTTGAGAGATGCAAGTATTTAAACAACGTTTAACTAACTATTTATAAGATAATTATATGCAAAAGTAGTATTTTAGTATATACTAAATTTAGTATTTACTACCTGATTTTTTCCGATAGTAAACTCCCCACCTCGCACCCTCCCCCACCAAACCTTGCGGATGCCTAAGATTCCGATGTTTTTGTATCAAGACAACCTCATTTTGGTTTTTCGGGGCTGTCGGTGTGGTCGTCTTGCGTTTACCTTGAGTTCCGAGAGGTTTTTGTATGAGAACACCCCAAACGTTTTTTTCCATAGCACAAGTTTTTTCGGAAAAATACTACCTGGCTTTAGCCAGGCTGGAGATTTTTTCTAAAAGCCGCTTGCGGCTCAACTTGGGATATGGAAAAAGCCGTTTGACCTTTGCAGACAAAACCCCCGGTCAAGGTAAACGCAAGGCGGCCACGCCGGAAAAACTAAAATACCTCTCTCCCCTGAAAGGGGGGTTAAAACCGGGTTCGACAATCGGCTACCGGAGTTCCCGACAAGGAATGTTCCTTGCCCCGCCGACGAGTGCCTGCGCTCATCAGCCGGGCAAGGATCATTCCGGGTACTCCTTTCCGGATTGTGCCGATCAGTGAAAAGTCAGGCGCTTTTATCCGGCTGGCTTCACCGAACGAATCTATCCGGAAATAGCCTACCTTAGCCGGGTGGG
>OKSK01001195.1_pt1 | contig 13159 bp, 10 predicted proteins | sample 1606301 | NCBI WGS metagenome assembly OKSK01 (sample SAMEA3879557, study PRJEB24766) | human gut metagenome | biome: human-associated habitat; feature: feces | place: USA | collected 1985/1987
CTCCGACAACTTTCGCCAGTACTTCGTTTTCCCAAAACAACAAAAAACTGCCCAGATAAACCAGCACTTCCGGAAGGAACAAAAGAACATGTCTCACAGCTTCCTCCCAGCGTGCTGTTTGATACTTTTGCATCAGCTGTCCTTCCATTTCTGTTTCTTCTATCACTTTTGCTTCTTCCGTCAGTTCTGTTTTAGCGCGCAGTCTTTCCCCATATCCGTTTCTTTCACTGTCCAGATCTTCCTGTCCGAACCAGCTGTTCCGTGTCCCCCTGAACCGATTTTTCATGGTTCGACTTTCCATAATTCGACTTTCCATGATTCGACTCTCTATAAATCGCTTTTCCAATTCCGGTTTTCTCTTTACCGGCCGAAATGTTAATGGCTGTCTTCCCATAAAACTGCACACACCATGCCGGCAGAACCGCCCTTCTCCTTTATCCTGGCCTTTCAGTACAATTTCCAGCCATTCCTCTGCCAGAAATTCTTTTGATCTTTCCGTCTTTTTTGATCTCATCCAGAGTATAGCCTAAAGCGATCTTTGCAGCCACTTTAGCAATAGGATAACCAGTTGCCTTGGAAGCCAGTGCAGAAGAACGGCTTACACGCGGGTTTACCTCGATTACACAGTATTCAAATGTCTCCGGATGCAGAGCATACTGTACGTTACATCCACCCGTGATATTCAGCTCACTGATAATATTTAAAGCGGAAGTACGCAGCATCTGGTATTCTTTGTCCCCCAGCGTCTGTGACGGTGCCACAACGATACTGTCTCCTGTATGCACACCAACCGGGTCAATATTTTCCATATTACATACCGTAATGCAGTTTCCGTTTCCGTCACGCATTACTTCGTACTCAATCTCTTTCCATCCTGCAATACAGCGCTCTACCAGAACCTGTCCTACACGGGAAAGACGAAGTCCGTTCTCCAGGATCTCCACCAGCTGTTCAGAATCATGTGCGATACCGCCGCCGCTTCCTCCCAGTGTGTATGCCGGACGAAGTACAACCGGATATCCGATCTTATTTGCAAATGCAAGACCGTCTTCTACGTTTTCTACGACCAGAGAAGCTGCAACCGGTTCTCCGATCTTTTCCATCGTTGCTTTAAATTCCAGACGATCCTCTGCCTTTTTGATTGTCTCAGAAGTTGTACCGATCAGGCGGACATTGTGTTCTCTTAAAAATCCTGCCTCTTCCAGTTCCATTGCCAGGTTCAGACCAGCCTGTCCTCCCAGTGTCGGAAGTACGCTGTCCGGCTGCTCTTTTAAAATCAGCTGTTCCACAACTTCTACTGTCAATGGCTCAATATATACTTTATCTGCGATATCTTTATCTGTCATGATCGTCGCCGGGTTGGAGTTCAACAGAACAACTTCGATTCCTTCTTCCTTCAAAGAACGGCATGCCTGTGTTCCTGCATAGTCAAACTCCGCTGCCTGTCCGATAATGATAGGACCGGACCCAATTACTAATACTTTTTTAATACGACTGTCTCTTGGCATTATTTCGCTCCTCCCATCATCTCAATGAATCTGTCAAACAGGTAACCGGAATCCTGTGGTCCCGGGCATGCTTCCGGATGGAACTGTACGGTAAAGATGTTCTTTCCGACATAGGCAAGTCCCTCGTTTGTTCCATCGTTGACATTCGTAAATGCAGGCACTGCCACATTTGGATCTACATTTTCTGCATCTACCACATAACCGTGATTCTGAGAAGAAATATATACACGATTTGTCTGAAGGTCTTTGACCGGATGATTTCCACCGCGATGTCCGTATTTTAACTTGTGTGTAGTCGCACCTGTAGCAAGAGCCATGAGCTGATGTCCAAGGCAAATTGCAAAGATCGGAATATCTGTATTGTACAATTTTTTGATTTCTTCAATAATAGAGGTGCAGTCTGCCGGGTCTCCAGGGCCGTTTGACAACATGATTCCGTCAGGATTCGATGAAATGATCTCTTCTGCAGTTGTGTGGGCCGGGTATACAGTCACTTCGCAACCACGCTGATTTAAAGATTTGGCAATATTATTTTTTGCTCCTAAATCCAGCAGTGCTACTTTCTTTCCTGTTCCTTCCAGAACATATTTCTCGCTGCATGTTACTTTAGAAACAACATCACCTACTGTGTAGGCCTTCAGCTTTGGAAGAATCTCTTCCAGATTGTAATTTTCATTTGTAGTAATCATACCATTCATGGTACCTTTTTCCCGTAAAATCTTTGTCAGAGCACGTGTGTCCACGCCTGCGATTCCAGGAATATCCTGCTCTTTCAAAAAGTCCTGAATCGTACCTTCACATCTGAAATTGCTTGGCATACGAGACAGCTCTCTTACAATATAACCATCCGGCCATGCTTTTCTTGATTCCATGTCCGGTGTGATTCCATAATTCCCAATCAACGGATACGTCATTACGACTGCCTGTCCCGCATAAGAAGGGTCTGTCAACACCTCTAAATATCCTGTCATGGAGGTATTAAACACGATTTCACTAATCATATCTCTTGTCGAACCAATGCTTGTTCCTGTAAACACGGTTCCATCTTCTAAAATCAGAAATGCCTTCATCTGTTCACCTTATCCCTTCGTAAATTTTCTCAAATTGTAAAGATTATACTACATACCCGGGAATATTTCAACCTGTTTTTAGAAAATTAAAGTGTCATCAATTTTATCGTAATGCCTGCGAATCCATTTCAGCCCTTTTTCCATATTTCCTTCTTCCAGGGCATTTACGATTTCTTCATGGATCTGACACCAGTCCTCATTTTTTGCTTCCTTTTGTACATGTGCGATTTCTTCTTCACAAAGACCGGACAAAGATTCCATCACTGCGACAAGCAATTGATTCTCTCCTGCACGGATCAGCTCCTGATGGAATCTTCGGTCATGCTCTGCCGTCTTTTCCGGTATCTGCATCTCTTTTATTTCTGCTTTCAGCCTCTTTAAAACTTCCGGATTTTTCAACCGCACTGCCTGTACAAATGCCTCCTGCTCCAGGATTCGCCGGATTCGGCTGACTTCCCTGTAGTTGCTCTGTCCGGTGAGCAGCATCATGGAAAACACATTTCCCAGACTTTTCTGCGGCATATTCACCAGAAAATTTCCTTTGCCCTGTCTGCTCTCCAGCATTCCGGTATGTTCCATTGTGCGAAGAGCCTCCCGGACAGAATTTCGTCCCAGATTCAGACTTGCCGCCAGCTCCCGCTCAGATGGGATCTTGCTTCCGCAGGAAAGTTTTCCTTCTTGTATCTGCTGTTTCAGATATTCGATCACTCTCTCATATGTTTTCTCATTCATTCCCTAAAAAACCTCTGAATCTTAAATATTCTGTCAATACCTCAACTGTACCTTCGATCCCCAAAACGCCGCTGTCCAGACACAGTTCGTAATCCTGTGCCAGTCCCCACTCCTGCTTTGTATAATATTTATGGAAAGAAGCTCGTCTGCTGTCTGTATCCTCCAGAAATTTCTTTGCCTTTGTCTCGGAAAGTCCTTCCCGCTCCATGATTCTCTGCACACGGATCTTGGGATCTGCATGGATAAAGACACGGACTGCTTCCGGATCTTCTCTGAAAATATGGCCTGCGCATCTTCCTATTATAATGCAGGACTCTTTCGACGCCAGCTCCCGGATTCTTTGAAACGGAATCCGTCCGACCTCCTGTTCAAACTGGCTCATAGCAATGGCATATAATAAACTGTTTACCGGCTCTTCCTCATAAAATGCCTGCACCTCTTCATAATCATCCGTACCTTCTGCAATCTTTTGAAGTTCTGCCTTTCCATAAAGAGGAAGAGAAAGTCTCTCTGCCAGTAATTCCCCGACTTTTCTTCCGCTGCTTCCGGACTGTCTTCCAATTGTAATGATCATACGCTTCATTTGTTCTTCCTCCCTTATAAACATCCTGCAAAAACAGATGCGAAAATTACGGTCAAAAGTCCGGCTACCGCAATCGCCAGACTGCTCATGGCGCCTTCTACCGGTCCCATCTCCATTGCTTTTGCTGTTCCGATCGCATGGGATGCTGTTCCCAGGGCCAGCCCCTTCGCTACTGGTTCTTTGATCCGAAATACCCGGTACACCACGTCTGCGATCATATTTCCCAGTACTCCGGTAATGATGATCACTGCAACGGTAATCGTAACAATTCCCCCTAGTTCTTCCGACACTCCCATTCCGATTGCTGTTGTAATTGATTTCGGAAGCAGTGTCACATACATATCATGAGAAAGTCCGAATAAATAAGACAGGCCAAGAACACTGAGTATACTTGTCAAAACTCCGGATAAGATTCCCGCCGCTACTGCTTTTAAATTCTTTTTCAGCAGATTTAACTGCTGATATAACGGAACTGCCAGACAAACGGTTGCCGGCGTGAGCAGGTAACTCAAATACTGTGCACCCTGATTGTAATCATCATAGGAAATATCCCCTACTGTCAGAATCGCCATAACACACAAAATGGCGATCAAAAGCGGATTAAAAATTGCCATCTTGAACTTTCGTTTTAAAAGCAGCCCTGCCTCGTAACCGATCAGACTGACTGCTGCACCGAAAAATACGGAATGTACTAAAAACTCTTTCATCTTACTGTCTCCTGTTCTGCTTTCTCTTTCTTCTTTTTACTATTGTGTATGACAGTCTGTGTCACTTTTGCAGTCACTGCCATTACCAGAACCGTAGTCACGACCGTGATCACACTGATCGGGATCCACACGGGCTTCAGCACTCCCCATGCATTCAAAAGACCGACTCCTGCAGGAATAAACATGACCGGCATGATCTCAATCAAAAAGACTGCCGCATCAGAAACCTGACTCAGCTTGAGCACCCCTGTTTTCAATGCCGCCAGCATAAGGATAAGCCCCCACACGCTTGCCGGAACAGGCAATGGCAGCGCAGCTTTTAACAGTTCTCCTAAAAAAGAAATCAGCAGGATGATTACAAATTGTCTCAATATTTTCATTTTCTCATTCTCCCTTATAACCAACTGGTAGTACCAGTTGATTATAAAAAAGACTTTTTCCTCTGTCAAGAATTTTTCACATTGTATCCACTTTAATTCAATTCTGCAATTCTGGAAACTCCCACATAAATTTGTGAAATCTTATACCAGGTCCGGTAATCCACGGTTCCTGTCTGCGGCAGACCAAAAATTTCCTGAAACTTTCTGACCGCCTCCGCAGTTGCCGGTCCATACACTCCGTCTGTCTGAATCTTTGGCAGCGCCGGATACGCCCCCGCGATCACATTGAGCTGTTCCTGAAGCTGACGTACCTTTGCTCCGCTGGATCCATTTTCCAGTGTATATCCCGGCCAGGAAGACGGGATTCCGGAAATTTCTTCCGCTGTATTGATATACATATCACTTCCGTAAATGCTCCATGCCGGAGCAAAATTTATCTCCAACAGAGCTGCCATCCAGTCCTTCTGATCTTCTTTTGTAGTTAGATATTGCAACTCCATGCGAGTTGAAAAAGAAGGTGTGAACTTATATTGTAAATCTGCTACAAAAATATTCGACAGATTAGTCGTTTTATTCGCTCCGTACGAAGGGCTATATTCTTGCATGGAATAAAGCAAGTTCATTTTGAATGACTTTGTCCATTGCTTTTCCACATCAACACTAAAGTCACGAAATGCCAAGTTACCTATCTGGGCTGTTCCTTCTTTTTCTAAAGCATAATAGGTAGAAAAGTTAGCGTGTAATTTCAAACCACGTTTACCTCCAATGACCGTTCCTCTTTTGAAATGATAAAAGATATCCAATTGTCCGCCCATCTCACCGCTAACTGCATTTGTCACATCTCCTATTTGTGGAGTATGAGGATGCAAGTTGGTCAGCATATAGGTATATTGCGTACTCATAGCCGGAACATAATTCAACAGATTCGAAGTCGAACCATTACCGGCAATAATCTCACTATTCATCCATTCCAAACGGCGCCCGGTCAGATTTACTCCCAACCCATTGCCGCTATATCCCAACTCCAGCAATTGCGCATTGGCACGTTTCCTCGCATAAAGTTTGTCATCATGAATGAAATTATAATATTTATTGCCACCATCCACATATTCACCTTTCGCTGTAAATCCGGAGCGTTCAAAATTTACCCGTCCCGAGAAGCCATTCGAATAAGGTTTTCCCCCTTCTTCTTCGAGGTCGATATTGATTTTCTCATACCGGTTCAATGCCCCTCCTTCGATACTCAAGGATGTATTTTGCCAACTAAGCATTTCAGATAAGGAGAAACTTACATCTACGCCACGTACTTGTGTATCGGAAAAGTCCATGCCAAAACGTGGAGTTCCCCAAATGGCCTTCAACCTTACAATATTCTTGTAATTGTAAGTAAAACGTGCTCCCATCACCGCATTATTCAAACCAAGCATACGGTCCTCCCAACTACGGAATAGCAGTCCACTCCCAAACTGCTCATAAAATGTACCCGCTGTTACGGAAAAATCCTTGTCGGCCCAAGATACGTAATAGTTGGTTAGTTTTGCTTTCTCCAATTCTGTCGGGTATCCCACCAGTACCGGTTCATAGGCTTCCAACTGTACACCTACGGCAAACTTACCTTGATAGTAATCCAGTTTCAGATAATTGTTCGAACCGAAATGATCTTCCGGAGATTCTGCTTTTGTCTTACTATCATCCTTGTAGTAAATCGTATTCGTTTCAAAGCTCCCTGTCAGATAACCTTTTTTGTTATCTTGCTGCGCATAGGTTAGAGTAGACGCTAACGCTACTAAAGCCAACACCTGAATTCTTATTCTAGTCATGTCATTGCGTTTATCTATGAATAATAACAGTTTCTATTTCTGTAGTTTTTTTATCGCTTTCAGTAGTTCCAGCTCACTTCCCGGCGCGTACCCGGTGTGTGAATAGACAATCTTCCCATCGGCATCCACTACATATACCTGTGGAGTCAGGCTCACATTCATAGCTCGCATGAATTCCTGATTTTTATCATACAACATGATAAAATCATCCCATCCATGTCCCTCTGCCAATGCACGCGCTTTAGCAGTAGAACGGCTGTCATCTGTCGAAACAGCTACAACACGGAATTTGGCTTCTTCCAACCAATCGGGCAATTGTTCATTTATAGCGTCCAATTCACGAATACAAGGTTTACAGGTTGTTGCCCAAAAAGAAATAATCATAGGTGTTTTGTGATTAACCAGGGAGGAGGTATTTACCTGTGCTCCTTTCGCATTTTCAACCTTGACTGATGGTATTTGTGCCATGGTACAAGTTAGAAAAGCGAACAACAGCGTAATGCAGACAATTAATGCTCTCATAAGTTCTTTTTATTTGTTATGTTAATAATCTTGTTTTATCTGATGTGTTCCATCTTACAGCCAAATAGCCTGAATTTCTGTATTTGTATCAAGCCGTCCTTATACATATCGCCTATCAAATTGGCATTCTCGAAAGTGACAGTTTTAGTTTCAACATCATATTCTCCACGATATACGTCAGAAGTACTTCCGTCCAAAGCTAGTCTCTTGAAACGAATAGTATACGGGCCATAAGAAGCGACATCTTCACCCGGCACAATGGACAGGTAGGTTTTCTGCGCCTCCGAATCATATTCATAATGCAACCGCCAACTAAATTCCCATTCAATATCATTATCCGGATCAAATCCATTCTTATTCGAACAGACCAGATAGTGCTCGTATGCCTCCGTGCCTTCTTCCGCTGTATTTACTCTTACGGAGAATCCCACTTGCACATTGGAAACATTGGTGGCAGAAGCCGTTCCGGTAAATATCCAAGTTCCTGAAAGCGTTTCATAAAAACTGGAATCATTGTCTTTGATAGTCACCGTCAGTCGCTTGTTCTCACCAATAGACGCCCCTTTCACATCGGCAATTTCAACATCAAAAGAACGGTCGTCATTAACAAGCTTGTCATCAACGGTCTTAAACTCAAAATTCATTGTTTCCTGCCCGGCAGGAATAAGTAACGTTTTGGTTGTGACAATATAGTTTTCATCCTCTTTGGCGTTATGATCTTTTAATTCGAACGTCACACGGATAGTTCCGGTATGTTCGCCCGTCACAACAACAGGCACAGTACACAAACCGGCAGATTCTTTCACCGTCATTGCAGTTTCCTGCAAGTTTACCGTAGCCGCTCCGGAATTAAACTGTTCCTCATCGTCCGAACAGGCGGCGATCAGAACGGCACATAGAAGAAGGGTGTATATTTTCAGATAGTTCATTTTACTCAAGTGTTTGATAATTTACGTTATTCATTGATTAATATCCCGGATTCTGCTGACCTGCCAATTGAGGGTTGGCATCCATTTCTGTTTTAGGAATAGGCCAAAGCATCCGCTGGTCATCCACAGGTTTATCCAGTCCGTCAGTACTTGCTTGTCCCGGGAAAAGCACCAGTCCTTTGCTTTGCGGTTTTCCACGCTTCACACCTTTCCCCCAACGTTTCAGGTCCATCAACCGGTATCCCTCACCTACAAGCTCCCGTTCCCGTTCGTTCATGATTTCATTTAATAAAGCTTCCTGATCGTAGGTTGCATCAGTCCATCCCTCGATTCGCGCTTTTTTTAATGCATTCAAAGCGTCATTACCCTTTTTCACAGCAGCTGCCGTTCCAATCTTAGCATTAGCTTCAGTGGCAATCAGATACATTTCAGCAATTCGGAATGGTTTCGGCTGATTCAAATAGCGTGTTTCGCTTCCTAATGCATTGTAATATTCATTGCCCGGATATTTATTAAAGAAATAGATGTCTGCCGCATTACCAGATGATACGGTTAAGTGATATTTTCCGAAATAAGACTTTAACCGGATATCTTTTTCATTGTATAAGTCAATCAGTGTTTGTGTAGGAATATAATCCTTCTTTGTAGTCGGATAACCGATAAAAATAGTCCCCAGAGGTACACCGGCATCGTCGGCACTAGTCATGGCAATCTGCCAGATGGTTTCCGTTCCCTTGTCATTCTTCCATACGCTTTCAAAATCTGTTGCTGTGTTCGATAATGGATATCTGTTCGAATTAACCAGGTCACCTGCATATTTGGCTGCATTTTCATAGTCGTCCATTTGCAGGGCAACACGCGCTTTCAAGGCAGTCACTACATCTACCGTGATATAATTCCCACAATTCTTGGGAGCCGTGTTGACTGTCACGTATGCACCATTAATATACCTGTCATAATCAGCAATGCCATTTTTTGCAGTCTCTATACGTTCTTCGGCTTCTTCGAGGTCCTCCAATATCTGTTTGTAAGTATCTTCCAATGAAGATCGTCCCGGATATTGGGTAGCAGAAAGTTTAGGCTCATATTTTACCTGAAGCGGCAGTCCCGGAGTACTTGCTGCGGTAGCTACATCGTAATCGCGGCAAAATAAGGTAGCCAGATAAAAGTAGCAGTATGCTCTTGTAAAATACGCTTCCCCCTCATACACATTAATCTGTTGTCTCTGGGTTTCAGTCAATTCGATTTCCGGGTTCTCATCAATCTTACCTACCCCGTCAATAAAGAAGTTGACACGTCCGATAGCGGCATAGTAGTTCGACCAGATTGTTTCTACGGTAGAGTTGGTGCTCTCGAAAGTCCAACGGTGCAACTCACCATATTTATTAGAGAAATCCGCCACTGCATTAAAGGCATCTGCCTGAACTTCCGGAGCTAATACATAGCTTCCTCCTGTCAGTCCTAAATATACGGAATAGATACCGGCACGTGCTTCTTCAAAACCGACTATGGTCGTTAACGCTTCTTCTGTAGGAACAGCATCGTATGGCATTTTATCCATATCACAAGAAGTCACCCCAAGTGTCAGTATAGTCAATGCTATCATAGATATTTTCTTCATATTCACCATTCTTTATGTTTTTAGAAAGTTAGTTCGACTCCGAAAGAATATTGTTTCGTATTGGGATAGTTACCCAATTGGATATTACTGTCTACTTCCGGGTCATATCCTTTATATTTAGTCACTGTGAGTAAATTACGTCCTACAAAGTAGATTCTGGCGTTACTGATTACTCCTGTTTTCTGAATCAGTTTGGCCGGAAGGGTGTACCCGACAGTCAGGTTTTTCATACGCATAAATGAAGCATTTTCCAGTAAATGCGTATCAAACTGCATCGGGGAGTCGGGAGTGGCAATTCTGGTTATATCTCCCGGCTTCTGCCACATGGTAAGCATTTCTACAGTTTGATTGTCCGAACCTGCAAAAGTGGGATTCTCTGTAAAAAAGCGCTCATTATTCAACATATACTGGCCTAGCATAAAAGAGAAGTCGGCACTAACAGAAATCCCTTTCCATCCGAACTGGGTGCCAAAGCCACCGGACCATGGTGCATAGCGTTGTTTGCCGACAAAAACTGCATCTTCTTCGGAGTAACTCTTCGTCAGATTGCCATTTTTGTCGTACCACATATTATATCCGTCACGCGGATCGACTCCTGCCCATTTCACATAGTAATATTCTCCCCAAGGTTTGCCGACCTTCATCTTCAAACCGGTATCAGGCAAAGTATATTCATCCAATCCGTTAAACAGTTTAGTTATTTCATTCTTATTATAATTCAGGTTTCCGGAGACACTCCATGAGAAATCTCTCGTTTTCAGAATATCCACTCCCAGAGTAATATCGAAACCACGATTACGCATACTTGCTACATTTTCCACACTACTACCATGTCCGGTAGTGTATGACAATGGATAACCCATCAACATATCGTCCGTCTGACGGTTATAAAATTCCAGTTCTACAGAAAAGCGGTCAAACACTCTTGTACTGATGCCTACATTCAGTGTTTTCATGCTTTCCCATGTCAGGTTATCATTTCCGACGGTAGAAGGAGCAATACCCGGTTGTCCGTTATACAGCAAACCGGAGCCGACCAATGCCAACGCATTATAGGCACTGATACCGGAATTACCAGTTGTTCCATAGCTCACTTTCAACTGTAAACTGTTCAACCATGAAACGTTCTGCAGGAAATTCTCTTTTCTCATATCCCACATGGCTCCCAAAGAATAAAAGTTTGCCCACTGGTTGTTTTTGGCAAACAGAGAAGAACCGTCCCGCCGTGCTGCCAAATCGACATAATAGCGATCAGCGAAACTATAACTGATTGTGCCGAAATAAGAATTGAAAACCTTGTCATACATCGAATGTATCGGCACTTCTGACTCTGCTCCAGCTGCCATCAGCATCATTCGTGAATCTACCATTTTTTTAGAAGTTGCCGAGAAATTCTCATTCTTTGTGATAATGGACTCCTGTCCGGCCAACACGGTAAAAAGATGCTTGTCTGACAGACTGAACTTATATTCCGCTGTATTGGTGAAAGTAAATGAATAATAACGTTCGAAAGACTCGGACGCCACCCCTGCCCCTTCAAAGGGGCCTTCCGGATAGGCTTTATGGGAGTTACGATAATCAAAGGCATCTACTGCCTGCGAGGTACGTATATTCAATCCTTTTATTGGGTTTATATTAAAGAAGGTATTGCCATTGATACGTACCGTACTCCGGTCATTCGGTTGAAGTTCTGCCAAGTAATACGGATTATAATATCCCATATCGTCAAAATAGTCCAATCGTTTTCCATATCCTGTAAAGTTACCTTCTTCGTCTGTCAATATTTCGTTTATTGTTTGGTCAGGACGATAAATACGGGCAGCATACGCTTTATTATAAACGCTATTAGCTTCCGTTCCGAAAGTTGTCGTGTTATATTTCTGATAGGAAAGGTTCACGTTAATCCCGGCTTTCAGCCAGTCGGTCACCTTTACTTCCACATTACTGCGCAAAGTCTCACGGCGCAATGAAGAATCATCCATAATTCCCTCTGTATCATAATGTCCAAATGAAATATAATAGTTGATACCTTCGGAACCACCGACCACATTTACATCATATTGTTGTGTAGGAGCTGCATCTCCGAAGAAGACATCCGCCCAATCTGTAGATATACCATTATCTATATAGAACTTTTTCCGTTTTTGAAATGTAGTATCGTATGCTTTTCCCGGGTCCAGCATTTCCTGCAGGTTAAGCCATTGTTCAGTGTTCATCATCTCTATATTATCTCCTGTCATTTTCGACCAGCCATATTGCGCATTGATACTAACACGGGCTTTCTGTCCCATTTTTCCTTTCTTGCTAGTCATTATTACTACCCCGTTAGCAGCACGAGAACCATATATAGCTGTTGAGGAAGCATCTTTCAATACGGTCATGCTTTCGATGTCGTTCGGATTTAATGCTGTAAATGCTCCGGATGATATAGGTGAACCGTCGAGAATAAAGAGAGGTTCTGTATTTGAATTGATCGAGCTGACTCCACGCAATCGCATTACAACACTTCCACTTGGTTCTCCACTGGGAGTAAATACTTGTAAACCGGCAACTTGTCCTTGTAATGCATCTCCGGCATTAGCAACCGGTCTATTGGCTATCTTGCTATTATTTACCGTTGTTACCGAACCGACTACAGACCCTAGTTTCTTTGCTGATCCGTAACCTACCACAACAACTTCATCCATCAGTTGTGTATCAGACTTTAAGATAACTCTAACAGTCGGTTGAACAGAAACCGACTCCGTTTTCATACCGATATAAGAGATTTGTAATATTTTTGCTGAATGTGGTACATCCAATAATGTGAAATGCCCGTCTATGTCTGTTATTGTACCTAAGTTAGTGCCTTTTACGACAATTGAAGCCCCTACAACAGGTTGTTTGTCATCATCGGAAATCACTGTCCCCGTGACTTTCTGCGTTTGAGCTGTTATCAGCCCGATACCTATAAAAAGGTATCCAAATAGCAGCGCTAATTTCTTCTTCATAAATCTCTTTTTAAGTTATTAAATAGCCCTAAAACATTTAAACTCACTTTTTACACTTAGATAAGTTCTATCAGAACTTAATTATAATCCATTGTTTTTGTAGTGTTTTTACATCAAATATGTAATTCTGGAAAGAAATGTTGCTTGATTTTACTTTTTCAATCAATTTAGATGACTATTCCATAAAAAAAATATGTCTTTTCGTTGTTTTTTGCAAAAAGAATATATACTTTTGTTCCATTATATAATACCAAACCGGAACTGTTAATAAATACAATCCGAAAAAGAGATATAATT
>OKSK01001202.1_pt1 | contig 13121 bp, 6 predicted proteins | sample 1606301 | NCBI WGS metagenome assembly OKSK01 (sample SAMEA3879557, study PRJEB24766) | human gut metagenome | biome: human-associated habitat; feature: feces | place: USA | collected 1985/1987
TCCCTTTTTGTCAATGCCTATTTTTAATTTTTTCTTTCTTCCTGGGGATGCTATACGTTCCCCGGGTGATTTTTGCAGTTCTCGCAGATGCCGTAAAAATTCACAGAGTAATCTTCGATCGTACCTCTGAAATTTTCCGCTGCTACGTTCTTGATTTCGCTGATGTCACGCATTGTAAGGTCTGTCACGCAGTGACATTTTCTGCAAATGAAATGGTGATGCGTGGAAGTATCTCCATCGAACCGGTCCGGGCCATCTCCTGTTGTAAGACGCTTGATCTCTCCTAATTCAGAAAGAAGAGACAGGTTCCGGTATACTGTGCCAAGACTGATATTGGGAAATTCTTTCCGTACATCGGTATAGAGCATATCTGCGGTCGGGTGATCCTTTCGCCCCTGAAGGCAGACTTTGATGCTTTCTCTTTGTCTGCTATACTTGAGTGTTGACATAGTTTTTTTTCCTTTCGTATCTTTCGATAACAGTAATTGTTATTATATTTATACTATAAGGCTGCTTCTCGCAAAAGTCAAGAAAAAGATCACTACCCTGTCTACACAGATTTCCGTCTGTCCCAAGATCAAAAATTTCCCAAAAACGAGGAGTGCCCAGGAACCTCTCGGCGCCTGGGCTATTATTATGAAAAAATCTTAATTGTGTAGTGATTGCATACACGCTGTTCCTTTGGAACTGAAATAACTATACCAATTAATTATGAACAAATTATGAACGTGCAGTGAATCTTCTGTGAATATGTACATTTTTTAGAATTATTTTATACTTTCTTTGTGTATTTATCACATATTTTATTTCTAATTCTGTCCCTTACTCTCTACTCTGTCTAGAAATCGTTTTTCTCCGTTAATTTTTCTATTCGTATTGCCCATCCCCGATTTTCCCTGTCATTTCTCTCTCATTTATGTTAAGATTGATGTACAGCCAATGCGGCAGAATGGAGGATTTTTTATGAGTACCGGAAATCAGGAATATATACGAGACATGAACCGCGCCCTGGTTCTCGAGGCAATCGCCAACCATCCGCCGCTTTCCCGCGCAGATCTGGCGAAAATGCTGCATCTGACAAAAGCAACTGTATCCACCATCGTCCAGGAACTGCTCGACCGCCAGCTCGTCATAGAACTCGGCAGTGCCGAAAAAACTTCCATGGGTCGAAAACCGATTCTGCTTACTTTTAATAATCGCTGCGGTTCCATCATCGCCGTCGATCTCGGCGTAAAAAAGATCACCATTCTCACCGGAGATCTGAAGGGAAAATCATGTACTGTAAAAGAATACCCGATTGATCCATCCCTCTCCCTGGAGGAATACCTGATTTCCCTCCTCCACAAAACCAAATCCGACCTCCCCAAGACACCGTGCGGCCTCGTCGGAATCTCCATCGGAATCTACGGCGTCGTCTGCGACGACCTCGTTTTATTCACACCCTACTACGATCTGAAACACTCCAACCTGAAAAACTACCTCGAAGAAGAATTTCAGGTCCCTGTCATCGTAGAAAACGAAGCCAACCTCTCCGTCATCGGCGAAGCCGCCTGCGCAGAGCACTTTAAAAATATGATCTTCCTGAACATCCACGAAGGCGTCGGCATGGGAATCCTCATTGACGGCGAACTCTACACCGGCCAGAACGGCTACGCCGGCGAATTCGGCCACACCATCCTCTTCCCCGATGGCCGGCCCTGCCCCTGCGGCAACCACGGCTGCCTCGAACAGTACATCTCCGAAGCCGCCGTCCTGAACGATTTCGCCGCCGCTGAAGGCCTAGAAAACGTCTCCGTCGAACGCTTCATCCAGTATTACCAGGAAGGCAGCCCCAACGCCCGCAAAGTAATGCAGGATTTCACCCACTACATCGGAATCAGCCTGAACACGGTTCTCCACACCTTCAACCCGGACGTCATCGTCATCAACAGCTCCTTCACCAACTACATCCCGGGTCTGATCGACGAAATCACCTCCGGAATCCAGAACCGCCTCCGCTGGTACCTCCACGTCCTCCCGGCTCACCTGCAGGATGTCTCCGTCCTCATGGGCGGAATCAGCCTCTGCTCCCGAAACTTCCTCGGAATTTCCACCTTTAAGCTGCTGGACCTGTAACCTATAGTAAGACCCGAAAATAATGCAAAAAAGGCAGTGCTGCAGAGCGCGAATTGCAAGGAACAGATTTGAAGGCGTACCGGGGTACGACGAAAATCTGTGACGCAGTAATTCACGCTCTGCGGTGCTGAATTTTTTGCATTATTTTCGGGGATTGCTATAGAAACATGAATTGCGAACACAACTCAGAAATAAGTCCCTGTTCAGAGCCCCATCTCGATTCCGCTGCGCTGCATCTTGATGTGGCTTCTCGCCATATGAAATTTCAGAAAAAAGTGCTCATTCATGCAAGCATGATTCGCAATTTGTTCTGAAATTTCGCATGGCTCTGAATAGTCACAATTTGTTCATGATTTTTTTACAACATGAACACGCTTTCAACATAATTTACCCGTATACTAAAAGCATAAATAATGAATGCCAACATTATTTACACAATTTTCTTTTTCATATTGCCGATTAGAAAATCGGCTCTCCTTCCTTTAAAAATAAAAATGAAAGAAAGCACTGTTTCGCCAACGGTGCTTTTTTTCATGCCCTTTTCCACCGCTGCCATGCGCATCACGCAAGGGCGGACGAGCGGCGGCGAGGCGTCCCCTCTATTTACACAATTCATCCGTCAACCGCGCAAACTCCTGTAAATTCAATGCCTCCCCACGAATCGTAAGCGGCCAGCCGCAGGCTGTGATTGCAGCCTCAATCTCCTCTTTCGAAAAATGCAGCAGCTCCGAATTTTTCAGTCCGTTCGCCAGCGTCTTCCGTCTCTGATTAAACGACGCCCGAATAATGGAGAACATCAACTTCTCATCCTTCGTCTCCACCGGCATCACCTCATGACGCGTCAACCGGATCACCGCACTTCCAACCTTCGGCCGCGGCATAAAACAGTTCGGCGGCACATTCGCCACAATATACGGCTCCGCATAATACTGCACCGCCAGCGACAGCGCCCCGTAATCCTTCGATCCCGGCCCCGTCTGCATCCGGTCCGCAACCTCCTTCTGAACCATAACCGTAATCGAATCCACCGGCACATGATTCTCAAATAATCCCATAATAATCGGCGTCGTAATATAATACGGAAGATTCGCCACAACCTTGATCGGCCGTCCGTTGTTCTTCTCCTTCGCCAGCGCCGCCAGATCCACCTTCAAAACATCATTGTTGATAACCTCAACATTATCATAATCCGACAGCGTATCCTCCAGAATCGGAATCAGATTCTTGTCAATTTCCACCGCACACACACTCCGCGCAGCATACGCAAGATACTGCGTCAGCGTACCGATACCAGGTCCGATTTCCACAACAAAATCGTCCGGTCCGATACCTGCAGCGGCTACAATCTTATCCAGCACATGTGGATCGATCAGAAAATTCTGACCATACTTTTTCTGAAATACAAAGCCGTACTTCTGCAGTACGGCTATTGTATTCTGCGGCTCCCCGAGCCACGGTTTTACTTTCTCCATAAATTCTCCATGTATTTAGAACTCAAAGTCTTTCTCGTAAAGAATCACGCGGTCATCCGCATCGGTATGCTTTCTGGACATGCGTCTTCCGAATTTACGGGTTCCCTTTTCTGCATGGGCGATGGCACGATCCACCATATCTTTGACCTGTGAAATCGTCATCGGCTCGCCCTCCTTCTGATTGTTGCCAATCTGTGTATACAGAGCAAGCACACCCATCTCGTCCATCTTGTATCCATTCTCACGCGCATACGTGCGGGCAAACGTAACCAGCTCGTCGTTCGTGAAAACAGGAATCGAAATGACCGTCTCAAACTTCTTCGCAAAATCAGGGTAATTCCGCAGAAGACCTCTCATGCTGACCTTCTCATCCTCGATGATCAGAACCAGACTGTCGGTACGGAAATCCATTGCCTGCGACAGCTTCTCGATCGTCTCCGGGTACATCAGACCGGCACGCTCGATCAGGAGGAAACCTCCCGCCAGCTTTGAAACAATCTGCGCACAGTCCTTTTTGTTCAGAACAGATGCATCCAGACGGGCCATCTTCGTTGCCGGAAGTTTTAAGTCAGCACAGATTGCACGGACGAGATCCTCCGACAGCTTCGTTTTTCCAGTACCGTATCCGCCCATAATGGCAATGTTTCCATGACGGGAAGTACGGTCGCCTGCGTAATGATAAACACCATGCATTGCATCCAGAATCTGGATATCCATGCCTGGAACTTTCGCAAAGTAAGTAAACAGCGCTTTCTGCTCATCACTCAGCTTATCCGGCTGGGTGTCGTTCAGGATGCGGAGTCTTGCCTCCTCCGGCGTCTCCTCGCGGAGCACCTCTTCAATCGATTTCGCAACAGTTCCTTCCGGAATGTTGTCGCGGATCAGCTGAACGGTGGCATCTGTTGTTTTTTCGATGCTCATGTTGATCGTCGCATCGGATACGCGCTCACGCTTTGGCTCGGTCGGAACTTCGATTTCGATTTCCTCCGGGGTAATCTCGATCGGCTGGGTTCCTGCCGGCTCAAACGGATCGGCTGGCTCAGTCTCGGCCGGGGTTTCCGGCTCTGTTTCGCTTTCCGGCTCATCAGCAGGTTCTGCTTCCGCAGTTTCCGGCTCGTCCGGCAGTTCGATTTCCGATGCTTTTTCAGCTTCCTGCACTTCTGCGTTCAGCGCTGCCTGAAGCTCACTAAAATCGATGGTCGGCCGTGTCTCCTCTGCCGGTTTCAGATCCGGGATGACAACCGTTGCATCCATGGACGGCGTCTCCGCCGGTTCTACGGTTTCCTCAATTTCGGCTTCCGCCTGAGCCTTCTCGGCTGCTTCTGTTTCAGCTTCCACTGCTGGTTCTGTAACTTCTGCTTCTTCGATTTCAGCCTCGGCTGCCGGTTCTATAATCTCTTCGATCTCAGCTTCATCCATCGGCTCTGCAGCTTCTTCGGTTTCAGCCTCATCCGCCGGTTCTGTGATCTCTTCGGTTTCCGCTTCATCTGCCGGTTCTGCTGCTTCTTCCGGCTCAGCTTCCGCCTGCGGCTCCTCTGCCGCTTCCCGTGCCTCTGCCTCGGACTCCGGATCCATCGGCTGCTCTGCGGTTTCGGCTTCTGCTGCCGGTTCCACTGGCTCTTCTGCTTCTTCCTCCGCAACTTCCTCCGACAGGTTTGCTGCGGTCTCCTGGAACAGTGCTTCAAGGTCCGGCTCTTCGTATTTCTTCTCCGGCTTCGGTGCTTTCGGCATTACCGGCTCGGCTTTTTCCTTCGGTTTTGGCTGCGGTCTTGTCTTGATCGTCGTGTTGGCATCCGGGGATACCTCTACGTTTACATCAAGCTGCTCCGGCTCCAGATCTTTTACTTCGTACTGTACCGGCTCTTCGCTTGTCTCTTCCTCGACTGCCGTCTCTTCCTGTTTCTTTCCGCGGAAGGAGAAGACATCGCGGATGCTCTTTGCAAGCTCTGCGTGAAGATCGATCGTATTTCCAAGGTACGTCGGCGTGCTGTCTGCATACGCCTGCTCTTCCGGAATCTCCTCGATCGGCTCCTCTGTCTGCTGCAGTGCTTCGTACTCCTGCACCTGCTCTGCATCTGCCTCGGCCTGCTGTGTTTTCTCATATGCTTCGTACGGCGAACCGGCTTCTTTTTCTTCTTCACCGGCCACATACTGGCTCATCACACCGCCGTTTACCGGTTTTACTTCCGGCGTCTCTGCCGGCTCTTTCGTCGCAGCCATTTCACCGGCTCCGCTCTCTCCGGCTAACCGCACTTTAAGTGCTTCCGGATCCTCGGACGGCTCTTCATTCTTTTTGTAGTCAAAACGATGCTCGTATTTGATCTGCTGGGACGGTGACAGCGGCTCGTACTTCATTTTCAGATCCATTGCCTTTGTTACATATTTGCCCTCGCTGAACCACAGGATCAGCTCATCACAGGCATCGATGCATTTCTGCGTCTCTCCGGCTTTGCTGTAAAGGTTTGCCAGTTCATATGCCCATCTCTCGGTAAATTCCCGCTCTTTGTATTCCTCCAGAAGGGAAATCTGCTCCTCAAGCGGCGCTTTCTGTCCTCTTAAAATCTTGTATTTCAGCAGATACCGGGAATTATCGTGACGTGCGACTGCTTCAAACTCGTTGTAAAAGTCAATCGCCTCATCAAAGTCTTTCATTTTTACGGAGACCTCTACCAGGCGATACAGAATGCCCTTTCCGATGGAGGAACGGTCATACGCCATCAGCAGAATCTTCTTCGCCTCCGGATATCGTTTGTTCGCCTCATAGACATCCGCTACCATGCCGAGCGTGCGCAGACTCTTGACACGCCGCCAGTCAACGGCTTCTACAACTGCAAGTGCCCCCTCATAGTCCTCTTTTTTTACCAGACTGTTCAGCTCTTCCAGCCGGCTTTGATATTCAGCTTTATCCAATCTTTTCACCTCAATACATTTCAGATTGTTTTAGTTCATAGACACGAACAGTGTACCACACTCCCCGTAGAATGTCAAAAGAATGCCTGTTTTGCAGGCATTTTTCGGGATGCAAATCCTTCCAGCGGGCATCAAAAAAGAACACCCGCCCCTCCGGTTTTTCCCGGAAAAGCAGGTGTCCCCTAACTACTTATATTTGATTCCGATTACTTTCTGACAGTAATCTTGTCCAGATGCCAGATATCATCTACATACTGCTGGATGGTACGGTCGGATGTGAATTTGCCGCTGTGTGCGGTATTCAGGATCGCGCTTCTTGCCCATGCAGAAGTATTTCTGTATTTATCCTCAACACGCTCCTGTGCTGCCGCATAGGACTTGAAGTCTGCCAGGATAAAGTACATATCCGGGCGCGGAGCATTCTTCGGTGTGAGCAGGGAGTCATACAGATCACGGAACATCATGGTGTCGCCGTTTGAGTATCTTCCGCTGATCAGATCCATCACTACGTTGTGGATGTCCTGATCGTGGATGAAGTAGCTCATCGGATCGTAGGTGTAGTTGTTCTCATATTCGATAACCTGCTCTGCGGAAAGTCCGAAAATGAAGGCGTTTTCTTTTCCAACTTCCTCTACGATCTCCACATTCGCACCGTCCATCGTTCCGAGTGTCAGGGCACCGTTCAGCATGAACTTCATGTTGCCGGTACCGGAAGCCTCTTTACTTGCGGTGGAAATCTGCTCGGAAACATCAGCAGCGGCAAAGATCAGCTCTGCGTTGCTGACACGATAATCCTCGATAAATACAACTTTGATCTTTCCTTTGATGGTCGGATCGTTGTTTACGACATCCCCAACGGAATTGATCAGTTTGATGATCGCTTTTGCACGCTCATAGCCTGCGGAAGCTTTTGCTCCAAAGATGAAGGTTCTTGGGTAGAACGGCATATCCGGGTTCTTTTTCAGACGGTCATACAGATACATGATATGAAGAATGTTCATAAACTGGCGTTTGTACTCATGCAGACGTTTTACCTGAACATCAAAAATGGAGTTCGGATCTACATCAATGCCGTTATGCTCTTTGATGTATTTTGCCAGGCGAACTTTATTTTTGTATTTAATCTCCATAAATTCCTTCTGTGCCTGTGTATCATCTGCAAGCTCAGCGATCTTTTCGATCTTCGGAAGGTCAGTAATCCAGCCATTTCCGGCATACTCAGTTACCCAGTCAGCCAGAAGCGGATTTCCGTGAAGCAGGAAACGACGCTGTGTAATACCGTTCGTCTTATTGTTGAACTTCTCCGGAGTCATCTCGTAGAAGTCTTTTAAGGTCTGTTTTTTCAGGATCTCGGTATGAAGCTTTGCAACACCGTTGACAGAATATCCGCCTACGATAGCCAGACGAGCCATATGAACCTGTCCGTCATAGATCACTGCCATCTGGCGGACTTTTTCCTCATCACCCGGGTACTGCTCTCTTACCTGGATCAGGAAACGGCGGTTGATCTCTTCTACGATCTGATAGATACGCGGAAGAAGTCTGGAGAACAGGTCAACCGGCCATTTTTCAAGTGCCTCTGCCATAATCGTATGGTTGGTGTATGCGCAGGTCTTGGTCGTAATCTCCCATGCCTCATCCCATCCAAGGCCTTCCACATCCATCAGGATTCGCATCAGTTCCGGAACAGCTACGGTTGGGTGGGTATCATTCAGCTGGAAGGTAACCTTCTCATACAGCTTCGTGATATCACCGTGCTGTTTTTTATATTTTGCAACTGCTCTCTGTACACTTGCAGAAATAAAGAAATACTGCTGTTTCAGACGCAGCTCTTTTCCTTCGTAATGATTGTCGTTCGGATACAGAACCTCTACGATGGTTTTTGCAAGATTTTCCTGCTCAACGGCTTTGTGGTAATCACCCTTGTCAAAGGAATCCAGTGAGAAGTCCTGAATGGCCTCTGCATCCCAGATAGTCAGTGTGTTTACAACATCGTTGTCGTATCCTACGATCGGCATGTCGTAAGGAATTGCATTGACAGACTGGTAATCCTTCTGCACAAAGTTTACGCGTCCGGTAGCCTCATCGTACTCCTGCGCCACATATCCGCCGAATTTTACCTCTTTTGCATACTCCGGACGTTTCAGCTCGAATGGATAGCCGTTTTTCAGCCAGTTATCCGGTACTTCTACCTGATAACCGTCGCGGATCTGCTGTTTGAACATACCGTACTTGTAACGGATACCGCAGCCGTACGCCGGATATCCAAGAGTAGCCAGAGAATCCAGAAAGCATGCTGCCAGACGGCCAAGGCCGCCGTTTCCAAGAGCCGGATCTCTCTCCTGATCCTCCAGAAGGTTCAGGTTCAGTCCCATTTCCTCGAGAGCTTCCTGTACCTGTTTATATGCAGTCAGGTTGATCAGGTTATTTCCAAGTGCACGGCCCATCAGGAATTCCATGGACATATAGTACAGAATCTTCGGATCCTGTTCTTCCATTGCCTTCTGGGTTTTCAGCCAGTTATCAATAATAACATCTTTTACTGCATAGCAGACTGCCTGATAAATTTCCTGCTGGGAAGCATCTTCCAGGTTCTTTCTGTACAGCATTTTTACATTCTCTCTCACACTGTTCTTAAAAGTTTCTTTTTTGAACTCGGCGTTTAACATCTGCGTCCTCCTTAATAGCAGTCTGCGAGCGGAGAGCTTGTTTTTCTCCCCGCTCGCAGGCCAATTTCATATTAATGATCGTCGTGAAAACACATCCAAAAATAATCTTAGATACGTTCTACTGCCATGGTAACCTTTTCGGAGTTGATATTCCACTCCTTCTCATAGCCCTTTGTCTCTCCGGTCACGATATCTTCTGCCAGAACTTCAGATTTAATTTCATCACCATGGTTTTTCATGATGTCTACAATCTTATCGTTGTCTTTTGCGTATACACGGATCTTGTCCATAACCTCAAAGCCTGCCTCTTTACGCATAGTCTGGATTTTGCTTACCAGCTCACGTACGAAGCCTTCTTCGATCAGTTCCGGAGTCAGATTGGTATCCAGAACAACAGTGATTGTATGGTCGGATTCGGAAACATAGCCTTCCATCTGTGCCATGTCGATCAGCAAATCCTCCTCTAATAATACAATTTCCTGTCCATCGATGTCAAGTTTAAGTTCGCCGGTGCTCTTCAGCTCTGCCATTGCCTTGTTTCCATCGAGCTCGGACAGTACGGTTTTGATTTTGTTCAGGAGTTTTCCGTATTTTGGTCCTACGGTACGCATCTGCGGTTTGAAGCTGTAGCTGATGAAATCTGCGATGTCATCTTTAAATACAACTTCTTTGACATTCAGCTCGTCCTCGATGATCTCTTTGTAGAATTCGGAAAGCTGGAACTCGCTCTTCACGTACATGGTTCCGATCGGCTGACGGTTTTTGATATTGGCAGTATTTCTTGCGGCACGTCCCATAACGACGATCTCCAGCAGGTCTGCCATATCCTCTTCCATCTTCGGATCGATCCAGTTCTCATGTACCTCCGGGAAGTCGCACAGATGGATACTTTCCAGTGCACTTGCATCGATGCTCTTTACGAGATTCTGATAGATGTCCTCGGTCATGAACGGAATCATCGGCGCTGCTGCTTTTGCAACAGTTACAAGTGCGGTGTACAGAGTCATATAAGCATTGATCTTATCCTGCTCCATGCCTTTTGCCCAGAAACGTTCACGGGAACGGCGTACATACCAGTTACTCATATCGTCCACGAAGGACTGCAGTGCTTTTGCTGCCTCCGGGATACGGTAATTTGCCAGGTTATCGTCTACAGCTTTTACAGTGGATTCCAGACGGGACAGCAGCCATTTATCCATAACAGCCAGCTTGTCATACTCCAGACTGTATTTTGTTGCATCGAAGTTGTCGATGTTTGCATACAGAACAAAGAATGCGTAGGTGTTCCACAGGGTTCCCATGAACTTTCTCTGTCCTTCCACGACCGTCTTGCCTGCGAAACGGCTCGGCAGCCACGGAGCGCTGCTGGTGTAGAAGTACCAGCGGATCGCATCGGCACCGTAGGTCTGCAGTGCGTCAAACGGATCTACCGCATTTCCTTTGGATTTACTCATCTTCTGTCCGTTTTCATCCTGTACCAGACCAAGAACGATAACGTTTTCGTATGGTGCTTTATTGAACAGCAGAGTGGAAATTGCAAGCAGGGAGTAGAACCATCCACGTGTCTGGTCTACAGCCTCGGAAATAAACTGTGCCGGGAACTGTTTCTCGAAGATTTCTTTGTTCTCGAATGGATAGTGATGCTGTGCGAACGGCATGGATCCGGAATCGAACCAGCAGTCGATAACCTCCGGTACACGGTGCATCTCTTTACCGCATTTCGGGCACTTAATGGTCACTGCGTCGATGTATGGGCGGTGAAGCTCGATGTCATCCGGGCAGTTGTCGGCTTTTTCTTTCAGCTCTTCGATGCTGCCGATGCAGTCCTGATGGCCGCATTCACACTGCCATACCGGAAGCGGAGTTCCCCAGTAACGGTTTCTGGAAAGTCCCCAGTCCTGAACGTTTTCCAGCCAGTCGCCGAAGCGTCCTTTTCCGATGCTCTCCGGAATCCAGTTGATGGTGTTGTTGTTGCGGATCAGATCCTCTTTTACTGCAGTCATGCGGATGAACCAGGTCTCACGTGCATAGTAGATCAGCGGAGTATCGCATCTCCAGCAGTGCGGGTAGCTGTGCTCGAACAGCGGCGCGTCAAACAGGAGGTCTTTGTCCTCGAGTGCCTGCAGAACGGCCATATCTGCTTTCTTGCAGAAGGTGCCTGCCCACGGAGTTTCCTCTGTCATCTCACCTTTTTCGTTTACTAACTGTACGAATGGAAGATCGTATCTGTGGCCGACCTTGGAGTCGTCCTCACCGAATGCAGGAGCGATATGAACAACACCGGTACCATCGGTCAGTGTTACGTAGGTATCGCAGACTACATAGTATGCTTTTTTGTTTCCGATTCTCTTCTCAGCGTACGGGAACAGCGGCTCGTACTCTTTGAACTCGAGATCTTTGCCCTGATAATGCTCCAGAACCTCGGCGCCTTCTCCAAGAACGGTATCTACCAGAGCGGCTGCCATATAATAGGTATATCCTTTGCTTGTTACTTTTACGTAATCCTCATCCGGGTTGACGCAAAGTGCAACGTTGGACGGAAGGGTCCACGGTGTGGTGGTCCATGCCAGGATGTATGCGTCCTCGCCTTTTACTTTAAAGCGGACAACGGCAGAACGTTCTTTGACATCTTTGTATCCCTGTGCTACTTCGTGGGAAGAAAGCGGGGTACCGCAACGCGGGCAGTAAGGAACGATTTTGTGTCCTTCGTACAGAAGACCTTTCTTCCAGATCTCTTTTAATGCCCACCACTCGGACTCGATGTAGTCGTTATGGTACGTAACGTATGGATTTTTCATATCAGCCCAGAAGCCAACGGTATGGGAGAAGTCTTCCCACATTCCCTCGTATTTCCATACGCTCTCTTTACACTGTTCGATGAATGGCTCTACGCCGTATTTCTCGATCTGATCTTTTCCGTCCAGGCCGAGCTTTTTCTCAACTTCCAGCTCTACCGGCAGTCCGTGGGTATCCCAGCCTGCTTTTCTCGGTACCTGATAGCCTTTCATAGTACGGTATCTCGGAATCATATCCTTGATAACACGGGTCTCTACGTGGCCGATGTGCGGTTTTCCGTTTGCGGTCGGCGGTCCGTCATAGAATACGTAGGACGGATTTCCTTCACGCACTTTCATACTTTTCTCGAAGATCTGATTGTCTTCCCAGAACTTCTCAACCTGTTTTTCTCTCTCGACAAAGTTCATGTCGGTTGAAACTTTCTTGTACATGCTTGTACCTCCTGAAACTTAAGTTTCTCGTTTGATTTGTTCGCGTAAAATAAGAAAAAGCTCCCGCCCTGTAATAGGACGAAAGCTGTACTTATCGTAACCACCTGTTACATACTATCATATGCATTTCCTGTAACGGGGAACGGCCGGCAACTTCTTACCACTGCTCTCCGGCTTTCTATATTTTATGCGCCGGGTACGCAGATTCAGAACTGCAACTTGGAAGTGATGTTCACCTGCCGCTACTTGTACCGGACTCCCACCATCCCCGGCTCGCTTTCCACAGACCGTTCACGCGCAGACTACTGTCTTCGTCATCGTTTTTCATGCCTTATTATAACTAGGGGCTGTAAGCGTTGTCAAGAGTGGAAAGCATATTTTATCGGTTCTTTTCCGCGATTTTACGGGATTTTCGGGGGTGTGCGTTGCTATTTGGACATGGGGATGGTAAAATCATGGTATCTTATAAGGAAACGGAAGTGAAAGTTTGAAGGTTGCAATTGCAATTGATTCATTTAAAGGAAGTCTCTCGTCTCTTCAGGCCGGGAATGCTGCTGCGCAAGGGATTCACAGGGTGGATCCAGATGTTAAAACGGTTGTGCGGACACTGGCGGACGGAGGAGAAGGGACGGTACAGGCTCTGACGGAAGGACTCGGCGGACAGTTTGTGTCCATTCCTGTGACGGGGCCGGCACAAAAGACAGTTTCGTGTACGTATGGCGTAATAG
>OKSK01001217.1_pt1 | contig 13010 bp, 16 predicted proteins | sample 1606301 | NCBI WGS metagenome assembly OKSK01 (sample SAMEA3879557, study PRJEB24766) | human gut metagenome | biome: human-associated habitat; feature: feces | place: USA | collected 1985/1987
GGGTCTTTCATGGTCTTAGAGGTAACCCAGTCGAAGGAAGCACCGCTGATAGTAACGGTCTTATCGCCCTCCTTGAACTGGCTGATAGCTTCCTTCTTGAGCATATCGGTAATCGTCTTATACCTCTTCTCATCGTCAGCTACAGTACTCTTGACCTCATCAATGTGTTTCTTCAACTGCTCTGCTTCGGCAACCAGAGCAGTAATGTCAGTGTCCGGGGACAGGTTGTTATCTCGCAGGACTTTCAGAATGTCTGCGTCCGCTTTCTCATCGAACTTCGGAGAAACGCCGCCCTCAACGTGGGTTTTCCACCACTTTTCAACCTTCTTGACGGTCTTTTTCAGTTCGGGATAACGCTCAGACAGCTTGAAGGGACGAACGATGGTGTTCTCAGTGCTACACTGATATGCGTCCGGGTTCTCATAGTCCTTGTCACCCAGGAAGCTACACACCATAATCACGTCATCTACACCCAGTAGGTAAGCATAGAGCGCAGCCTGCAAAGCGTAGTACTCCGGGACATCCTCAACCCAGTCCTCTGACCTCTTCGTGGTTTTCATCTCAAGAACCGTAGTAGGCTTGCCGTCCTTGTCAACCAGAAGATAGTCCCACATACCACCGAAGATAGGACTGTCTTTGAAGAAGTCACCCCAGGTTTTCTGGAAGTAATCTGCCCCGTACACATCCGTAGGTGTGATGAGGTTAGTCATAAAATAGGACTTCTTCATAAACTCAGCCTGCTTCGGCTCAATCGTCTTACCTGCAACGGTATAGATTGTGTCCTCAAACGGCTCTTCGTAGGTTCTGGTGATTGCGCACCAGGCATTGAACGGAGTTGTCCACTTGTTCAGCCCCATAATCGCCGCAAAGCGTGTGCCCGTAATCTTCTTAGGACGCTTCGGCGGGGTGATAGTAATGGTCTTATCATCATTCCACTTCATTTTTCTTACCTCCTATGAACAGAAATCGTGTATCCACTTCCACGGACAACGCCGTGGTCACAGGGTTTTCATCGGCTTTTACCAGGTCACTCAAGTCAAACCCAAGGCTCTTGAGATATTCCATTGCCAGTTTTGCATTCTTCATATTGCTTACATTGGCAATCACATTCCTGTAGTTATCGGTAATACCCTTAATCATTTCATTCTTTCGGGCTTTGATACCCTTTCTGATTTCCGTTCTTCCGTCCTCAAACTCTTTAAGCAAACAGGAACGGATTTCAGCTTGAGAACTTATATTACCCAGTTTGTAAGAGATAGAACCGTAGTAACCACAGAGGGTATCAACCCCCGGATATTCCGCTTTCACCTTCTCTTTGAAGGATTCAGTCAGACTGTAAGCCTGCTGCATAAGAGCAGCAATACTGGTTGCCGTATCTTCCAGACCGATTCTCTCATTTCTCTCTGCATAGTAAGTGTTGAGAGCCTTTTCACTCTGGGTTTCTACTTCGGCTAATGCCTTTTCGCTCTGCGACTCCAACCACTTAATGATTTGTCGTTTTGTCATTCTTCGCTTCCTCCAACTCAACGGCTTTGTTCAGATACCAGATTGCTTTCTGCAAATCTTCCATGCCGTTTTTCTTTTTGTGCCTGTAGACATACTTGAGAGCGTTGCACACGCAGAAGTTCTGCGTGGCTTCTACTCCCTGGGTTTCCACCATAACGTCAATGCACTCAAACTTCCCGGTTTCATAATGAGCGGGATGGTTTACATTGTCAGCCATGACTCAGCCCTCCTTACTCACCGTAGGCGGCAATCATCTCACCAAGGTTCTGAATAAGCTGCTCACACGCTGCACGGGTGACATTGGTGAAGCCATTGGTTTTCATGGCAATCTGCTGAACAAACTCTTCCTGGTCGGAATCCTTGTCCATCAGAGTCTTGCAGGCTTCCTTGAGTGCCTTAATCTGCAACTCATCAGCCTGTCCATCAGTACCCGTCATTTCCTTCTTCGCTTCCTCACGCTCCTTCGGAGTGGCAGGTGCAGCGGACTTCTTTTTCTTCTCCTTCTTAGCCGTTTCCGGGTTCGGAGCAGGAATCTCTTCTTCCTCTGCCTGGTCATCAGAACCAAGGTTTGCGTCAATGTCATCGGGTTCAGTAATGTCCAGAACCGCCATCCAGAGGTAACGGCGCAGGTAGGTAATGGAAGAGCCAAGAGCCTGCATGGGGTTGGTAACTTCCTTACCTGCATTGCTCACAATCGGCTTCACCTCACGGTACGGAACACGGAACTGCATAGGTGCTTCCTCAATGTTGTCCACGTTGTAGACCTTCATCACAGCACCCTCATCTGTGAAATCAATCTCCGTGGTAAGACCCACACGGGCGAAGATACGGGTTGCCGGGGGTACAATGTCCTCCAATTCAAAGTACTTGAACTCAAGGTGCATATTCTTACCCGACTTCTGCACCTTCTGATTCAGAAAGTACAGTCTTGCTTTCGCCAACTTCTGGCGCACGTTCATTGCTTCATAAATATTAGCCATTGCTAATGCCCTCCTTATCTTTACTGAACTTCGTACCAATCATCCGCAAGCATATCTGTCTGACTTGCAAGCCAACCAACGCAGAAACGGTCATCAGCGGTTTTCATAACGATGGACGGGGATACCAGGTCACCTTCAAGGTCTTTCACGCAAGAAAGGTCAGCGTCCGTGGTAATATCCATGCTGTGTGCCAGGAAGAGGAACATACCCTTACCGTTCCAGTTCTTACGGGCTACCTTCTTGCCCTTCTTGAGAGCCGCAATCGCCCATCCGAAGTTACGCAGCTTCTTCATCTCACCCGCAGGTTCGTTGACGTTCTTCGGCTCATCCTCATGTACGATTTCCCAGTCATCACGGGTGACCCAAATCATGTCACGGGGGAAGAGTGCAATAGTCGGAAGTTCCTTACCTTCCTCAAAATGATTGATGAGTTCGCCATCCTGGTTCATGTACCAGTAGGCTTTCTCCCACTTAGGTAACTTAATCTTCTTGCCTGCCTTGAGTGCCTTTTCAGCTTCACTGAATTTCATAATCTTAGTCCTCCTTACCGAACAGAATCTCTTTTACTTTGGTTGCGAACAGCATACCCGTCATCGGAATGAGCAGCTTACCCATACCCTCAATGTTCGGGTCATTGACCTGTTCATGTATTGCCTGCTTCACTGCTTTATCGAACTCAACCTTGCTAATTTTTTTTTCTTCCATTGTCTTATCCTCCTTAATCGAATAATGCTAAAGATTTCTTTTTCAAGGAATTGATTCTCCTTGTATTCTTCCGAGGTGGTTTCACACCCAGGAACTCACGGATATTCTTCTGTGCCAGTTTCAGATACCAGTTACGGTCTACCACATCAATAGCCAACTCATTGTTGTTGTCTACCATGCAGTGAACTGGCAGACTGGGTACTTTTGCGTCCTTGCCTGTTACAGCGTGGGTCTTGTAGATGGTTCCATATCGTCTGTCTGCCGTAGCGTACACTCTGTTCACTTTCTGTACGAGAACCTTATCTTCACCCACCATCTGATAGCACCCGGAATATTTACCTCCAACCTTTGCAATCACCTGGAAGTCCAGGATATTCTTACTTGCCATTATCGTTTCTTCTGGGTCTACACCCTTTACAAAGTAATCCTGGATTGCCCGTGCGACTATAACCGCATTGTTGTTGATATTCCATGCGCCACCGCTCATGTTCTCCCAGGCAGGGAGTCCCATTTTGGTGAAGTCAATGTTTGCATTGGTCAGAATACCTCTTACCAGTGCGCCGCCCTTGACCTTCGGCTTACCGTCACCCACAGGAACCTCAACGTAGTTGTTTACATCCCGCTGCACGATTTTCTGAATGAAATCCTCTTCCAGTTCAAACCCGGTTCTGTCCTGCCATTCCTGGGTGATTTCCTGCCATTTTGCTTCATCGGAGTTGTCGAAACTCACCATGATACCATCCGTGTTAAGCTGAATGATTTTCAGAGTCGGACACTCACTGACCAAGTGCATTGACAGTTCCAGTAGGAGAAGTTGTCCTGTGATACAAACTGAACGTCCCATCAGAGGGTCATACAGGTCATTGAAAGCCACGCCATCTTTACCGTTAAGCATGGTTCCGTAGGTGGTGTTCAGTACCAGTTTCAGAGCGTTTGCCGTAACCTTATCCCCGGCTTTCTTCGCCTGTACTCTCTCTTCCAGTGTATCTACATACACCTGCGGGGATGGGATATTGCGGCTACAGAAGCCGTATTTCTGTCCCTTTGAGAGAGGAATGGTCATCAAGTGTGGGTAATAACTTGCCACGTCCTTGTTTCGGATTGACCTGCCCTCAGTAGCTTCTTCCGCATAAGTAGGAATTGCACCGTGGATACCTCCGTAGGCTATCGTGCATTTGCACTCACCAATGGAGAAGTCCAGGGCGGCTCCCTTGTGCTTCACACCCTGTTCATCGTAACCACCGAACAGAAGGTAGTTCGGAATGTCCGGGTCATGCAGCTTATCAAAGAAGTCAAACACTTCCTGCGGAATATACTGCCGAAGCAGCTTATCCGGGTACTGATAATCTCTTTCGTCTGTCCATGGTTTCTCTGGTTTCTGGGCTTGCAGATACACGCTTGTTAGTTTGGCATTGGTCATGTACATAGCCTGTCTGTCAGTCAGACCACGCTTCCTGCCTACAGCCGCTTTGTTATCCAGATAACCTTGCCGCAACTTGAAAAGAATCTCTGTTGCGTCCACATCGTACTTACAGTAGTAAGTAGTCTGTGCCTTTTCTGATTCAGAGAGAACGTGGTCAACATTGAAATCAACCTCTGTCTCCTCAATCGGGATACCCAGGTGGGCTTCAATCCCTTTAAGGGATACACCGTCCTGGCAATCATCCTTGAGGTCGAAGCTGTCAAAATAGACCCGATACTCTCTCAGAGCGGGAATGTCCCACCCGTTTAGTTCGTGAACGATGATGAGGTCATTTATCTCCTTCACCTGTTCCGGGGTGAACCCACACATAACTGCCTTGAGTATGTGGTTATCGTAGTGCTTGTTGTTGAAGCCGCCCAGATAGGGGTTACGCTCCATGAAAGCCAGAACTTCATCATTGTCATTCCAGATAACCGTGTACTCTCCCGTGGCTACTTCTTTGAACACAAACAGCCAGTCATGGGCAAATACCTCACAGTCGAATATGTAGGTTCCCTCAACCATCGTCACACCGCCCTTCTTCCAGAGCCTTTTGTACCTGCAAGATTTCTTGTCTTGCCTGTACGCAGCGGCGAATCATTGACGCTTTGGAGTGTTCGGGAGGAATTATGCCCCACTTGTCGGGTGTGGCTCCCATACTCTCTTCCACGCCGTTCAGAAGAAGTTGAGCAGTAGTGAAGTGGTTCTTCATACTCTTCGTCATCTTCATCTTCGTAGTCCTCCAAGTCATACCACCAGTTATTTGCCCAGGAGAACAGTGCCAGGTATGCAGTACAAAGGACATTGATGAAGAGCATTGTCATCCCGTAGACTTCATCATCCAGAGCGCAGGCAGTGAACAGCCACGTTATGCCTACGATATATCCGATTGTTTTCAGAACTTTATTCTTCATGTCAATCTCCTATAAATTCGCACCCGCACTTCCTGTAACTGGTGCAGCGTTGTTTGAAAGATTTCTGCAATGACCGTATGCAGTCAACATAGTCATAAGCTATTGGCTGCTCCTTGCCGTCAAAGGTTCGGGCGATACGTCCTACGCTCTGAACTATCACCGCATAGTCTTTCTGGGGGGTTGTTAAGTACAATCTGTCCAGTCTGGGAATGTCCAGACCTTCTTTTGCCAGGGAATATGTTGCAAACAGATACCGTTTCTTGCCAGTCCTCATATCCTCAATAGCCTGTTCCCGTTCAGCTTTCCGCTTCTTACTGGTCATCTTTCCATCTATCACCGCTGCTTGCGCCCTTAGTTTCAAAGGTAACTTCTCATACAGGTATTTAAGATGGTCAACCCTTTCTGATAAAATCAGATTGAAATGCTCACGGTTCTCAACCAAGTCATCAAGAATAATCTTGTTTCGGCTCTCACATTCTGTGAGGTAGGTAATCATTTTGCAGTAGTTAATTGTGCCGTCACTGTTCAGATAAGCAGGACTCAGTTTCACGTCCGTACCTTTCGGCAGGACACTTACTGTCATAACCCTGGACTTCACTGCTTCGTCTGGAACAGTCCATACTACTTGACCCAACATTGCGTAGGTTGCTTTTATCATGCCGTCCGAACGATGGACGGTTGCTGACAGCCCGAACTTATGTCTGGCACACAGCGTATTCAGCACCTTTGAGAACTGAGTTACCGCTGTAGGTGTACCGCTTACTCTGTGACACTCATCCACAATCACGCAGTCCCACTCATCTCTATATTGGTCTAAGTCCAATTTGCACATGGTCTGGATTGTGGCAAAGGTCATAGCCTTACCGATATTGACCTTACCTTCGGTTATCGTTCCCAGTAGTTCCGAATCAACATACTGTTCTGCACGGCTCTTGCTCTGCGTCAGCAGGTCTTTGGTATGTGTCAGCCAGAGGGTTTTTACCCCTAACGCACACGCCAGGGCAATTCCCATCTGGGTCTTACCAGACCCGGCAGGGGATTGTAGAATGCCGTAGTGGTTTATCAGCATTGCCGCAACTGCTTCTTCCTGGTAGTCATACAGCGGAACCTTGCCGCCGTAGTCAACCTTCTTCGGCTCTTTGAACTGCTTCTTCATATCTCCTTCCAGAAGCGGCAGGATTGCTCTCAGACACCCGAATGGGAGAATCAAGCTATTTCCGTTCACCTCATAGAGATAAAGCGTTCGTGGGGTATTCCCAAGCCACAGGTGCATTCGTGCTTTTTGCTGATACTCTGGGTTTGTCATTTCCAGATTCTCTTTGCACCACTTAATCAGTTCGGGTGAGGGGTCAAGGATTTTCAATCGGCTCCCGATTTCTATAAACATCCATTTCCTCCAACCACTCTTGAAAGGTCTTGTACTCTGGAAACTCTGACTCTGTAATGCTGCCCTGTCCGTAAAGCTGCCGCAGACATAACTCATCGAAGTGAATCATATAAATTTGTCCGTCATTCAGCTTCATAGCGAAGTAGCAATGCTCATTACCCTGGGCTTCCCACATGGTCATAGCCGCTTCCTGGTTCGGCTCAATCCGGGATAACGGAAAGCGGTTGTTGGAACATACCTTGCAGTCAATCAAGACTGCTATATTATCCCGAACCGCAAGCACGTCTGCGGGTTGTCCTACCTGGTTTTGTGCCAGATTGTGCGCCCAGAAACCTTGCTCTGCCAGAAGTTCACACAGTTCCTCTTCAAAGTGGTTTCCCATTGTTTTGTTCACTTGCTTCATAGGCTTCTGCTCCCACTGCACCTCACAAGGAGGTGCAGATTAACGATTCTTGATTTTGAAAGCGGGGCGAACGCCAAGAGAGTTAGAAGCGCCGAGATTGTCCGCAAACCCGAAGTAGTTCACAAGAGCGAAGGCAGCGGCGGATTCTCTGACCTTGTTCATCAGCCAGTACCACTGCAAGTTCTCTTCCTTGCTGCCATCAAACGCCATGCGATTTCTGCGCTTCTTCATCGGCTTCCACTGCTTCACATACGGGCTTTCGTACTCACCGTAGTAGTTCTCTCCGAAAATCTCCTTCTCAGTCGGCAGACGGAGCAGGGCACCGTTGTCGAACGGAGCCATCATATCCGTGAGTTCAGCCGGGAAGAGATTCAGAATCTCACCATTCAGCTTCTTACGCAGGTCACTCTCTTCGTAACCTCCTTCATTGGTACGGGTGCTGTTCATCGGATACTCACCAGGCAGGCAATCAACCAGGCAGAAAATCATGCCGTCCTCTTCCTGCTGCATAGCCATAGCCTGCACCTTCACACCGTCCGTGAGTTTGACCTTGATAATATCTCCAACCTTAAAAGTATCAACGTCAGACTTAATCATTCTTTTTACTTTCATTGTGTTTTCCTCCACTTGTACGGCTTACCGTATTTTTCTTGATACCAGATTTCAAACTTCTTGCGGTTTTCCTCATCTTTGAAGTATTCCTTTACCCTGTCAGCAAGGACAGAACAAAGTGCGCTTCCTTCTAATGTGCGAAGCATTAAGCCCCATCAACGAGGACGGAACCATTCTCATACTTGTCCAGAATATCTATGGACAATTCAATGATTGCGTCCGCTTTAGTACCGTTTCTGGTTCCCGAAATTACTGAACTCATCTCTGTCTTATCAGTCACAATACCCCGCAAGGCAAGCTGACCAATCAACCAGACGTAAGACAGCTTGTGCTTTTTAAGCCGCTCACGAATGTTTTCACGTTCCTCCACGTTTCCGCTTCCTCCTTTCATATTAGAATCTTGTAAACTAAAGTTGACAACAGACTCTTCAAAGGTTATAATGAAGCTACCACACCTATATAACCATTGAAAACTCTGCGGGGTAAAATTTACAGCCCGGAGGGGCTATTTCTTATACCCTGTAAACAACTTTTGTTGACATGATTATAATATCAAAGTGTACTTAGATTGTCAATAGGGTTTTCAAAGTTTTCTTAGAAAAAAAAGTTAGGAGGATACTTATGACATTCTATGAGAAGTACGAAACCCTGTGTGCAGAAATCAACACTAAACCACAAAACCAGGAATTACTTGATATTCTGGGAGTCACTTCACCTACAATCTCTGGTTGGAAGAAGGGTTCTCTCCCTAAAGCCGAAGTGCTTTGCCGTATGGCAACCCATTTTCATGTAACCACGGACTATTTACTGGGTCTAAGTGAACTTAGAAGTCCATCGAATAATCCTACACTTTCTGACATGGAACAATTATTAGTAACTACATTCCGTAATACGGATACATTAGGACAGGCTAATATCATACACGCTTGTTTAGCTGAGCGTGATAGAGTTGAAAAAGGTAAAGTCGAACATACTGAAAAAGAAATGAGCATTGCTGCCGTATAATCAATTTATCAGAATGGAGGAAGAACCATGTATGAGGATATAAAGACAGCCTGCCTATACGTCAGATTCTCAAGCCATAACCAGACTGAGCAATCCATTGAAGGGCAGACTCGCGTTTGCCGTGACTTCTGCAAGCGGCATAATATTAGAATTGTAGAGATATATGCTGACAGAGCCACATCTGCCAGTAAGGATATAGAAAAGAGAGTCCAGTTCCTCAAGATGATAAAGGACTCTGAGAAGGGCTTGTTTGACGCTGTAATCGTATACAAACTTGACCGCTTCGCCCGTTCCAGGTATGACTCAGCCACCTACAAATATCGCTTGAAGCGTAACGGGGTACAACTTATTTCAGCCACAGAGAATATCAGCAATGACCCGGAAGGTATCATTCTGGAATCCGTGCTTGAAGGTATGGCTGAGTTCTACAGTGCCGAACTATCCCAGAAAATCAACCGTGGTATGAGAGAGTCAGCCTACAAGCATAACTCTATAGGCGGGGCAATCCCACTGGGATATAAGATTGAAGATAAGAAACTGGTAATTGACCCTAAAACGGCTCCTATTGTAAAAGAAGCCTTTGAGAAATATGCAGACGGAGAAACGGTTGCCGAAATCTGCCGTCAGTTTAATGCCCGTGGGTACAAGACCTCAAAGGGAACAGCTTTCGGAAAGAGTTCTTTCACCAAAATATTCCGTAATGAGAGATACATCGGAGTCTACAGCTTCCATGACTACCGGGCAGAGGACGCTATACCTGCTATTATTGACAAAGACCTCTGGGACAGGGTGCAACTTAGAGTCGGTAAGATTAAAAATGCACCTGCCCGGAACAAAGCAAAAATAGTCTACCTGCTTAGTGGTAAAATCTTCTGCGGACATTGCGGCAGCAAAATGAACGGGAATTGCAATGCGGGAAATTACTATTACTATCAGTGTTATGGAAAGAAGAACGGTAATGTTGACTGCAAGAAAAAGAATATCCGTAAGGAGTTCATAGAAAGACTGGTTGCCCAGGACGCTCTATCACTCCTTACGGATGAATATATAGAACAGATTGCTACTATTGCCTGTGAAAAGAATCAGCATGAGATTGAACTGGATTCAGCCCTCCCAACTATCCGTGACCGTATTCACCAGGTAGACTTATCTCTCAATAATCTTCTCAAAGCTATTGAGTCTGGGTCAGCCCCGGATATGCTTGTAAGGCGTATGGGCGAATTGGAGAAGGAAAAGAAAGACCTGCAAGTACAGGCTAAGAAAGAATCTGAGGATATTGTTGAACTGGACAAAGCCCAAGTTATCTATTGGTTAGAACAATTCCGTGGCGGCAGTATTGAAGATGAAGAGTTCTGCCGTATGCTCATTGACCTTTTCGTAAACTCCGTCACTGTATGGGATGAGGACGATAACACTTACAAGGTCACCGTTGCCTATAATCTAACCTCTTTACCGACAAAAACGTACCGCCTAAACAAAGGCGGCACGTTGTCGGATTTCACTTCCAATGCACCAGATTGGGAATCCCAGAAGGATCTCGTCATAAGAACTCATATCCATCTCTTTTTTCATAATCGCCGGTCTATATTTTTTATCACTCATTTCCACACTGCTTCTTGATTTTTTATTCATCCAGTCAAGATCAGGCTTTGTATATGGAACTTTTGGCTCAATCTCAAACAAATCCGCTTTTACTTCCTCTGCGATCATCTCTGCTACTTTTTTTGTTGTTCCGCTTGCACTGAAAAATGCCACTAATTTTTTACTCATAATAAAAAGCCCCTTTCTTTGCGTATTTTTCACAAAAAATAGATGTATAAGATTTACATTCATCTTACACATCTATTTTAAGCTCTATCACTTCATTATGTCTAATGCTTATATTGAATTTTGTTTTATGCCTGAAAAGCATTAATCTCCTCGATCATTTTACGGACTGCCAAAGAATATGGGATATTACGTCGCCAGGCAATCACCGTACTGGTCGTGATTTCAGGAGAAATTCTTCGCTGTACAAGAATATCCTCTCGCCAATACTTTGCAGCACCTTCGATGGATACCGGATAGCCCAGTCCATTTGCCGCCATGACTCCTGCATTTGTTCCGAGATTACTTGTAAAAGCAATCTGAAGTTTCGAAAAGTCTTTTCCAAACCAATTGGCAAGTTCACTTTGAACATTTACTCTTTCCGGCAGGATCAATGGTTTTCCAATAAGATCTTCTTTTCTTATAAACTCTTTTTCTGCCAGTGGATCATCCGGCCGCATTCCAACACACCAGTGATCGCAATCTGTGATTCTGATATAATCCAGCCCTTCGGTATCCACCGGCTCCATGAATAATGCAATATCTACAAGTCCTTTGTTCATCATCTCATACACTGCATCTGCTGTTGCAGTATGCAATACAATCTGAACCAGCGGGTATTTTTCTTTATATGTTTTACATATCTCCGCCAATGTCTCCACTGCTGCAAATTCACCGCATCCAATGGTTATATTTCCCTCTACAACATCTTCTTTTCCTTTCAGTTCCTCAAGTGTTTTTTCCTCAAGATTAAGGATCTCCAGGGCACGCCTTTTTAATAAAATCCCCTCTTCAGTAAGCGATATTTTCTTCCCGTTTCGAATAAATAATGTTACTCCAAGCTCCTCTTCAAATGCCGCCATTTGTCTGGATAGCGTTGGCTGGGTAATATGCAATTGTTCTGCTGCTTTTGTAAAGCTCTGTTCTTTTGCCACCGTCAGAAAATAGCGCAATAGTCTTAATTCCATATTTATATACACCTCTTTTATGAGAAAGAATAATATTTTCAGTAGAATAGGATTGATTATCATCCCTCCAAATTCCGATTTCTCAATTTCAAAAACTAAAAGTTGTTGTATTCTATACTGATACATCAATAGAATTACGAACTAGCCTATTACCATTTTTGACAAGTGTTGCTTCCACTGATTCTTTTGTGACATTATCAAGAATACTTGTATCAAATTTTTGTCCCGGTTTCCAATTTGGATTAGCTGCTTTCACTGCTGCATACATAGCGGATCTATACTGTCCTTCATATTGTTCTAAAGTCCATGTACCACTTAAACGTTTATCTTTATTCACACTTAATTGATAATCTTTGAAAATATCTGAACGCTTAGTTGTATCACCATTTGAAACACCATTTTCTTGAATAAATTCTTTCTTTACATTATCAAACATTTTTTGACGATATTCCTCAGATACATTCGTGAGTTTCTGCCACGATGTACCTTTGCCAGTAACATCCATTCCTGCCACTCCATTTGCATTCAGTAAATCCCCATCGGAATCAAATTGTTTCATCAAATTATTAACAATAGTATCCCTTCCGCCAAATATTTCATATATCATTTTTTCTTCTGGTGACATCATAGCTTCGTTCTGAATTACTCCTTCTAACCAGCCTTTTTCTTTCAAAGCTTTATATTGTTTGCTATTAGTATTGACACCACTATAGGCATTACCTAATCCACTAATATTCATCGACATACAAAAACCTTCCTTGTAAATAAACTAAAACTCCGTTTAAAACCAAATCATTATTATATATATTATATCGTCATATCTCCTACAAAAATAAATAAGGCAGTTTCACAAATCCAAAGATGATGGTCTATCAGAGAGACTGTTATATATCTTCAAGTTTAAAAAGATAATTTTCAATAATTTTTCAAAAATCAGGATCGACAATTCATGATAAATCAACCCTGAATCGGGGAACGTTTCTCATAGAAAAGAACTACAAAAAATAAGAAAATAAAAACGGAAAACCATTGTCTGTAGTATAAGTATTTGTTATTATGAAGTAAATAGAGGATATTTTACAAAGTAAAGCTTAATCTAGAGAATCTGCCAGTGGCAGGCCTCTGTAGATACCAATGTATACAAAAGGAGAATGAAAAAATGAAAAAAGAAGACATGTCCTGTATCGACTGCGCAGTAAAAAACTGTAACAAAATGGATAAAACCTATCCGGATTTCTGTCTGACAACACACATGGATGAAG
>OKSK01001224.1_pt1 | contig 12984 bp, 7 predicted proteins | sample 1606301 | NCBI WGS metagenome assembly OKSK01 (sample SAMEA3879557, study PRJEB24766) | human gut metagenome | biome: human-associated habitat; feature: feces | place: USA | collected 1985/1987
CTTGCAACAGCTTCAGCAGTTCTTCAAAGTCAGCAGGACTTTGTGATAATGCGTTATCAATCATCACACGCAGCTGTTCCCGATGGGAGGGCTTGGCCTGTTCGCCCAGCCACTTGTTGTAGCTTTTTCCGTGGGGTTTTGGGTCCTCCACAATGGACAATCCGTTCTCGATACAGATGGTATCGCTCAAGCGCCGGACGGCTCTGGTGCTGCCCCAAAAGTTGCGGAATTTTCGGTCACAATCTGCATTGACCGCCGACCAGATGATGTGATTATGAACGTGCGATTTGTCTATGTGGGTGCAGACCACAAAGGCGTGATTGCCCTTGGTAAACCGCTTGGCAAATTCTACGCCCAGCCGGTTTGCTTCTTCCGGGGTAATCTCACCAGGGCGGAAGGACTGGCGCACATGATAGGCAATCACATCATCTGCGCCACGCACTCGTCCGGTAGCGGCAATGTACTTCCGCTTTGCCAGAAGAAACTCTGCATCCGCAGTCCGGCTGTCACACGCATAACCGGTAATGAGTTTGCCGTTATCTGTTTTCTGTGGATTTGCTACATAGTCGATGATGTCACTGATCGCCCGACTCTCTGTGCGGCCTTTGCCGACATGAAGCGGCATGATTCTTGTAGTTGCCATAATAGAAGGTCCTCCTCTCATAAATATTTTTGTTTTCGCTGAACTCTTTGCTTCTATCGTTGCAATAACTTTCTCCGCTGGGTATAATAAAAAAGAATATTCTACAACCTCAAAGGAGGGATTTCTATGATAGAACAGCTCATTGCTGAAGCAACCGAATGTGATTTCAAAGTTGCTCTCGAAACAAAAAAGCCAAAAAGCTGGTTAAAAAGTGTCAGTGCCTTTTCCAATGGAATCGGCGGCACTCTGGTTTTCGGAGTCTCCGATGACCGGGAGCCTATCGGCTTGTCCGATGTTCAAAAGGATGCTGAAGCGATCAGCCGCTTAATCAAAGAACGTATCACACCATTACCTCAGTTTATCTTAAAACCATTACAGGAAGATGGTAAAAATCTATTAGCTCTGGAGGTTTCTCCCGGCCGTAGCACCCCATATTATTACAAGGCAGACGGCGTGATGGAGGCATATATCCGTGTTGGAAATGAAAGCGTAATTGCCCCTGATTACATTGTGAATGAATTGATCTTAAAGGGAACCAATCAGTCCTTTGATACCCTAACAACAGACGCGGTAAAAAAGGATTACAGCTTTACACTTCTGGAAGCAACCTATCTGGAACGGACCGGTCTCCGCTTTGAGCCATCCGATTATGTCTCCTTCGGTTTGGCTGACAAAAATGGGGTCTTGACCAATGCCGGAAAGCTCATGACCGATCAGCACACAGTCTATAACTCCCGTATGTTCTGTACCCGGTGGAATGGCTTGGAAAAAGGCTCTATCTTTGATGATGCATTGGACGATAAAGAATACGAAGGGAATCTGATTTATCTACTGAAAAGCGGCAGTGAATTTATTCGCAATAATTCCAAAGTTCGTTTTGTCAAAGAGGCACAGTATCGTGTAGACAAGCCGGATTATGCTGAACGAGCTGTGACAGAGGCTCTTGTCAATGCGCTTATCCATCGTGATTATATTGTGCTTGGCAGCGAAATCCATATTGATATGTTTGATGATCGGGTGGAAATCACATCTCCAGGCGGTATGTTTGGCGGCGGCTCAATTCAGGAATACGATATTTACAGTATTCGTTCGATGCGACGAAACCCTGTGATTGCTGACCTGTTCCACCGCATGAAGTACATGGAACGCCGTGGAAGTGGTCTACGCAAAATCGTCAGTGAAACCGAAAAGCTGCCTGGATACACAGAGGCATACAAGCCCGAATTTTCCTCAACAGCGACAGATTTCAGAGTTATTTTGAAAAATGTGAATTACCATCTTAGTCAGAAAGACTTAGTCAGTGACCAAGATTGTGACCAAGTTAGTGACCAAGATAAATCACGGGACATCCTACACGCAGTCTTGGATTTTTGTATAACAGAAAAAAGCAAACAAGAAATTTGCTCGTTTATTGGTTATCGAAATCTCACTTATTTTACAAGAAAATATTTGAATCCTCTACTGGCAAGTGGCCAGCTTAAAATGACTATTCCAGATAAGCCAAACAGTCGAAAACAAAAATATATTACAGTTCGTTCCGAATAAACAGAGAAGCAGGGCATTGGGTCTCATCTCCCATTGTCCTGCTTCTTTTCATTCCAAATTATATTCACATCATTTACCCATACACCCAATCCTGGATCGCAAATTTCAAACTCTGCACCTTGCCCAGCAGCCAGATTGCAGCCAGCGGCAGCCCCATCGGGCTAATCAAAAATGCCATAACCAGCAAAATCACACCATTCTGCGGGGAATAGGTAATCAGCACAGCCACGCCAAGCAGAGCAATTATCGTGCTGAGCAGACCAAGCACCAAACCGGATATGTAGATCAGCCCCATGCAGAGCCAGACAAAAAGTGTCAACACCAAAATGACCGGTGCAGTTACGATCATCAGCAGACATTTCAAAATCTTCATTCCAGTTCCTCCCTCCAACGCTCCAGATGCCGTTTGCACAGGGCATCCGCTTCTCTCTCATCATCTTCTGTCACTTCCCGTTTTCCTTTGGTCAGTTCAATCTCCAGATAAGTCCGGTAATCATCGGCTAAGAGGTCGAACATTTCCTTGGGAGTATGGCACACCTCGCCAGAGCAATAGTGAAAATCTTGGTCAAATTCAACTCTTACACATCCATGGCGGCTGATATAAACTTCTATGGTCTCGTCTGCGGTCAGGTAATCCGCAAAAATCTCCAGCACCTTTTCAAAGGTCAGCATCTGTTTTCACTCCTTTGCTACGCTTCTTATTCTACTCATATTATCCGGTACGGACAGGCAAAAGACAAGGATACAAACAAAAAGAAAAAGCGGAGGAAGGTGCGGCGAAGAAATGCCGTTCCTCCCTCCGCAAATGGAGTATCTATCCCTGTTATGAAAGTTTGGAGAGTTGGGTAAGGATTTCCTTCACACCCTCCCACAGTTGTTCCTGCCGCTGGGATATATCCTCCAAGTCAGCATTATAAACCCGCCCGGTCTCATGCACTTTGCGAGTCAGCTGATTCAAATTGTTGCTGCTTCGGCGCATCAGGGAGACCAACTCCTTCAGCTCCGGCAGTTCCAGCTTGACCACATAACCATCCAGCGCCATTTTCCGCAGATAAGCGCTCAAATTCTCTGTCCCGTATTGCTGCATCTTTTGATGAATCAACTCCATTTCATCAGCGGATACCCAAAACAGAACCGGCACATCCCGCTTGCGCTTTGCCATGGTTATCGCTCCGGCTCCCGTTTTTTCGGGGCGGCAGGCTTATGGGCAGGCGGTTCCTGTTTGAGCTTTTGCAGGACAGAACTTTTCTGCTGTTCTTGAGCGACTTTTCGGAACTGTCTGGTGAACAGGTCGGTCAAACCGGGATTGACCTGATCTACCACCAGATAGGCACAGTGGTGGGAAGTGCCGCTGTCCTCCAGCATAGGAATGGTTTTTGCCCATGCTTTATTGTCCTGAGAGATACGCCCGTCATAGTTCTTGCGCTGGATGGTGTTGGCAAGAATAAACTGTACCCGTTCCATCCCGAACTTTTCCAGCACATCTTTGACCGCCGCCTCCGTATCCAGCCGATTCTCTGCATAGTGGGCGCTGATGGTCTGCTCAATAGCTTCTTTGCAGGTGCTGTTCGCCTGATATGAGAGGTTGTACTGTGCCATTTCCCCATGCTCGGATGCATAGGCAGCTGAATGGGGATAGACCGGTGTTGTTCGCAGTTCCTCTTTAGCCCTGCACACATCATCAGCACGGTTTTCAATGCTGTCCCGGATCACATCCATATAGCCGGTCTCCAGCTTTTCAAAATAGCGGTACACATCCGCCAACGGAGATGAAGATTCCAAAAGCGCCTGAGCCTGGGTGTCGGTCAGCTCCAGCTCCTCCATCGCCATCACAATATCCTCACGGACAGTATATTCATAGGTGTGGTGCAGGATTTCTTCCGGGGGCTGGCTTTTCAACCAGTCCCTATATTTTTCCTGCTCAGTGGCCATCTTTTCATAAAGAGCCGTATTCAGATTATTGGTATTCATGTTATCGCACCTCCTCATGCTGTTTTGGTTTCTTGTCTGTACTGCGGGGCGTCGCCGGACGCTTCAGGCTGTCCAGCACCGAAGTCCGTGTGCTTTTGGCAACAACAGCCTCGGCGTGTGCCTGTCCCTTTCCGTCGATGTTGAGCAAAGTATCCAGCTCCACCAGACGGGCGTTTTTGCTTCTCAGTTCTTCTTCATAAAGGAATGGCTTTCCGACTTCCTCCTTTGCGGCAGCCTGCTGCTGATAGAGGTTATCCAGCTGGGCCTTTGCCGCCTCCAGACGCTGGGGCATCTGGGCGAGGGCATTGTCGATACGGGTAAGATTTCCGCGAGGGTCTGTACCAAGGGTTGCCCGGTGGGTCATCTGTCCTTTCAGCAGGAGCGTATACTCCTGTTTCCAAGCGGAAAATTCCACGGATATGGCATAGCCCCGGTAGCTGCCGATCTGCACCGGATCGGAGGTTTTGACCTCCTTGCAGGCATCCAAAAGGGCTGCGCCGGCGTTCTCCTTATCGGTCAGCAGATCGCCGCGGATTTCCATACCAGCAAAACCGTCCTCCGGGTGCGGGTGCGCTGCCAAAACCTCCAGATCGGATTCAAAACCCTTGATAAAGCCTTTGTGCTTTTCAATCTCCTCCGGGAAGTATTTGAGCAACTGGTCCTCCAGACGATATTGCTTGCTCTGGTGGTCGGCTTTCATCAGCTTCAGTCGGGATACCTCCACATCCAAATCCATACGCTCCTTGATGCGGGGATCTCCGGCGCACAGAGCTTTGATCTCGGCAAAGGAAAGCGCCGTTTCATCCACATCATCGCAGGAACGCACCGGCGATTTAGAAGTCATGATCTGGCTGATAAATTTCTGCTTGTTCTCCACCGTCTGCCAGAGGTATGCGTCAAAGGTTCCTTCTGTCACATAGCGGTACACATGAACAAGGGGATTCTGGTTGCCCTGGCGCTCGATACGGCCCTTGCGCTGGGCAAGGTCTCCCGGTCTCCACGGACAGTCCAGGTCATGAAGTGCCACCAGACGGTCCTGCACATTGGTGCCTGCGCCCATCTTTGCGGTGCTGCCCAAAAGGACACGCACCTGACCGGTACGGACTTTAGAGAACAGCTCCTTTTTCCGCACTTCGGTGTTGGCTTCATGGATAAAAGCGATCTGGTCGGCAGGCATTCCCTGAGCAATGAGTTTCTGACGAATATCGTCATATACCGTAAAGACCGGTTCCTGCTCCGGCAGAGGCACAGCGCCTTCCAATGCGTGAAGCAGTGGATTATCCAGCGTTTTCGCCGCCTTGCTTGCAGGAGCTTTTGCCTGCGGTGTAGAAATGTCGCAGAACACCAGCTGGGTCAGCTTGTCAGCTTTGCCATCCCGCCAGATCTGCATGATGTTGTCCACGCACTGATTGACCTTTGTGCCAGGTTCATCCGGCAGCATCTGGTTGACGATTCTCTGGTCCAGGCCCAGCTTACGGCCATCCGAGGTAATCTTGAGCATATTGTCCTGGGACGGGTCAACGGTTCCGCTGTGTACCAGCGATGCGCGCTCCGAAAGGGTCTTGACCATTTCCTGCTGATGTTCGGTAGGCTGCGCCACGATGTTGTGGTATTCCACCTCCGGGGTGGGCAGGTTCAGTTGGTCGGCGGTCTTGATGTCCGCCACTTCTTTGAACAGGTTCATCAGCTCCGGCAGATTAAAGAACTTGCTGAATCTCGTTCTTGCCCGGTAGCCGGTTCCCTCCGGTGCCAGCTCCAATGCTGTGACAGTCTCTCCAAATCGGGAAGCCCAGCAGTCGAAGTGGGTCATGTTCAGTTCTTGCAGGCGTTCATACTGAAGATAACGCTGCATGGTGTAAAGCTCGGTCATGGAGTTGCTGACCGGGGTGCCGGTGGCAAAAATCACGCCACGGTTTCCGGTGATCTCATCCATATAGCGGCACTTGGCAAACATATCGGAGGATTTCTGCGCGTCCGATGTGGAAAGACCAGCCACATTCCGCATTTTTGTGTATAGAAACAGGTTTTTATAGTTGTGGGCCTCGTCCACAAACAAACGGTCCACACCCAGCTGCTCGAAGGTTACCACATCGTCTTTTCGCCCCTCGGCTTGCAGCTTTTCCAGTCTGGCTTCCAGAGACTTTCTGGTACGCTCCAGCTGTTTGACGGTAAAACGCTCGCCGCCACTGGCCTGTACCTCTGCAATCCCCTCAGTGATCTCGTCGATCTGTTCATAGAGAAGCCGTTCCTGACGCTCCCGGCTGATGGGGATACGCTCAAACTGGCTGTGTCCCATGATGATGGCATCATAATCACCCGTCGCAATACGTGCGCAGAACTTCTTTCGGTTATGGGTCTCAAAGTCCTTTTTGGTGGTGACTAAGATATTGGCGGAAGGATAGAGACGCAGAAACTCCGACGCCCACTGCTCTGTCAGATGGTTTGGAACCACAAAGAGAGATTTCTGGCACAGTCCCAGGCGTTTGGCTTCCATCGAAGCAGCTACCATTTCAAAAGATAGCGATAGGTAATCCTTTGGGCGGGATATGCAGCCGCAGGCTGCATATCCGTTCCTCCAGATTTTCCCCCGCTCCAAACCGTGCGTGACAGTTTCCCATCACACGGCTTTCCATCGTCAGCACTTTTTATGACAATCTATACATCAAACAGATTTGCCCTTTAGAAAACGAGTTCCAGCATTTCTGCCATCACACGAAGTTTATTGAGCTTTGCCAACTGCTTTTTATCCAGGTTTAGCACTTTCAGATATTTTCGGATGGTGCGCTCATTACTGGAATGAATGAGAATGTGAACCACAGCGGAGACAATAATCAGGTTTTGGTAGCTGTCATTGCCCCCAAGCACCAATGGTTTTTTGTGGTGACAGTCCACTTGCTTTGCTTCCAGTTCCACACCGGAGACGGCACATTTTCCTTTCTGTGCAACATAGAGCGCAATGCGGTTATCGTTGTATTCCACACTTTGCTTACCGCATGGATTGTTCATCAGATGATAGAGTACTGCCATATTGATACCAGCAAGATTCTTATGAATCTCAACCCGTCCTTCTGGCGTGTACTTGTTTACCCGACTTTTCTTATCCATAGGTACTCTATGCTGAACATAGGCAATCGGGACGATGGCATGACCATTCAGATAACGCACCTCCCGGCTTGTGCCGTATTTCTCCTTGATATACCTGTTTGTGATTTGACCTTTCTTTTGCAGTCTGTGCTTCAATCTGTTGTAAAGGCTCTTTTTGACATCGAAAGCGATTTTGTGGAAGTCAAGATTCACATGGGTTGCAATGCTGTAATAGTTATGAACGCCCATGACATAGGAGTTGTATTTCTGTATCAGACGATATTCCATTCCTGGGTCATAGGTCTGCCGTATCTGCCCAATGATTTCCTTGCTTTTCTCCCGTATTTTCTGCAATGCTTTATCCTTGATATGCGCTTCTACTACATACCTTGGCTGTCCATCCGGCTTCTTTCCCTTTACCCGGACTTTCAGCTTAAAGCCCAGAAATTCAGAGTAATGGCGTTTCAGATTTACGATCTTTGATTTCTCTGGGCTGATTTCCAGTCCCAGACGTTCCAAAAGCCATTGTTTCGTAGCCTCGAACAGCTTGATTGCATCCGACCGCTTTTTGCAAAAGATTTTGAAATCATCTGCATAACGGACAACATAGCACTCTTTCAGATTCGTGTAGTTACGCAGAGTACGGATGGTACTGCTTTTGTCGGGAGTTCCATTCGCATAGATTCTGTGTACATAGTTCCTTTGGGTGGGCATTTCTTCCCACTGGCTGACAATCCACCAATCCAGTTCATTCAGGACGATGTTTGACAACAGTGGGGAAATGATACCGCCCTGTGGCGTACCCTTTTCGGGAAAACCGATTCCAGCCACTTCTGCCTTTAGCATGGCAGAAATGATAGACAGCAGCTTTTTATCCCTAATTCCGAGTGTCCACATCTGCTTCAGCAGTTTTCCGTGGTTCACATTGTCAAAGAAAGACTTAATGTCTATATCAATGACATAGTGGCAACCGACGTTCTGTATCATTCTCTCCGCTTGGGCAATGGCATTTTCTGCACTGTGGTTTGGTCTGAAACCATTGCTTCGCTTGAAGAATTTTGCTTCACAGATAGGTTCTAATACTTGCAGAATACATTGCTGAATGAGCCTGTCCATAATCGTGGGTATTCCAAGGGGGCGGGTTTTCCCGTTGTCCTTTGGTATCTCAACTCTGCGGACAGCATTAGGAACATACCAGTCCAGCTTGCGCTGAACATGGGCGACCAGAGCATTTTCGTTCCATTTGTTCAAATCGCTTATTGTTTTATTATCCACACCCGCCGTTCGACTGCCGCTGTTCTTTCGGATATTTCTGTAGGCCAGCTTGATGTTTTCGGGGCGTTTTATTAGTTCCACCAGATTGCAGAACCGTTGCCCCTTGACACTTGCGGCATACAGTTCGTCAAGAGCGAGCTGCATATCGTAGTATTCGGAATTGCGGATTTTTTGTTTCTTCAAGGGTTTCTTCTTGTTTGCCAAAGTCAGGTACTTTCCTCCTTGTATGGGGGATTTCGCTTTTCTTAGTCATACTCGAACCTTTGTGTCTGTATAGTTTTCAATTTATTGATTGCTGACGACTAATGGCCATCCCTCCACCGTGTTTCCACGGCTTCAACGGTACTGTGCCATCTCTCTCAGCTGGATAAAGGATTGTTATACGCAATACGCTTTCCAATCCAACACCTCATAGCCTGTAACCGGCTCCGTGTTCCAGCCTTTCCACGTTCCAATATTCCTATCTGTACATATCTGCCCTTAGGTGTCCCTCTGAGCCTGTATGCTGGGCGGTGCCTGTAACACCGCAAGGACTTTCATAGTAAAAATTCTTACTCATCCTCACATACTTCCGTAATCGGAAAGGAACATTTCTGCTCCTGCGCCTTTTAGACCCGTACATTCGGGATTTCGTCAGTCATCCATGACATTCTGACCATAGGCAGTTTATAGACCTCCGGCGTATCATGCACATATCCCACCTCTGGGACACTTTCCACGGCATAATCCGTTTGGGTGCATTTCCGCCGACTTTAGCGAGCGTTATACCGCAATCCTTGTTACAGAGGACTGCCGCATATCGCAGTTTATAAGGTAGGCGTTTCAGGGCGTTACCCCATCATTCCACCTATCGGAATATTAGTTCTCCAAGTCTTTTCAGGGACTCCTTTCAAATCCCGATTCTATTGTTAGCTGACTTGTGCGTAACCTTTTCAGTTACGAACGTGTCGCACTTTTTCCTGCGCCTACTTCATGTGCCAACAGGGTATTTCCTCCATACAGCACATGGGCAATGGCACTTTTCTGGTGTTCCCGCAGGGTAATGGCCGGGTTCATGCCTCCAAAAGTGATGTGGCTGCCATCATATTCACGGGGACGGGTAGAGTTCATTTCCTCGTTGTACTGGCTCACCAAAGTCTGGCGACGCTCCGGGTCTCTCCAGATCCAGTCCCTAAAGGCTTCCCGGATCGCCTGCTGTTTTTGAGCCGCCAGGGTGGTCTCCTTGGCATTCAGCACGCGGCGCTCTTTTCCGTCTGCGTCCTCTATGGTGTCATAGATGCGGACATCCCGCAGGTTTAAGGAATCCTCCAGAATCTTGTAGGCGTTGGCGCGGCTGGTCCCATAGGTGGTATAAGCTGCCACATCGTTGTAGGATACAGAAGATTTTCCCTTGATCTGCCATTCAGCGGTAAAGGACGAATAGTTGACCTCGATACTGCGTTGGAGATAAAACGGGGTATTAAAGGTCTCATACATAAACTGCTGGATATATTCCTTGTCAATCCAGGTAGCGCCCAGACGCACCTCGATCTCCGACGCATCCAGGTCTTTGGGCTGGGCGGCGGTAAGAGCTTCCACATTGACTGCATAAACCGGGTCCTGCTGTGCTGCCCGCTGTGCCTGACGCAGCTTTCGGCGTACATTGCCAGAGAGGTATTCATCAGCAGTCACATAATGGGGCGTTCTGTCCTGCTCCAACTGTCCCGGTACACGGAAGATTACGCCTTGCAACTCTCCGGCCAGTTCTTCTTTTGTTTTTCCGGTAAGCTGGCTCATATAGTCCATATCCACGCAGGCTTTTTCCGAGATGGACACCGCCAGTGCTTCACTTGCCGTATCCACCACAGCCACCGCCTGATGGGGCTTGATGGTCCGCTTGGTGAACATATCTGCCTTACGTTCCAGTTTACCGTCCTCGTCGATGACTTCCAGCGCACAGAGCAGGTAATAGGAAGAATCGTCTGCATAGGCCAGACGGTTTGCACGGTCATTGATGAGACCGTATTTGGCAGAAAAGCTGTCATAGAGGCTGTTCAGTTCCGCCTGCTTCTCCCGAATGGTGCTGTCCGGAACCGCTGCATCCATCTGAAGGTCGATCAGTTCCTGCACACAATCACGCAGTCCCACAAGACCTTTCACGCGGGCTTCGGCGGTGGCGTTGAGGTCAGGACGCACCATACGGCTGTTTTCCCGGTAGTACACCTGCCCGTCTACAATGGCATAGGAATAGTTCTTCACATTGGGGTCGGCAGGAATGGAGGTGTCAATGGCTTCGCCCTCGCCCAGCTCCGGCAGCTCGGCCTCCTGGTAGGTGCCGCGAATGTACTTCACGGCATCGTGCAGCTGATCGGCCAGTTCCAGCCCCTCAATGGGGTTCACGGTGTAGTCCATACCATGTGCAGTGCTTACCGGCTCCTGTCTGCCTAGCACCATTTCCGGGTGGTCGATAAAATACCGGTTGATGGCAAACCCGTCCTCCGTCTGTCCGGTCTGGGTCCATTCCGGCACGATGTCCAACGGGCGATCCCGCTTTTGGAGAAAGATGATGTCGGATACCACCTCGGCACCGGCATTCTTTTTGAACGCGTCATTAGGCAGACGGATGACTCCCAGCAGCTCGGCACGTTGAGCAAGATACCGGCGCACGGTGGAATCCTTGGCGTCCATGGTATATCGAGAGGTCACAAAAGCTACCACACCGCCGGGACGCACCTGATCCAGTGCTTTGGCAAAAAAATAGTTATGAATACTGAAATTCAGCTTGTTGTAGGCTTTGTCGTTGACCTGATACTGGCCAAAAGGCACATTACCAATGGCAAGGTCATAGAAATCTCGCCTGTCGGTGGTCTCAAACCCGGCCACGGTGATGTCGGCCTTGGGGTAGAGCTGCTTTGCAATCCGTCCACTGATGGAATCCAGCTCAACGCCATACAGACGGCTGTTTCGCATTTCTTCCGGCAGCATACCGAAGAAATTGCCCACACCGCAGGACGGCTCCAGGATGTTGCCGGTCTCAAAACCCATGCGGCCCACGGTCTCATAGATGGCCCGGATTACCGTGGGACTGGTGTAGTGCGCGTTGAGGGTGGAACCTCTGGCGGCGGCATATTCCTCCGGGGTCAGCAGTTCTTTTAGCTGGGCATACTCTAAAGCCCATGCCGGTTTCTCCGGGTCAAACGCATCAGAGAGACCGCCCCAGCCCACATATCGAGAAAGAACCTCCTGCTGTTCGGGGCTTGCCTGCTGTCCGGCAGCTTCCAGCTCTTTCAGCAAACGAATCGCATTGACATTTGCCTGGAACTTGGCTTTCGGACCGCCCTCACCCAAATGCTCATCTGTAATGCGGAAGTTTTTTGCATTGCGGCGCAGGTTAGCCTTGTATTCCTCATAAGATGCTTCCTCGGCAGCTTTGGCATTGGGAAAGGTCTGCCACTGGCCATTGACCTGAATGGAAACCGGGTGTTCATCCAACACTTCCTCAAAGGTTTTCTCCGGCTCTGTTACAGGGGCTGGCGGCTCCGGCTCCTCGATATGCAGCTGTTCCACCACCACATCATAAGGTAGATGGTTCTTATCGCCCGGATAGACGGCCATGGTCTCGGAATGGAAGGTCGGGGATTCGGTAGTCGGTTGGGGCTGTTCCTGTCCAAAACCGTCCTGCTGACGGGCATACATCCCGCGCAGCAAAGGCGCAACTTCATCCCAGCGGAAATACAGCATAGCCAGACGCTTTTCCTCTGCATCCATGACTTCCAGTTCTATGCCCTGTGCCGTGGTACGGTAATCGGCAATATCGCCGGTCTCCAGATTCAGTGTCTCGATCTCACCAGAATAGGCTCTGCTCAGCCAGTAGGCGATCTCGCTGTTGCTCCTGCCGGATTGCAGCAGCGTGAAAATCTGCTTTTTATCCGCTTCATCCATCAGTCCATGAGCCAATACATCCCGCAAGTCCTGATCTGCCTTGTCCGGGTCAATAGGAAGAAATTCGGTATAGTAAGCATTGCGGCGGTCTGCCCGAAGCAGCTGCTCGAACTGTTCTTTGCGCTCTGCCCGGTAGATGGGATATACCATCCCGGTGGGCAGAAGCTGTACGGTGTCCTCCCGCAGCTCGGTGATCTGATAGGCGTCATCCTCGATATACACGGTATCGCCCACGGCATAGACCGGGGCGGCTGGGTCATAGGAGGTTCTTTGCGGAATTGGGCGGCGAACTGCGTCATATTCCTCATCGGAAATGGAAACTTTGGAAGTCTGCTCTGTCTCGGCATCTGCGATCTGCCCTACATCCGACACCACCTGTTGGATAAATGGGTCATTGTCCAGTTTTTCCGGGTCTGCCACCTGTCCGTTGACAATCCCTCTTTCCTCCAGGGCTTCCCGGATGGCGATGGGGTCGATGTTGTCAAAACGTTCCTGTTCTTCTTCGGTATAGAACCGGTCCTCCTGAATCAGCTGGGCAAGCCTGC
>OKSK01001238.1_pt1 | contig 12851 bp, 12 predicted proteins | sample 1606301 | NCBI WGS metagenome assembly OKSK01 (sample SAMEA3879557, study PRJEB24766) | human gut metagenome | biome: human-associated habitat; feature: feces | place: USA | collected 1985/1987
GCTGTAGCGCTCATAAAAGCGTGTTTTCCACCGTTCCGGCATTTTTTCATTATTTCCAAGGATTGCAAGATAGATCAGGTTTGAAATTTTGTTATAATCTGCAACCCTGAACAGCCTTTCCCAGTCCAGATTTCCATGAAGCGGCTTTAAATCATCCTGGCGCATAACAGATGCAGCCATATTTACCAGTATGCGGCCTTCATAAAAGTTTTGATTTTCCATTTAACTTCACCTGTTTTTTGATATTCTTCTGTTAAGTCCCCCATCGATCCTGAGTATCTTATCTAAAAGCTTTTCTGTGCGGCAACGCAGATCCTCAATACGCTTCTCCAGCATTTTTTCCCGCTCTGTCTTTCCTTTAAAACAGCTTTTTACATTCATTAATGGACCTTTAGCCAGATCTCGTAGATACCGGTCCCGAAGGCTGTTTCCCGCAGTCTGCAGGATGATCTGTTCTTCACAGTCTGCATGGCGCTGCAGCTGTTCTCCCCTCATATCTAAAAGAAGAGAAGCGGAGACTGTGTCGCCGCGCTCCACTGCCTCCGCCAGTTCTTCCGTCAGACTACAAACTTCTCTTAATATATTATATCTCCTTTGAAGATATATCAAAATTGTTTCCAAGTCTGCGCTCATATATTCTCCTTTAACCGAAAACACTTCGTTCTCTCACAATATGCTGATCGCCGGAAATCTTTCCTGCCTGGTTAAATGCATCTCTTAATTCAGAAAGTATGTGGCTGATCCTTGGAATCTCTTCTGCCCTGCGTTCCCTTCCTGCTTTAACACGGCTGATATCATAGATCAGGTACTCATAGATACGTTTCAGATCCTTGCTGATGGGATACTGCATATCCAGTATCTGTATTAAATACCGGATGATCCGTCCTGTTTTTTCGAGACATTCTTCAAAAGTCTCATATTTTTTATCCTCAAGTGCGATCTGTGCCATTTTCAGACGCTTCACTGCTTCGTCATACAATAAAAGCAACAACTCCAGATTGCTCATAGAATAGATCGTACTTTCCTTGTACTGCTTAAACTTTTCGTACATGCTTTCTTACCCCCATCAGCCACCTAACTGTGACAGGTAGCTGGACTGTGAATTCATCTGATTGATCAGCCTTTCCATCTGCGTAAACTGGCTGATATAACGGTCCTGCTCAGTTGACAGCTGTGACTGCAGGTTTGTGATGGTTTCCTGCATATCCTTTAATTCTTTATAAATACTGTTGTTAGTCAGGGTCAGGCTTAGTTTTTCAGATCCTGCCTCTTCAATAAGCACACCATAGGAATTTCCATTCTTACTTGCATATCTAGTGGCATAAGTAGAAAGAGTACTGTCTATGGTGTTTACAATACCATGCGTGCCTGTGAACAGGTCTGATACCTTTTCCGGATCACTGTCCATGGCAGTTTTAAACTTTTCTTCATCAAATACGATCTTTCCACCTGCTGTGTAATCATCTGAGAAGGAAATTCCGATCTTTTCAAGATCGTCATAAGAAACACCGTTCATCATCATTGAAGAGAAAATGCCCTGGGTAGCATTGTCCAGGTCTTTTAAAGCGCTGCTGTTGAACAGAATACCCTCTTTTGCCTTATTCTCCCAGTTTTTAATGGAATTTTCATTCATTTCATTTTTCTGGTCTTCTGTCAGAGGCTTATAATTACTGTCCGGCCTGGTTGTTGCCTGGGTGCGGACCTCATCGATCATGGCATTATAAGCTTCAATGAATTTCTTTACAGTCTCTGTCACCTTTTCTGTATCTGCTGATGCAGTAAAGCTGACGCCGCCTTCTGCTGTTGCAGAGCCTGTATTAAATGTATTCGTGGCTCTAATATCCAGACCGTCAATGGAGAAGGTATTGCTGCTGCTGGTAATGGTGGTCTTTACACCATTATAGAGAATACTCATCTCACCATCTGTACCATCATGGCTTTCCTTCTTATCACCGCCGAAAATGAGATTTGCTGCATCATCTTTCTTGTCTGGATCTGCACCAAGGCTGATTTCACGGCCTTTACCTTTTTCATTGGAAGAAAGAACAAATTTGTTTGCACTTCCCAGATAGGTGGCAGTTACTCCCGCATCTTTATTATTATTGATCGCAGTAAGCAGTCCGTCTACTGTGGTATCTGCAGTAATATTATCTATTTTTGCACCATTGACTGTAAAGTTTTTTAATGCGTCGTTTAATTCCTCTTTTGTATTGTATTTTCCCAGTCCCAGCTTGTCCCTGTTCTCCCACAGGCTGCTTCCTGTACTGATCTTGTTTGACTGGGTAGATGTGATACCCAGGGCATTCTGGAGTTCCTTTGAGTCTGCGGATATCTGTAATATCTGACTGCTGTCTGTTGCAGTAAACGTCAGGCTGCCCTTTGAATCCTCACCTACAGTAACCTTTCCTGAACCGAAGGCTTTATCCAGCTTATTCTGTAAGCTATCCTTAAAAGTTTCAAAACTTGTTATCGCTTCCTTATCGCCGATCAGTTCAATATTCTTTGTCTGTCCGCCATAAGAAACAGAAATTGATTTTCCCTTAAGATAGCCGGAAAGGGGCTGCTTTGTTATAGCTGCAGCCTCGAATGAAGATTTATTTGAAGATGCGTTAAATTCATCAAGTGAAATGCCGTTATCTATATCATCCTGATTCATCTTGCCGGAATTAAAGCCAAGACTCTTTAAAGCAGATGATGTTTCCCTGATCACATAGCTTTTTCCTTTATCGGTAATACTTGGTGTCTGGCTGATCTGGATCTGATCACCATTCAGTGTAAATTTAATGCCGCTCTTTCCATCTTTTCCGAGAAATCCCTGGGAATCAAGGGCTTCATTCAGCTGTTCTACTATCTTGTCAGAACTAGCCGTATAATCAATGGTAACTGTCTCTGTTTTTCCATTGTCCAGCTTTTTTTCATAACTGGTGGGGAACGTAAAGGTTGCTTCCGTTGTAAACTGCTTATCTGTAATACTGTAGGTTCCAAATGTCAGCTTCGTTCCGGAAAGATTGGAGGTCTTTACTTTTTTATTGGTAAAATCAGACTCGCTGATGCCGCCTAAGGTAATAGCTGAATCTGTTTTCTTTTCGCCGGAGATCAATGTGGCAGATGTTGCTAATTTGTTTACTCCCAGAACTGATACTCTGGATGCAGTGTCTGCATTTCCTGTCGCTGATATATATTTTGTATAGTCAGGATCTCCCTGTACACTGACCTGGTTTTTTGCAAAGAAATCACTGTTTTTTAAGCTCTTTGTTGCTGAATAGCTAAGGTAATTGTCCTGAAGATCTATGATCTTATTGCTGATAGAACGATATGCATCCCGCTTCCATTCCAGTTTGGTCATAGCCTGTTTCTTGGATGTGATCTTGGATGTTGTTCTTGCTGTCATCTGTTCGATCAGTGCATCCCTGTCAATACCGGAAGCTAAACCACCAAATCCTCTTAAAGCTGTATTTCCAAGACTGCTGCTTGTTCTTGATACACTTGACATATCTGCTGCTCCTTTCAGTCATGTGATGTCGCGGAGTACATAAAATGCGCCGCTTCTGTATACTTTATCCCTGTGATCCTATAGATTCTATATACATATTTCGGCGCAGCATGAAAATTTATAAGATATGGCGTGGATGTTCTTTTACTTCCATACAGGCTCTCATGGACTGACTTAAAACAGCCACACGGAATTTATTGCGGTAAAAGGTTAACAGCATCGGGACTGTCGTATTATCTGCTACAATATATTTGGGCGGCAGCCTGGTAAGCATCAGTGCCTTCACATCTGCCTGACAGCGGCTGCAGGTACAGGTATCATTGCTTTTCAGTGCGTCAAGGATCAGTTCCGGAGTAAGGATCTCCTCCATGATATTTACGACCCGGTAACTTGGACCATCTTCCTGCTTCTGCTCTTCCTGTTGTTCCGGTTCTTTCTGTACAGGTGTCCCTGCGTTTGTTTTGGGCTGCTCTGTCTGTTCTTCTGTCTGTTCTTCTGTCTGTTCTTCTGACTGTTCTTCCGACTGTTCTTCTGTCTGTTCTTCCGACTGTTCTTCCTGCTCCCCGGGCTGTTCTGCCTGCTCTTCTGTCTGTTCTTTTTCCAGCTCCTGGATCAGATTCTTCTGGATCTCTTCTGCCAGCTTTCCTTCTTCTCTTGGATCAACTACAGTCACATTAGCGGAAGGCACTCTTACCGGTTCTTCAGCAGCTGATCCTTCCTGCTGTGTTTCACCGGAAGCTGAAGAAGGCGGCTGTGTTTCGCCAGAAGACGCAACTGGCGGCTGTGAACCTGTGATAAGGTTCAGCACATGTGAGGTTTTATTTGTTTTTTTTGCCATATTATTTCTCCCTGAAACCTATGATCTTTTCTACCTCATCTAAAAACTTTCCATAATCCTTTACAGCTGATGCTCTCGGACTGTACTCAAAAATACTTTCTCCATGGGCCGGTGCTTCCGCAATCGCCACTCCGGACCTTATTTTTGTGTCAAATACCCGGGTTTCCAGCTGCGCGGCCAGCTGCCCGGCCATTTCCAATACATCCCTGCAAAGACATGTTCTTGGATTAAAGCGGTTTAGCAGGATACCCATGATCTTAAGGCCGGGATTGATCTGTATGCGGACAGATTCTACTGTTTCCTTTAACTGTGACAGTCCAACCAGACTGAGGATATCCGATGCCATTGGTATAATAAGATAATCAGAAACTGCATATGCATTAACTGTAAGAAGATTTAATGCAGGCGGAGTATCGATCACAATATAATCATAAAAATCAATTACCGGCTTTAAAACATTTTTTAAAATAGATTCTTTTTCTTCTCCCGGATTATACTCCAGACCACTGCTGCTTAAGGTAATATCAGAAGGAAGGATATCGATCCCTTCTGTGCGGCTGATAGCCTTTTGTATGGATATATCTCCTTTTAATACATCCAGTATAGTAGATCCTCCTTCGGTATCCAGACCAAGGCAGAATCCAAGATTTCCCTGGGGATCCAGGTCTATACACAGAACCTTTTTACCTGCCATCGAAAATCCTGCAGCCAGCGCTGCTGATGTTGTGGTCTTTCCCACACCGCCTTTTTGATTTGAAACCGTAATGACCATTTATGTATCTCCTTTTATCCTCTTTTCTGCATACAATGACACAGGTGCCAGCCGTTTTTCTGGCACCATGATATCAGAAAAATACACTGTATTATTCGCCAAGGCGTTCCATGGATTCCTCTACCTGTTTTACCAGCTCCTGGATTTCCTGATATACAGCGGCTGACTCATTTGCCATACGGCCGATCTCATCTGCCACAACACCAAAGCCTACACCTGCTTTTCCGGCACGGCCTGCTTCAATGGCCGCATTCAGGGAAAGCATTTTTTCCATCGTAGCCGTCTGCTCCAGTCCCTTTGCCTTATACTTGATCTGTCCTACTGCATCCCGTACTTTCTTTTCCTCTTTTGCAAATGCTTCTACGCTGTCTGCATTGCTCTTCCGGTAATAAAGGGCATTAGCCCACAGATTCAGCATCTCAGCTAAAAGCTGCCCACCGGCACTTACTACTTCCTGGCTTGGGGCTGAATCATCCGGGTAATCTCCAAGGACGATACCGCCGATCACTGTACCTGCACGGAATCCTCCTACTGTAAGATCCTGGGTAAACTCTCGCAGCTCATTATGTTTTCCATTGGTATACCTGCTGTAAAAGCTGGTAAAGGAGTTTCCTCTCGTAATGTATTTTCCTTTCATATCCACTACTGCTGCTGTCATGCCTGTGACCGTTAAAAACAGATCCTGGATCCGCTGAAGTTCTTTTATATCCAGGATCTGACGGATATCCAGATTTTCTGTACTTTCATCTTTTGTAACGGTATCCATATAGGAAGTTTTCCCTGATACAGCTGATCCTGTTGCCACTTTAGAAGCTGTAACTTCATTTTTGGCTCCATTCTGGATCCACTGGGCCAGCTTGCGGTCTGTTTCCCGGATATGCTTAACCAGCACGCTTACCATATAGTTGATCTCGCCCAGGGAATTGATCGTCGGACCTTCCTGCTCCAGTTTTATAATGGCATCCCCCAGTTTCTGTTTATACCATTCATGAAATTTATGATGTTCTGTATATTCCGGATATTTTGACTGCTTCTGGAGATCCTCCTCATCTGAAAAGTGTTTCGTTACATATTCAACAAGAAATTCTCCCAGACTTGAGAGTTTTTCTCTTCCCTTTCCTTTTGAGCATGCATCCAGAAGGGTATTGACTTCGTCAAAAATCTTCCTGTGCTCACTGTCGATCAGTTCATTTCCTGTTACAAGATCCTGTGTTAATACATATTTTTCCATCCTTAGAGTCCTCCTTACTGCTGACTGTACTGTTTTTTAAAACGGGCAAGCAGTTCATCCATTACTGTGATCAGATGCCCGATCTCCGGCTTGGAAAGCTGTTCGTCTGCACCTAATTCTTTCCCCTTCTGCCTCATCTGCTCATTGATCAGGGAAGAGAAGATGATAACCGGGATCTTCTTTAAATGTTCGTCATCCTTGATCAGCTTTGTAAGCCTGTGGCCATCCATTTCCGGCATTTCGATATCTGTAATGACCAGATTGACCTTATCATACAGATCAGAATCATTATGTATTTGTGAAAGGTAATCCCATGCCTCCTGGCCATTGGAAAAATTCTTTACATTGGTAAATCCGGCCCTTTCCAGGGAATCATCGATCATTTTACTTAAAAGAATGGAATCTTCCGCGATCACAATAGGACTGTTGCAGATAGGGCGGTCTCCCATCTTATCTACATCTGTCACCTGTATAGTTGTTTCCGGTGCGATCTCTGCCACGATCTTTTCAAAATCCAGGATGATCACCAGCTCTTTTCCGCACTGGGCAATACCGGTAGCAACACTGTCATCTCCATTTGCAATGGTCTTATCTGGCTTCTGTATATCTTTCCATGAAATCCTGCTGATACCTTCGATACTGTCTACCCGGAAAGCGACCGTCATTTTATTAAAATTTGTTACGATAAACAGATCTCTTGGCCCATTTTCCCGGTCATCTCCTGTAAGATATTTTGCCAGGTTGATCACTGTGATCAGCTCATCCCTTGGTTTAAAGATGCCTTCTACTGCCGGGTTTGCATGAGGCATCGGTTTTACCTTTTCACTCATGATGATCTCCTGGACTTTTGCCACATTAATGCCATAAAATTCACCCAGAACTGTGAATTTCATTACTTCAATCTCGTTTGTTCCTGATTCTAAAAGAATCCCTTCTTTTTCATTTTTGACCATGATCTTCTCTCCTTTTTTCTGTAAACAGGCATGTCACAGATGGTGACACCACCATAAATGAAAGCCCTGGCTATAGATGGCGTTCCGGTCGTCCCACTGTACGCACGATCACATCGCCTGTTGCAAGATCTAAAAGCATGGTACGGGCATAATTTCCTCCTGTATCCTCTGCTGCGATACAGATTCCTTCCTGGGCCATGACTTTTTTTACACTTTCTGCATTTCTCTGCCCGATATTTCCAAAGCTGCTGTTTCCGCTGATCTCAAACATCTTGGCTCCCCCTGCGATCTTAACTACCATCCGGCTTTTTACCATACCGAATATTTTCAGCTTTCTGAGGGTTTCCCTGATGCCGCTGTCTGCAAATTTAAATGGATTGGAATCCTTTCCTTCAAACTGTGCCGGAAGCATGATGTGCAGAAGTGCTCCCAGACGGGTAACCGGATCATAAAAGGTTATCCCGATACAGGAACCCAAAGCATAGGTTATGATCCTTCCTTCCCCTCGTGAAAACTTCATATCACCGATTCCTACTTTTAATTCTGTGCCTCCGATCATTATGAAACTCCCAACCTCTCTAAAATATCGTTTAGAGAACGAATGTCCGGCAGCATGAGCAGCCAGTCAGAAAGTGCTTTTCCGCCGATCACAAAATCTGCATTGCAATACATCAGTTTATCTGTTTCATATCCATACTCAGCAATAGGTACCATTAAGATCCCACCCAGCATGTTGATGGTAGCACTTGGAACAGACAGTTCCACCTCTACATTTACAAGTTGTGAAAAAGCATTTATATAAGAACAGATAATGATGTTTCCTACTTCTACCAGTGCTGATCTGGCCATTTCGTCCATATCCAGAAAGGACTTATAACGGCTTCCAAGCAGTTTTTCCAATACCTCATTTGCAAAATCCAGGTCGAAAAGGAACAGCATCAACCCCTCAATATCACCTGACATTTTTACAAGGGCTGCTGCAACAAGCTCCTCCGCATCACCGATCCGGTTCATGGCATCATTGTATCCAAGGATATTCACAGATGGGATCGAGATCCGGACTTCTTTCTGCAGAAGCTTGGAAAGAGCAGTTGCTGCATGACTAGTACCGATACTGCCGATCTCCCGCATTACATCCAGAGCCTGCAGGTCCATATCTTCATATCGCTTTATTTCCATTTTTTACCTTATCCTCTCAGTGAATTGATCGTTCCCTCTATATCATCTGATGTAGTGATCATTTTTACAGCATAAGAAAAGGCTCTCTGACATTCGATCACATGGACCATTTCTTTTGCCATATCGGTGCCTGAATTCTCCAGTGCCCCTTTTTGCAGGACCGCATCTGATTTTAAAGAAGCTTCCATTCCATCCTGTGCTTTATATTCATTATCTCCTACGCTTAAGAGACGGCTGGGATTTGAAAATGTGTATACACTTACCTTAGGAAGGTCAGTATCATCCTCTGTGCTGTCTGTATCATCTGTATCATAGTCATCGTCTTCTGACTCTGATTCCTGTTACTTCCAGCTTAAGAGGCTGCCGGTTCTGGTCCAGCACCAGCTTTCCATCTTCTGTTGTAAGATAAAATCCATCTTCACGTTCTCCCCTGTGAAAATGACCGTTTCTTGTATAGGTGATCTCACCTGATGCAGGATCCTGTATCATAAAAAATGCATTAGGCTCCATAATTGCATAATCATATTCTTTTCCGGTCTGAGTAGCACCGGCTGTACTAAAATCCGTCCAGGTACGCTCCACTCTGGCTCCTGAACCTGTCTGCAGCTCTGTCTGGGCATTTTCAGAATCATTAAGATTATAGTGGATCAGTTCAGAAAAAGCCGCTGTTTTAGGTTTAAAGCCTGTATTGTTGATATTGGCCAGGTTATTGGATACAACTGACAGTTTTTTTGTAAACTGTCCGGCTCCTGCTGCTCCTGTATAAAATGACATATTCATTTCTTTATCCTCCTTACAGCTTACCGACATCTGACACAGACTTACTCATGATCTGATCATACATTTTCAGTGACTGGGCTGCGCTTTGAAGCGCTCTCTGGGATGACATCATAGCTGTCATCTGCTCCACCATGTCTACATTGGATTTTTCCAGCATTTTCCATTGAACAGTTGTATCTGCAGGCGTTGTTTCTGCCTGTGCAGTAGAGAAAAGTCCATTATCCTCTGCATGAAGCTGCCCCTGATCTGGAAAATCCACTACTTTCAAAGTTCCATAATCCTCTATGGTAACTTCCTGGCTGCCGCTTTCTTCACCATCAGACTGATTTGTAATAGCAGCAGTAATGTGTCCTTTGGAATCAACTGTAAAGTTCTCATTTTTGATCTGGACAGGCTGTCCTTCTTTGTTTAAGACTCTTCCTGCCTGGTTTAAAACCAGATATCCATCTTTATCTACTGAAAATGAACCATTCCTTGTATACCGGATGCCCTGTGATGTCTGGATGCAGAAAAAGCCATTTCCATTTAAGGCAAAGTCATAGATCCCATCTGTCTGTTCCAGACCGCCCTGGTCATAATTGGTATAAACCTGCTTTGCTGTCTTTATTTTTGAAACAGTTGCCAGCTGGGTTGGATTTTCTTTGCTATACTGTCCTGTACGATAAAGCATTTCTTCTTTGAAAGTACTGCTTACCATTGTTTCGTTTTTATATCCAGGAGTCTGGATATTCACCATATTATTGCTGATGGTATTTAAGTTCCTGCTCTGGGTCAGCATGCCTGACGCCAGATTATAAAATCCCTGATACATCTGACTTTATCCCCTTTCCATTTTTTGTTTCTATAAAATGGCGCAGCTTACGCAAGGCGATCGTGTGGATCTGGGATGCTCTGGGCTGGCTGACACCTATGACCCGGCCCACCTGTTCCATTTTCAACCCTTCCATATAATGCAGTGCCAGTGTTTTTTGCTCTTTTTCATTTAGCTGGGCTATGCCTTCTGCCAGCACCCGCATATCCTCTTCCCACAAGCATGCCTCCTCAGGCTGTACCTGGGTATCGTTGTTTGTGATCTGGAGTCCATTGGATGTATTCTGGTTTTCCAGTAAAAAATCAAGAGACTGGATATTTCTCCTGTTTTTCATGGAAATGATCCTCTGGCAGCGTTTTTTTTCTATTCCAAGATGCTTTGCCAGTTCATCAACTGTTGGTGTTCTTCCTAATTCACGCTTCATGTCCTCGCATGCAGATTCTATAATCCCCAACTGCTTGTAAAATCCCCGGGGCATCCACTCCTGTTTTCTTACATAATCCAGCATTGCTCCTCTTACCCGCGTTGTAATGTAAGTGGAAAACTTAATGTTTTTATCCGGATCATACATATCGATCCCTTTTATGATCGCCACCACACCTTCATTCACTGCATCTTCCATCTGCATGGTGGTAGAATAAAGATCATATAGTTTCGTTGCCGTGGTTCTGGCTATGTACAGATACTGCATTGTGATCTCTTTCTTTATTTCCGGATCTTTCGTTTTTTTATAAAGCGCAAATAACTCCTTCTCTGTCTTTTCCTGCTTATCTTCCATAACTTTACTCACTCCTGTTATCTGCTGTTTATATCATTTGACCGTACACTTATGATCCTTTTTTCATTGTACTTATATTTCCAATTGACTGGATCTGCACATTATTTGCGATCTCATTAAATGAAAGCACCCTGATATTAGGATAAAAGGGTTCTACCAGATGGTAAAAATGGATCCTCATAACCTGTGAAGTCAGGATCACCGGATTCTGTGATAAACCACTGAACTTTTTTATCTGCTCTGCCAGCTGCCGGATCACATGCTGGAGCATTTCCGGGTTTAATGCCAGATATAAGCCATTTTCCCCTTTTGACAGGGATGCGACCATTTCCCGTTCCAGCTGGGCATCCAGTGTGATGACTTTCATGCATCCGTCTGTACAGTACATGCGGGTAATGGTACGTTTAAGAGCTGTCCTGATCTTTTCTACTGTCTGGTCCAGCTCTCTTGGAGGAAGACCTGTTTCTGAGGCTGTCTGCATCAGATTCTCTACAATGGTCTCCAGGTCGCGGATCGGGATTCCTTCTTTTAGAAGGTTTGTAAGAACTCTCTGGAAATAACTGTAGCTGATCATCTGTGGTATTGCCTCTTCCACCAGTTCAGGAGCTGTTTTTTTCAAATTTTCCGTAAGCCTTACCACTTCCTGTCTTGTAAGCAGTTCGTATGAATGCTGCCGGATCACTTCTGAAAGATGCATGAGCAATACAGACAGAGGATCAATGACTGTATAACCATATAATTCAGCCCGATCTCTGTTTTCAGGCTTGATCCACCTGCTGGGTATACCGTATGCCGGTTCAATGGCCTCAATACCTTCAATTTCTTCTTCCACCTCCTCTGGTTCCAGAGCAAGGAAATAATCAATCAGGATCTCTCCTCCTGCAATTTCTTCTCCTTTTATCCGAATACTATACTGACTTGGTCCCAGGGAAGAACTGTCCCGGAGCCGGATGGATGGGATCACAAATCCCATATCCTGGGCATATTGGCGACGGAATATAACGATCCTGCTGATCAGCCTTCCGCCTACTGACTCATCTGCCAGAGGGATCAGACTATAACCAAACTCGATCTCCACTGGCTCCAGTGTAAGAAGGCTGTATACATTATTTACATCTTTAAAATATTCTTCCTCACTTACTTCCTCTTTTGCAGCAGCCGCCTGAGCCTGTGGGGAATCCTGAAGCTGGGTAGAAGGAGCCATTGCCATTTGTGACAATGCCTGTGGCTCTTTTTTTATCTTTCCGGAAAGATAAAATCCGCTTCCCATAAGACATGCAGCCACAACCAGAGTCCTTACTGCCGGCATTCCCGGTATCACTGCCATAACCGCCACTGCTGCACCACTAACGATCATAGCATGAGGCTGGGCCAGAAACTGCTTTGATACATCTTCATTTAAGCTGCCTTCTGAAACAGCTCTTGTAACGATCATTCCTGTTGCAGTAGAAATAAGAAGAGCCGGTATCTGGGATACCAGACCATCACCTACTGTCGCAATGGAATAAGTACTCAGCACAGCTGAGATGCTGCTGCCGGACTGTACAATACCGATGATGCTGCCGCCGATCAGATTGATGGCAGTTGTGATAAGTGACATAACTGCATCGCCCTTTACAATCTTAGTCGCACCATCCATTGCACCATAAAAATCTGCTTCTCTCTGAACCTTGGCACGCCGTTCCTTTGCCTGTGTTTCATTGATCAGGCCAGAACTAAGGTCTGCATCAATAGCCATCTGTTTTCCCGGCATGGCATCCAGATTAAATCTGGCTGCCACCTCTGCCACTCGTTCTGCACCTTTTGTGATAACAATAAACTGCATCAACACGATGATCAGGAAGATGATCAGACCTACTACTACGTTTCCTCTTAAAACGAAATCACCAAAGGCAGCAATGACACGGCCTGATGAACCTCCCTGAGAAAGGATATTTCTCGTGGTTGAAACATTGATACCCAGACGGAACAGCGTGGTAATAAGCAAAAGAGAGGGGAATATGGAGAATTCCAATG
>OKSK01001247.1_pt1 | contig 12762 bp, 14 predicted proteins | sample 1606301 | NCBI WGS metagenome assembly OKSK01 (sample SAMEA3879557, study PRJEB24766) | human gut metagenome | biome: human-associated habitat; feature: feces | place: USA | collected 1985/1987
GCGCGTCGAAATCGCTGGTGCTTTTCTGGTTCTCTTTTGGCACGCAAAAGAGAACTTAACTTTACCGCAACCGCGATTTACCCCGCGCCACAAGCGCGAGATCCAACCAAACATCGTCTTATCGTAAAAATGGAGGTCCATCATGGCCGGTACTCTTTATATCGTCGCAACCCCCATCGGCAACCTTGATGATATGCCGCCCCGCGTCGCTGCCACTTTTGGCGCGGCGGACTTCGTGGCCGCTGAGGACACCCGCGTGACCATGCGGCTGCTGAACTATCTGGGCCTGAAAAAGCCGATGGTCAGCTACTACGAACACGCATTGCAGAAGGGCGAAGGCATCCTGCGCCGCATCGAGGCGGGCGAGAGCTGCGCCCTCTGCTCCGACGCCGGTATGCCCTGCGTCTCCGACCCGGGCGAGGTCATCGTGCGGGACGCGCTGGCCCGGGGCATCAAGGTCGTGCCTGTTCCGGCGGCATCTGCCTGTGTGACGGCGCTGGCCGTCTCGGGACAGGACACCTCCCGCTGGGTGTTCGAGGGCTTTCTGCCCGTGAACCGGAAGCAGAAAAAGGAGCGTCTGGCCGAGCTGTTGGGCGAAAAGCGCACCGTCATCTTCTACGAAGCCCCCCACAAACTGCGCACGACGCTGGATGACCTCGCAAACGCCTTCGGCCCGGAGCGGAGCATCACCCTCTGCCGCGAGCTGACCAAGCTCCACGAAGAGATCTGGAAGACCACCCTCGGCGAGGCACAGACCCACTATGCCGCCAGCGAGCCGCGGGGCGAATATGTGCTGGTCATGGCCGGCGCGCCGGTCTCTGCAGAGCCGGAAGCCGAACTGACCCTTGAGCAGGCCGCCCAGCGGGCACTTGAGCTGACCGGGCAGGGCTTCGGCCCCACTGCCGCCGCCAAGGCTGCAGCGCAGGGCACCCCCTACTCCAAGAGTGAAATATATAAAGTACTGCTGACTTTGCAGCAGCGCGACCCCGAATAAAATTTGAGGAGGAACCTTTTCCCGTGACGAAACTTCTGATCCTGAGCGACAGCCACAGCAACCGTCTGGCCCTCGAGCACATCCTGAAGGCCGAGGCCGACCACATCGACGCCCTGATCTTTCTGGGCGACGGCCTGCGCGACCTCGAGCAGACGCTGACCCTTTACCCCCGGCTCCGGGCCTACGCCGTGGCCGGAAACTGCGATTTTGGTGCACTGGAGCCGCTGGACGGGCTTGCGGCCTTTGATGGGGTGGTCGTCTTCTACACCCACGGCCATATGTACGGAGTGAAATACGACCTCGACACGCTATCCGACGCCGCAGCGGCCCGGGGCGCGAACGTCGCCCTCTTCGGCCACACCCACGTCCCGGTGGCCGAGCAGCGGGGCGATGTGTTCCTGTTCAATCCCGGCTCCTGCGGCCGGTGCTACACCGGCCCCAACACCTACGGCATCCTGACCCTTGCCGACGGCAAGGTGGTGGGCCACGAGCACAAAGAGGTACCCAAGGCATGAGCATCAATGAGGTGCGCTGGCTGTCCGAGTGCGGCAGCACCAACGCCTACGCAAAAGAGCATTTCGAGGAGTTTGGCCCGGTGGGCGCGGTGTACACCACCAACCAGACCGCAGGCCGGGGCCGTCTGGGCCGCAGCTGGGTAAACGCAGAGGGCCGCGCCCTCTATTACACCGCAGTCATCCGGGAGCCGCTGGCCCAGCCTGCCACCCTGCCGCTGCTGGCCAGCCTCGCTGTCCGTGAGCAGCTGGCCCGGCGCTACGGCGTGGACTGCCAGATCAAATGGCCCAACGACCTGCTGCTGAACGGCAAGAAGCTCGTGGGCATCCTCTGCGAGAGCGTGAGCTACGGCTACCAGATGCAGGGGCGGGGCATCGTCTGCGGCATCGGCATCAATCTGGCTCAGCCCCAGAGCTATTTCGACGCCGCCGACCTGCCCAACGGCACCTCGCTGGAGCTGCAGGGCGCAGCGGTAGACCTCGACGCCGACCCCCAGTGGCTGGCCGAGGCACTGACCGATTTCGGCTTCGACCGCCCCCTCTACACCTTCGCACGGGAGGGCTTCGCGCCGTTCCGGGAGGAGTATAAGGCCGCCTGCATCAATCTGGGCCGTCACGTCACCTTCGACCTGCCGGGTGGGGAGCTGGGCAGCGGCACGGCCATCGACGTGGACGCCGACGGCCAGCTCATCGTCCGCACCGACAGCGGCGAGGAGAGGGTCTTTACCGGCGAAGTCTCCGTCCACGGCATCTATGGAGCTGTATAAATTTTTCTGCACCCCTGCGCCTCTGCGGGCCGTCCGGCCCCGGGGGCGCATTTTGTTTTCCCCGCGAAGGATGCGGAGGCCTCAGGTCTCTCCACAGTTTTCCACAGAGACGTTTTGCCGGGGCACGCTTGTGGAAAACTCCGGGGCCAAAAATTCCAGAGGGGAGAGCTGTTTTCCTCCCGGGTGCGAAATGCCTCCGAAAATAAATTTTTGGCCTCGACTTTCTTTTGGAAAAAAGGTGCTTCGACCCCTTTTCTCCCCAGTTTTTCCCTCATTTCTCGCTCTTGAATACATCGTGTATAACCCGATGCTCGATTTTCTGTGGAAAACTCAGTGGAAAAAGTGGAAAACGCCGTGGGAAAACCGGCTTCTTTTTCACAAAATCAGTGGAAAACCCAGTGGAAAAAGTTAAAAGATGATTCCAGACGGGATACTTCTCCCATCTCCGGATGAAAATGGAACACCGCTGTTCCCACGGATTTTCTTGAATGGACCGGGCAAACATGATACAATGAAAGGCAGGATATGGCCCCGGACATGGGCCGCAAAATTTATTTTCACGGAGGCGTCTGTCTATGAACTGGATCTCCCGCCTTGAGCGGAAATATGGCCGCTTTTGCATCCCGAATCTCATCTCCCTCATCGTAGGCGGACAGATCCTGGTCTACGCCATCGAGCTGTTCGTAAATCAATTTGTCTCATCCTACCTCGGCCTGAGCCGGGGCCTGCTGCTGATGGGGCAGGTGTGGCGTCTCATCACCTTTGTCTTCATCCCGTTCTCGGGGGGCGGGCCGCTGAGCGTCATTCTGGGCATCTACTTCACATGGTTCATCGGCTCTGCGCTGGAAAAGGAGTGGGGCGATTTCCGCTTCAACCTCTACTTCCTGCTGGGGATGGCGGGCACGGCGCTGGGCTGTCTCATCACCGGCATCCCCGCCGATACCTACTGCCTGTCGCTGTCCCTGCTGCTGGCTTTCGCCATGCTCTACCCCGAGGTGCAGGTGCTTTTGTTCTTCGTCTTCCCGGTGAGGGTGAAGTACTTCGGCCTCTTTGCTGCCGCCATGTGGCTGTTCAGTTTCCTTACCGCCGGGTGGCTGTATAAGGTGAGCTATCTGCTGAGTATGCTGGGCTTCGCGCTCTTCTTCGGGCCGCAGGCTCTGCGCAGCGTCCGGGCGTGGATCCGCCGGGAGCAGTGGAAGCGAAAGAACCGGAGGTGAGCCGCTCATGATGATCGACCGCCTTGCGGGCAACTCCGCCCTCAAAGACAGCGTCCGCCTGATGCTGGAAAGCCGCCGCCTGACCCACAGTGTGCTCTTGGTGGGTGAGACGGGCTTAGGCGCGGGCTACGCGGCCCGCTGCGTGGCGGCAGACTATCTTTACCCTGCGGGCGGCGCGCCCGCTGAGGCCCTTCTGCGGGGCGAATGCTGTCGTGCCGTAGGTAAGGCCGGCGACCGCAGCAGCGGCAGGGTGGAAACGGGCATCGTGCGGGAGGCCATCTCCGTCACTGGCATGGGCACAGGCGGGCGGTATCTCGTCAGTCAGGTCAAGGCCATGCGCACTGAGATCTTCAACACCAGCCTCTCTGCCGAAGGCCGCGCCGTCCTGCTCTATCATGTGGAGCGGATGAACGAGGAGTCTGCCAACGCCCTTCTGAAGGTGATGGAAGAGCCGCCTGAGGGAGTGCTGTTCCTCTTGACCGCGGACTCGCTGGCTGGTGTCCTGCCCACCATCCGCAGCCGCTGCGTCAGCTTTGCCGTGGCCCCGGTCAGCCCCGAGGAGTGCGCCAAGTGGTGCATCGGGCAGGGTGTGGACAAAAAGCAGGCCCAGCTTTACAGCCAGCTGTTCGACGGCCACATCGGCACCGTGCTCGCGGCGGCACAGGACGACGCCCGCCGGGAACAGGTGGAAAAGGCCCTGACGCTGGCGAAGGCTGCGGCGGCGCAGGACAGCTACGCGGCCGCCGTTCTGCTGGCAGGGTACGAGAAGGACAAGGCCGCAGCCGCCGCGCTGCTGGGCGATTTCCGGGCTGTGGCTGCCGCCGGACTGCGGGGCTGCGGCGGTGCACCCTTGACGGGCGATGCCGCCCGCCGCGCCCTCTCGCTGGCCGATGCCGCCATCCAGCGGCTGGGGGCGCAGGTGAATCCGAAGATCGTGCTTTCTGTTCTGGCGGCGAAGCTGGGATGATGAATCAGGGGGAGCATCTGCAAAAGGGCAGGTGCTTCTCTTTTATTTTTGAGCGGGTGTGCGCGCTTGTGGCGCGGATTAAGTTTTTTCTTTCGGTCAAATGGCTTGCGCTCCGCGCGGGCCAGAGGTAGGGAGGGGTGTTTCGACTCCCCCCCAAAAAACATTGCCAAGCCATACAAGATGGTGTAAAATAATATTGTGGGTACGTTTTACTCTTGGCAATATTTTTGGATTTAGGGCGGAAAGCAGATCGGAAGGTACTGCCCGCGCATTGACACCTGATCAACAGGACGGTGTGGGGGAAAAACCCCTGCTGCTGTTGCAGAATAACTTGTTTTTTCAAACTCTATGCCGACAAGCTGGAAAAACGGCGCTTTACCCAGAATGTCCAGCCGCAAAAAATTGCGGACTACTTTGGCATTACCGTTGAAGCGCTTATGGGCACAAAAAAAGAGCCCGCCGGGATGGGCGAGCTCGACAAACAGATGCAGGAAATTGTGGCGTTGCTTAACAGCGCAACGCCAGAGCAGCGCAACGCGGTGGAAACGCTGCTGCGCTCCCGGGCAAAGCCGGAGTGAATCAGCCGACAAACGGCAGATCTGTTTTGGCAGGGGCTTCGGTCAGGATGGCCAGAACCTCGGGGACCAGATCAGGGTACTGCCGCAGGATAGCAAGGATCTCTTCATTTGTCATCATGCCAAAACGCTCCTTTTTGTTGTATCTATAATTTTATGTTACAACAGCTATAAGCCGAAGTCAGGAGAAAAGAGGAAAATCAAATGAAAATTTTGGAAAAATGCAAAGTTATTGCGGCAGGCACAATTGTGGCAGCACTGATGGCAGGCACTGCGTTACCCGCGCTGGCCGCCAGCCCCGCCGGGGACGTTCCTTTTGCGGTGCTCGCGCAGCAGAATAGTGCTGTGACCCCGGAGCAGGTAGAAGCACTGATCAGCCAGATCGGCACTGTCGCGCGCAGCAGACGCGCGGCAATCGTGGCCGCTTTGGATGCCTATAACCAGTTGGATGATGCAGGAAAAGCTGCTGTCACCAATTTTGGTGTGCTGGCAGAAGCACAGCAGATTCTTGGTATTCAGGATGCACTTGCAAAGTGCAATGTCAACTACGATGCAGTAGAAGACTGCTGGGCGATTACAACCCCGCATGATGACAGCATCGATAAGCGCAAGACGTGTGGCATTGGCCCCAACCTTTATATCTGGGACAAGGGGAACACTATTGTTTTCTGGGAAGATTTTACTTACATGGGCTCTTCCGAGCTGGATATCGATGACATCATTCTGCGCGGTGGAGATTATAAGTACACTTACATTTGCGATTATGATAACTCCGATTATGGATACGACAAAGAGCTTGGTAAATGGTTTGCATGGGCCACCTTTGAAATGGAAGACAGTGAAGTCGAATGGTTGCGAAACCTTTTGAGTGCCGATACCGTTATCATGCGTTTCGAGGGAACGGATTATAGCAAGTTTGATTACACATGGACGGTGCAGGACCGGCAGGCAATCACCGATATTATTGACCTCTATAATCTTCTGAAAGCAGTTACACCGGAAGTGCGTGAAAAAGCACTGCGTAACTAATACGTTCGGCCTAGGGAATAGAAGCTTGGAAGATTTTTATGCGATTAAAGAAAAAGCATATTGCGGCAATTGCATTGAGCGTGGCTATTTGCGTAGGTGCTACCGGTTGTAAATCGGAAGAAGTCAAGAACACGGACCATGGATGCTCTTCCGAACGCGATACAATGTGCTTTTCAGACAGTTTCGCCTTCTGACTGCTCAGGCTGGTTCCATTCCTGCGGCTATTCGCCTTATTTTTGAAAATTGCTATAAACGCATTTTTTTGTGCTTCTCCCATTTACGGCTCCGCCGAAGATTTCACGTTGTCGCTGAACTTCACGCCCTGAGAAAACGTAACACCAGCTGCGAAGCAGCAAGTCGGAGAAACGAGAAAAAAGCTTTTAGCGCAGCGGCCAGCTTTTTTCCGTTTCGACCTCTCCTTTGGGGTCTGAAAGGGGCGAGCAGCCCCTTTCTCGTGCCTCCCGCGCCTCGAAAGTAGCGGGTGCTTTTCTGGTTCTCTTTTGGCACGCAAAAGAGAACTTAGCCCCACCGCAAGAGCGATTTAATCCGCGCCACCAGCGCGTGCAGCCGTTCATAAAAAATCAACTCCACATAGCAAAAAAAGCTCCCCAGCGGGGAGCTTTTTGCTCTATCATCTTCTGCGGGAGCGATTCCTCCGCCGCAGGTTCAGCGAGCCGCCGCCGGCCACCATCGTGAGGAAGCCCAGCACGATGAGGATGCCTACCAGCGCAGCCATGAGCAGAAGGGTCGTTTTGGCGTCGGTGCGAAAGTCAGACACATACTCCTTGTGGGTGACAAGGTCCACCGTCCCCATCTCATAACCGTCGAGATAGACGGTGGCCGTGCCCAGTACAGCGCCCTCCTTGATGGTGGCGGCAGCGCTCTCCGGCAGGGAGAAGTCGAACGTCACCTCGTCGTCGGCGTGGCCGTAGCCGCTGAGGTCATTGGCGGCATACAGCTCCACAGTCTCTTCGGCACGGCACTTGGTCAGCGGGAGGGTGGTCAGCACCGTCTCCGTATCCACCAAGGGCCGGTCGGCGAAGCTAGAAAAGGCCCAGTCCAAAAGTTCAGAGCACTCCCGATAGATGTTGTTCAGGTCGCTGCCCAGCACCACGAGGCCATAGGTGTGGCCATCCTGCTGGGCGAAGGTGACGAAGCACCGCCCCGCGAGGGTGGTGAAACCGGTCTTCATGCCCCGGATATAGTCGCGGTAGTAGGCGTACTCCGGGTCCAGCATGAGGTTGGTGGACTTGATGGAGCGCTCGTTCTGGTGGAGGTTCGTTGCGGGCAGGGTATAGGTGAGGGTGTTGGCGGCCTGCATATAGGTCTCGTCGGTGTAGCAGGCGGCAGCAATTTTGGCAAGGTCTTCGGCTGTGGAGACGTTGCCGTAGTCGTACAGGCCGTGGACGCAGGTGAAGGTGGTGTCCTCACAGCCCAGCTCCTTGGCGCGGGCATTCATCCGGGCCACAAAGGCCGTCAGGTCGCCGCCCGAGACATCGCTGGCGATGACGCTGGCCGCGTCGTTGGCGCTGGCCACCAGCAGGCCGTACAGCAGGTCGATGCGGCGCACCGTCTCGCCGATGCGGAGGTTCATGGTGGAGCCGTTGGCGTTCTGGATGTCCTTGAACTCCTGCGTCAGGGAAGCAGGAATGGTGATCTCGGCGTTCATATCCTTGCCGCTCTCGAGGAAGAGCAGGGCCGTCATCATCTTGGTCAGGCTGGCGATGTACCGCTGCTGGTCGGAGTTCTGGCGAAGGATGGGCTTGCCGGTGTCCAGATTGAAGAGGTACACCGACTCGGTATCGCTGACCGTCTGGATGGGCATCTGGTAGACGGCGAAGCCGGGCAGGGCGGTGCAGGCCATCAGCACCAGCGTGAGCAGCAGCGCCGCGGCCCGGGGCAGGAAATTCGATCGATTCATAGGCTTTGTCCTCCTTGACATTCAAACGTCAGCCAAATAGTTTGTGCCAGAATCCGCCCCGCTCCTGTTTCTCCGGCTCGGCCTCCACCGGGGCAGGGTGCAGCTCGGGGCTGGTAAAGGCCCAGTCAAACAGCTCTGCCGCCTCCCGGAAGATGTTCTGGGAGTTCGAGCCGAGGATGACCAGCCCGTAGGTGTGGCCGTCCTGCTGGGCGAAGGTGACGAAGCACCGCCCGGCCTGCGTGGTAAAACCGGTCTTCATGCCGTGGGCATAGCTGCGGTAGTAGCCGCTGGCGGGCTGCAGGAGCTTGTTGGTCGTCGTGATCGTCCGGGCCGGATGCAGCTCCGTGGCGGGCAGCCGATAGGACGCCGTATCCGCGATCCGGCGGTAGGTGGAGTTTGCGTAGCAGGCCAGCGCGATCTTGGCCATGTCCCGGGCTGTGGAGTAGTTCCCGCCGTCGTAGAGGCCGTGCGGGCAGGTGAAGTGGGTCGCCGTGCAGCCCAGCTGGCTTGCCCGGACGTTCATCTGCGCTGCAAACGCGGCGAGACTGCCGGAAGTATCATTGGCCAGCACGCTGGCCGCATCGTTGGCGCTGGGCAGGAGCATGGCGTACATCATGTCGATGCGGCGCACCGTCTCGCCCGCCTGCAGGCCGATGGTGTGGCCCCGGTTGGCCCGGATGGACTGTAACTCCGGCGTGAGGCTGTCCGGGATGGTGATGCTGGCGTTGAGGTCGGTGCCGCTTTCCAGCACCAGCAGAGCCGTCATCATCTTGGTCAGGCTGGCGACGCAGCGGGGAAGGTCGGGATTCTGCTCCACGAGGGTCTCCCCGGTGTCGGCGTCGAAGAGGTAGATGGATTCCTGCGGATAGGCGGCTTGGATGGGCATGGCGTAGACCGCGAAGCCCGACAGCGCCGCCGTGGTGAGGAACACGGCAGTCAGGGCCAGCGCCGCCAGCTGCCGCATCGGGGACGTAAACTTCATAAAGCGAAACTCCTTCGGAAGCCCCGGGCTTCCATAATCCGATATAAAATGCTATTATAAAGAATACCATAAATGAAGCAAAAGAGAAAGGTGGTTTTTCAACAATGATCCTATCCTTTGGTGGAAAAACGCCCCGGGACGAGGGCGCAGTCTTCGTGGCCGCGAATGCGACGGTGCTGGGCGATGTGACGCTGGGCAAGGGCACAAACATCTGGTACGGGGCTGTGCTGCGGGGCGACGAGGGCACGCTGGTGCTGGGCGAAAACTGCAACGTGCAGGACAACGCCGTCCTCCACTGCGACCCGGGCGGACAAGTCCTTCTGGGCAAGAAAGTCACGGTGGGCCACTGTGCCATTGCCCACGGCTGCACAGTAGGGGAAAACAGCCTCATCGGGATGCACGCCACCCTGCTCAACCACTCTGTCGTGGGCAAAAACTGCATCATCGGGGCCGGAGCGCTGGTGCCGGAGGGGATGGTCATCCCCGACAACTCGGTGGCCGTAGGCGTGCCCGCCCGGGTCATCAAGACCATCCGGGACGACCAGCTGGCCCACAACATCGAAAACGCCGAGGCCTATGTGGAGATGGGGCGGCAGCACGCGGCCCTTGTCTCCGATGCTGAAAATTGAGCACCCGTCTCCCAAAAATTTCACAGGCCGATTAACAAATCTTTCACAAGAAAGACATGATTTTGGCCCACAGTTCGGGTATACTATAGCTCACAAGGGTGCGGGGCCGCAACCGCACCCTTGCACATGATTCCTCCTCACACCAAAGCAATACCCCAAACGACAAGACTCCTTTCCGCGTCGCCGCAAGCGCGGGAAGGGGTCTTGTTGCGTCTTGGGGGCCGGAACGCAGAACGCCCCCGCTCAGGGCCTTGAGCGGGGGCGTTCTGTATCGTTACATCATATTGCGGAAGACGACCTGTGCGATCTGGAAATAGAGGATCAGGCTGCAGGCGTCCACGATGGTGGTGATGAAGGGGGTCGCCATGATGGCCGGGTCGGCGCCCAGCTTCTTGGCGGCCAGCGGCAGCATACCGCCCACCAGCTTTGCGAGGATGACGCTGAAGAACAGCGACACACTGACCACCACCGCATAGCCGATGACGTTCTGATACTGCCCGGCGTAGAGGTAGGTGTACATCAGGTAGATGCGCAGGCCGTTGACAAGGCCCAGCACCGCGCCGACGATGGCGGAGACCCGCAGCTCCTTGCCCAGAACGCGGAGGAAATCGCTGGGTTCCACCTCGCCCAGCGCGAGGCCGCGCACCATGAGAGTGCTGATCTGGTTGCCGCAGTTGCCGGCGGTGTCCATCAGCATGGGCATGAAGGAGACCAGCAGGGGCAGGCTGACGAAGGCCTCCTCGTAGTGGGTCGTGACCATGCCGGTGAAGGTGGCGGAGAGCATCAGGATGAGCAGCCATGGGATACGCTGCTTGGCGTGGGTCCAGACGCTGGTGCCGAAGTAGGTGGTGGCATCGTCGTCGGGCAGGATCGCCGCCATCTTCTGCATATCTTCGGTGCTCTCGTCGGTCAGGACGTCGATGGCATCGTCGATGGTGATGATACCGACGAACATCCCCTCGTTGTCCAGAACGGGCATGGCGGTGAAGTCGTAGCGCTGCATCTCACGGGCCACGAACTCCTGATCGTCCGTGACCTTCACGGCGACGACATTGTCGTCCATGATGTCCGTGATGGGGGTGGACGGATCCGCCAGCAGCAGGCTGCGGGCCGACACGACGCCCTTCAGGCGGTTGCGCTCCACCACATAGCAGGTGTAGACGGTCTCGGCGTTCTCACCCTGTCTGCGGATGGCTGCAAAGGCATCGCTGACGGTCATCCCCTCCCGCAGACGGACGTATTCGGGGGTCATCAGGCTGCCAGCAGAGCTTTCGGGATAGTTCAGCAGCTTGTTCAGGCTCTCACGGGTCTGGCGGGACGACTTTTCCAAGACCCGCTTGACCACACCGGCGGGCATATCCTCCAGCAGGTCGGCGGCGTCGTCAAGGCTCATCTCCTCGATGGCGCTCACCAGCTCGACATCCGAAAACGCATTCACGAGGTCGTCGCGGGCCTCGTCGGACATATAGGCGAACGCCTCGGTCGCAACGTCCTTTTTCAGCAGACGGAACACCACGAGGCGGTTGTTCTCGTCCAGCTCTTCCAGCAGCTCGGCCAAATCGGCGGGCTGCTCTTCCTCAGTCACCTCGCGCAGCTTGACGTACTGCTTCTTGATGAGCAGCTTGAGCAGACGGCTTTTGGTGAGCATCTCAGGGTTGGCCTTGACCTCTTCGTCGTTGGCCTCCTCTTTTTCGGCCTCACGGACGTCCTGCCTGAGGTCTTCGGTGGCCTGCTCGTTCAGGTCTTCGGCCAATTTCTGGCGCACCTCGGCGGGAATATCGGCAGGCAGCTCCTGCACCGGAAGGGCTTCGTCCACTTCGCGCTCCGGGTTGTTCTTTTTTTCTTCCATTCGTGTTCCTCCTCTTTCCTGTCTCAGGAGGACACAGCCGCATCAACGCAAAAGCGCCGCTCCTGCACCGCAGCCTCAGGGCCGCACACGCCCCGTCTGCACGCGCAGAGCTGCGCCCCTTTTGTACGGCAGCCGGACAGCAGACACCCCGCTGTTCAGCGTACAAAAAAGGCGAACGCAGCACCTTTCGCGGTCGTTCCGGCCGCATCATTCCATCGTCTTCGACTATGATCCGGGTCCATTGTCCTGCGTTCACCTCCACAAGTTCAAAATACTAAGTTTCTTAGCCTTACAGGCTTATTATATCTCCTTAAAAATGCCCGGTCAACCCTGTAAGCGTTCCATTTCCGGAATATTGCCGTACAAAAACACACAGCGCCCTCCCCGGTGCTTGCGGCTTCACCGGAAAGGGCGCTGTGTTCGGATATTGCTTTGGTGTGAGGAGGAATCATGTACAAGGAATCGGTTGCGGCCCCGAATCCTCATGGCTGTAGTATAACAGCTTTTCGGCTGGATTTCATGAAAAACCTATGAAGAAAGTGTAAAAATCGAAAGGCATAAAAAATACGCCCCGGACACTGTTTCCAGTGAGCGGGGCGCTAAAAACGGATCTCGTTTTTGGCTGCGGCAAGATCCCTGCAAAGCAGGTCTTATGCAGCAGGCGGAGCAAGGTATCTGCGAGCAGACCTTATGCTCCTGACACACGCGAAGTATGCTTTCAAGGACCCTCGCGGGCGCTTTGGTATTTCAGACTCTGCCCGCCCCGACGCGTCCGGGAACAGGCAGAGAGTCGAAATCAGGTTAGGGCACAAAGCTTTGGTCTTTGCGTAGGCGTAAGCCGCGTCTTTGCTCTGGCCGGGGCCGCAGTTTCGTACTGCTGCGTTGCGCAGTAATCGCCAGCACGGAGCAGCCGCCCTTTCGGGACTAAGGTGCCGCTGCGGCAGGTTCCGGCCAGAGGGAAAAGAACTTTGGTTTACTTGTACAGCTCGACCAGACGGCTCAGGTGCTCGTAACGGTCGTTTGCGACCTGCTCGTTGCGAGCGAAGAGCTGCTTTGCACGCTCCGGGAAGGCGCGGGTCAGGCGGCTGTAACGGGTCTCGTTTGCCAGCAGGGCCTGATACTTCTCGCCATCCACAGCCTTGGAGGTCAGGGTGAAGGGGTTCTTGCCCTGAGCCTTGTTGGCCGGATTGAAGGTGAACAGGTTCCAGTAACCAGCCTCAACTGCCTTCTTCATCTCGTTCTGGCAGTTGGTCATGCCGCCCTTAACACCGTGCAGCTCGCAGGGAGCGTAGCCGATGATCAGAGAGGGGCCGGGGTAAG
>OKSK01001250.1_pt1 | contig 12736 bp, 8 predicted proteins | sample 1606301 | NCBI WGS metagenome assembly OKSK01 (sample SAMEA3879557, study PRJEB24766) | human gut metagenome | biome: human-associated habitat; feature: feces | place: USA | collected 1985/1987
CCGCCCCCCGGCAAAATCAACAACTCAGAACTTCCACGAAACGCTGCCCACAATGCTGCGTTCTGCACCGAAGTAGCAGTAAGAGAGAGAGTTACAGGCCGCGACGTAGCTTCTGTCCGTCAGGTTATTGACGTTCAACTGCGCGCTCACGCCCGTGAGCCCCACTTTTGACAGGTCATACCCCACGGTCATATCCACCAGCGTGTACGACGGAAGCGTATGGGTGTTCTGGCGATCGCTGGCGATCCCGTTGACATAGCGCACGCCGGAGCCGACGGTCAGGCCGTCCAGCAGGCCGGTTTTGACGTCGTAGCTCAGCCAGGCGCTGGCCATGTTACGCGGGGCATAAACGGCGCGCTTGCCCTCCTCTTCCGGGCTGCTCTTCTTGTAGCGAATATCCGTGTAGGTGTACGCCGCCTGCATACGCAGGCTGTCGGTCAGCTGACCAATCGCCTCCAGCTCAACGCCTTCGGATTCGATTTCACCAATGGAACGGTACGGATCGGTCGGCTCCTCTTTAGTGGCAATGTTCTTCTGGTTGATGCGGAACACCGAGGCGCTGAACTGGCTGTTCATCCCTTCTGGCTCATACTTCACGCCCGCTTCCCACTGCTTGCCCTTCATCGGATCCAGGATATTGCCCTGCTCGTCGGCAAAGCTGGTCGGCGTAAAGGCGGTAGAGTAACTGACGTACGGCGCAACGCCGTTATCAAACAGATACAGCAGCGCCGCGCGGCTGCTGAAGTTGTTTTTATCCAGATCGCTGCGGGTGTGGTTAAAGTTGTCGACGTTCGACACGCTCACCTGGTCGTAACGCCCGCCGAGCGTCAGGCGCCAGCGGTCAACGGACATCTGATCCTGTAGGTAGTAACCGGTCTGGCGAAGCTTATGCTTTTCCCTGCTGTACTGGGTGATGTAGTCCGGCTTCGCACCGTAAACAGGATGGAAAGCGTCAATCGGCGGGAAGCCGCCATAGTAGCCGGTCACGTTGTTGGTGCGGTCCTGATAGTCCATGCCGATCAGCACGCGGTGGTTCACCGCCCCGGTGTCGAAGCTGCCGTCGACCTGGTTATCCAGGGTGATGGCGTTCATCTTCTCGTCAGAGCCGGAATAGCCGCGATTCAGCTCGGTGTCATTCAGCCAGCCTGCGGCATACACCTGGTTCAGCTCGACTTTGGTGTGCAGGTAGCGCAGCTTCTGGCGCACAGACCAGCCGCTGTCAAACAGGTGCTCGATGTTATAGCCGACCATGTTTTCCCGACGATCGTACTTGTCGTAATCGTCCTCGCCCTCGAAGAAGGTGTTGGAGATTTTCTTACCGCTGTGCGGTACAACGGTGCCCTCATATGGCAGGCCGGAGTGGCTGCCGCCTTCCGGATCGCGGTGCAGGTAGGCCATCAGATCCAGACGGGTGTTGTCGGTGATACGCCAGGTCAGGCTCGGCATCAGGGCGTAACGCTCTTCTTTGAGCGGATCGAACTGGGAATCAGCATAGCGGGTCATCCCGCTGAGGCGCACCGCCACGCGGTCGTTATCATCAACCGGGCCGGTCACGTCGAACATCGCCCCACGCTGGTTATTGTTACCGGCGAAGAGCTTAATCTCCCCGCCAGGATCGAACGATGGCTTACGGGAGGTGAGCGCCACAATCCCGCCCGGCGATGAGCGGCCATAGAGCACGGAGGCCGGACCGCGCACGACTTCGATACTGTCCAGGAACCACGGGTCAACCACCAGCGAGCTGTGGGAATTGGTGTCGCCCATCATCTTCAGGCCGTCGAGGTAGACGTTGTCCAGACTGCCGTCCGAGAAGCCGCGCAGCACCATGTAGTCAAAGCGGTTTGACGCCCCGATCTGGTTGCTGTAGACCCCCGGCGTGTAGCTCACGGCCTGACGCACGCTGGTTGCGCCCTGCTCTTCGAACTGCTCGCGCGTGACGATAGAGACCGACTGCGGGGTTTCAATATCCGGTGTTTCAAGCTTGGTGGCCGCAGACTGCATCTGCGAGGTCACCACCACGGTGTCAGTTTTTTGGGCATCCTGCGCCAGTAAAGGAAAAGCGACGCTACCGGTAACCCATCCCACCAGCAGTGCCAGACGCGATTTAGCAAACATAACCCTCTCCAGAGATATTTCTTATTGTTAATAAGAATTATTACCTTTTTGAGAGTGCAAACGGCTATGCGTACAGCCAGGTTACGTATGCGCGATGCTAAACCGCACGGGATGCATTCGCGCGACAGGAGAAATTACGTTAGCGGAGTTTGCGCACGTCACCCGGTGAAATCCCGTAATGACGACGAAACGCGGTGGCGAAGTTGGTGGCATGCTGATACCCGCACATCCACGCCGCCTGCTGCACGCTGTGGCCTTCCAGCAGATAGCGGCGCGCCAGCGCAAGGCGACAGTTGCGGAGATAGTCGAAGAGGGTGCAGCCATAGCGCTGACGGAACTTGCTACGCAGGCTGCTTGGGCTCATTGCAGCCAGGGCTGCCAGCTGCGCGAGAGTATGATCCCGTTCAGGAGACTGTTCCAGCAGGCTCCGCACGCGTTCAAGACGCGCATGTTCAGGGCGGCTTGGGCAAGGCTGCTGGCGCTGGTTGAGGCCATGGCCGAGCAGCTGATACATCAGCCCCTCAAGCAACAGCTTGCGTGAGAGCACGCTTCCCCCCTGCCGCTGCGCATGCAGAATACCTGACATCACAAACTCGGGAACCTGCCAGACAAACGCGGGTGCATTCAGGCTTTGCCATTCCAGAAGCAATGACTCAAGCAAGGCTTCACGTCCGGCATCGTGCGGGTACACGCCAAACGAGAGCGTTTTCAGCGTGCTGTCGGCATCGTGACGCGCGCTCATTACCTGATCTTCACTCAGACGTGAGCTGAACGCCATGCCCGGGCGGACGGGATAATTGATACCATTGAGCGTGAGCGTCACGCACCCTTCCAGCACCACCAGCATATAGAGCGGGCTGCTGTGGCGAGAGGTGGTTTCATAGGGCTGTAATACACGTACGTCGGAATGGGTCAGCGAAATGCCGGACGAGAGCATCATCTCTTCAACATTCCCCTGCAACACGGGGCTACAGCTGACCTGCGCCTCTTTTAACTGGGGGAAACGGTAGTCGATGCCATAGCGCTCGCCGAATACCTGAAAATCTTCAACAAAAAATATGCGTTTCGCTGATTTATTTTCACTCTGGAGCATCATTCGGGGCCTGCATCGGGAAAGGACAGGCAAAACAGTACCATCCATTTGCAATGGCAGCAATCACCGGGCGCAGACACTATTACGCTCCGGACGAAGCCGGAGCGAAGGCATATATTTCCTTGCGAGAGATATATTTATGCTTCCTGCCACTCAGCAAAAACCTCTTTATGGTTTTTGGTCAGGACAACTTTATTATCTTCGACTTTATCAACCCAGCCGAGAGGAATAAAATGGTGCTTGCCGCCCGATTCCGGATCGCTCTTCGCAAGCTTGATACGCTCACCATCAAGATGGTCCACAACCCCGACGTGCGTTCCGCAGCTGGCGACAACCTGAGTGTGATCCTTAATTGCGCTTTTATCTACCATAATTATTCTCCTGTTTCGGTTATTTGCCTGTTGCACGAAATTAACTGTAGCGCATAAATTAAGGCTTAAACGCCCTGTTAGCATTTTGAAACATCATTGACAGAACCGAATATTCATTCTACTTAACTCCGAAATGAAAAAATAAGAATGAGATGAATTATTACCGACTGATTATTTCCCGTTCATAATTAACTTATCGCAACCAACGAGGAGGTATTTATGACGATTCGCAACAATCGGACAGAAATTTCGCTGGCTCTTGGTGAAGCGGTTTTAGACATCGTGCAAAAAGGCCATGAGTTATCGCGAGAGAATCTCGCCCAGGCGATGAAAATCAAAGCGGAGAAAGAGCGCGACGACGAGCGGCTTTTGAACTACTGGAAGGCGTGTAATATGCTGGTTTGAACGTAGCGGCGTTTAGGCTGACTAAACGCCGCCTCATGTTACTCGTCGAAGTACCAGTACCCCTGGTTAATCAGCCCGGTGAGTTCGTCCACAAACGCCGGATTATTCAGTGCGTCACCCAGCTCGGCCTGGCCGAGCTCGGTGTAGCGGCACAGCGCGTCTGCCCCGTTCACATCCGGCGTTTCCAGCTGTTCACTGTTGATAAAGAAGCTGCCGTTAACGTTCAGCACGCGCAGGCCGCTCAGGCGCGACAGCGTTTCGCCGCCCTGAAGCGCGTCCAGCACCTCTTCTGCGGAATACGGCGGCTCGGCGGCGGCAATATCCAGCTCGTGACGTGGCGTGGAGACGAAGCTGCCAAACCATTTCGTGAAATCATCCGGCTTGCTAATCATGTCGATCATCATCTCGCGAATGCGATCAAGCTCGTACTGCTCCACGCGGCCCGGGTGTTCGCGGCAGGTCAGATCCGGATCGCTGTAGTGTTCGCCGCCCAGATCGTTCTCCAGCGCATAGTCGGCAAAGCTGCTGATCAGATCGCGACCGTTCGGCCCGCGAAAACCGACAGAGTAGTTGAGCGCGGTTTCATGGGTGAAGCCGTCATGCGGGAATCCAGGCGGAATGTAGAGGATATCGCCCGGCGCCAGATCTTCGTCGATGATCGGCTCAAACGGATCGACATGTAGCAGAGCCGGATGCGGGCAGAACTGACGCATCGGCAGCTTGTCACCCACGCGCCAGCGGCGGCTGCCCATCCCCTGGATGATAAACACATCGTACTGATCGATATGCGGCCCAACGCCGCCGCCCGGGACAGAAAAGGAGATCATCAGGTCATCGAGACGCCAGTCCGGCAGGACGCGGAACGGACGCACCAGCTCTGCGGCGGGCATATGCCAGTGGTTCACCGCCTGCGCCAGCAGGGACCAGCCGGTTTCACCGAGGTTATCGAAATGCTCAAACGGGCCATTGCTCGCCTGCCACTTGCCGTTAGCGTGGCTTACCAGGCGGCTATCGACTTCCGGCTCCATCGCCAGACCCGCCAGCTCATCAGGGGTAATGGGGTCGACAAAATTCGGGAAGGCATTTTTCAGTACAACGGGTTGTTTTTGCCAGTATTTTTCAAGAAATTCCGGCCAGTTCAGGTTCAGTTGATACGCCATGGTTAGCACCAGTGAGAGGGTAAACAGGCGCGATTATAGGTAAGAAAGCAGAGGGGGAACTTGTCATGGGTCAATCGAGCGCGTGTAGGTCGGGTAAGGCGAAGCCGTCACCCGACGCACACGCAGGCTAAAACTTAATCCAGGTTCAGCTCGTCATAATGGGTGATCAGTTTGCCCACGATGCCGTAGTCCAGCGCTTCCGCCGGTGACATCCAGAAGTTACGGTCGGTGTCTTTCTTCACTTTCTCCAGCGGCTGGCCGGTGGCGTCGGCAATCAGCTTGTTCACGCGTTCCAGCATGCGGATGATCTCCCGCGCTTCGATCTCAATATCCGTTGCCTGACCGCGCACGCCGCCCAGCGGCTGGTGGATCATAAAGCGGGTATTTGGCAGCGAGTAGCGGTGCTCTTTTTTCGCTGCCAGGAAGATGGTGATCCCGGCGCTTGCCACCCAGCCGGTGCCAATAACGTGTACTTCCGGACGGATAAACTTAATGAAGTCGTGGATGGTATCGCCCGCTTCTACATGGCCACCCTGGCTGTTGATGTACAGCTTGATCGGATCGTTACTGACGCTTTGCAGCAGGATCATCTGAGTGATGACTTTCTGGGCCAGCTCCTGGTTGATTTCACCGGAGATGACAATCGAACGGGATTCCAGCAGTTTTTGCTGTAGAGCGCCCGCGCCGTTTGTTCCTTCCGCTTTTTCTTTATCGTCACTGCTTTTCAGTGTGTAGTGCATCGTTATGTCCTCAGCTTGTCGCGCTCAAAATCAGAGTGTAGCCTGTTTTACCCGTCGGCGTCCTCACACAAAACATCGCGTGTCGTGCGCTGGCTCCGCCCCCGGAAAGGTCACTAAAAACAGCGCTCCACTCCTAACTAATTCGCCACATTTTTATTACACTTTCATATCATCTTCATATTGGTAAATGATAATAATAATTAATGTGTTAGTATGAATGAGGATAGCAAACAGTCGCTTACGTTCAAAAAGGCGCTATTTTATTGTCGATGATTTACTGATCACACACCGGGGCGGTGAATGGAACACATTGTTTATGTGGTTGATGACGATGACACAGTCAGACAGTCCGTTGTCAGGCTGCTGGAATCCGCGGATATGCACGCCCTTGGCTTTTCCTCAGCAGAAGCCTTTCTCAGCCATCCCTTTGAGGATCTGCCCTCCTGCGTGATCCTTGATATGCAGATGCCCACGATAACCGGATTTGATGTCGCAGATGCGCTGAAAGCCAGCGGGCGGGAAATACCGATCATCTTTCTCACCGGTCACGGCACCATCCCTATGTCCGTCCGGGCGATCAAAGGCGGAGCCTACGAATTTCTCACTAAGCCCGTTGAATCCAGCGCGCTCATCGGCTCCATCGAATCCGCGCTCAGACTGGCACAGCACAACGCCGCCCGCGTCAAAGAGCACTACGCCCTGAAGCAGCGCCACATGTCCCTCACGCCGCGCGAGCATGAGGTGCTTGAGCTGGCCATCAGCGGCAAGCTCAACAAGCAGATCGCCGCCGAGCTGGGCGTCAGTGAGATCACGGTGAAAGTGCACCGCCGCCGGGTAATGGAGAAAATGCAGGTCCGCTCCGTGGCCGAACTGGTCAGGGCCGTCGAGCGCCTGACCAAACATCAACCAGTGGAATAACCGTTACTCCTCCTGTCCGGCAAGCGGCAACGCGAAGGTAAATACCGTGCCGTACGGCTCTCTGCGGCGCGCGCTCAGTTTCCCCCGGTGCCGTTCAATGATGCTGGCGCTGATGGTCAGCCCCATCCCCATTCCCTGCGCTTTGGTCGAATAGAACGAGTCAAAGATCCGCTCGGTGAGCTCCGGCTCAATGCCGCTGCCGGTATCGGCGATCTCAAAGATCACCTTCCCCTCGCCGCAGTTCGCGGTGGAGATCGTGATGCTGCACGGGCGATCCGTCACTTCCGCCATCGCTTCCATCGCATTCATCACCAGGTTAAGCAGCACCTGCTGGATCTGCACGCTGTCGCCGATGATAAAGCTGTCGTCAGCGTTCAGAAGATAATCAACGCTTATGTGTCGCAGCTCAAGTTCGCTGCGTGAAAGCATAATGATGTGGTGGATCAGGAAGTGCAGATCAATACGCGTAAACGTGGGGTCCTGCTTGCGCGTCAGAGACTGAATGCTGCGAATGATCTCCCCTGCCCGCTCGCCCTCGGCGGCGATCTCCTCCAGCCCCTCGCGCACTTTGTCCAGCCGCGCCGGATCGCGGTTGAGCCAGCGCAGGCTCGCGCCGGCGTTCGAGACAATCGACATCAGCGGCTGGTTGATCTCGTGCGCGATCGAGGAGGTCAGTTGCCCGACGGTGGTGGCCCGTGAGACTCGCGCCAGATCCGCCTGCGCCACCCGCATCGCATCTTCCGCCGCCCGCTGGCTGGTGATGTCGGTAATGATGCCGTAATACTCATTCACTTCGCTGCCGACGCCGACCGGATCGCCAATCCCGAGGATGTAGCGAACGGAGCCGTCGGTGCGGATAATGCGAAACTCCGCGCGCATCGACAGCCCGTCGCGCACGCTCTGGTTAACGAGGGTGCTGATCCGGCCATAATCGTCCTCATGCACGAAGGTTAAAAACTCCGCCATTGAGATCATCTTTTGCTGCTCCGGCAGGCCAAGGATACGGGCGTACTCTTCAGACATAAACATCAGATCCTGCACCAGCTCCCAGCGCCAGCTGCCGGTATGGCTGATCTGCTCGCCCAGCATCAGTGAGGTCTGGCTGGCGCGCAGCTCTTTCTCCACCCGTCGGCGCTGGATGTTTTCCGCCAGTAGCTCGGCGTAAAGCCGCGCAGTCTCCAGCGAAACCGCCGCCTGCGCGCCCAGCAGGCTGACCACGCGCGAATGTTCGGCGGTAAACACTTCCGGCATCAGGCGGTTTTCCAGATACAGCACCCCCACCAGCCGCGCCTGTTTGAACATCGGGACACACATCACGGCGGCGCCGGACGTCACCAGATACGGATCCTGGCTGAACGGGTGGAACTCCTCCGGTTTGCCGGTGCGGATCTCCTGCCCGGTGCGGATCACTGCGGCCAGCACCGACAGCGGCATGTCCGTCGCCATCGGTGACGCCTTCAGGATGCGCACCCGCACCCCGTCGGTACTGGTCCAGGCACTGGCCTCGATCTCCGGGATGTGATTATCGCTAACGCGCAGCAGCAGGCCACGCTGCGCCCCGGCCCGTTCAAGCAGCAGCGTCATCAGGTTTTCAATTAAACGCTCGAGGTTAATTTCTTCGGACAAGGCGCGTGAGGCTTTGATGACGCTCTGTAAATCGCGGATCACCTCGTTCTGGGCGAAGGCCGCCGTGTCATACGCGCGGCTCTGCCCGGAGGCCAGCAGATGCGGGAAATCCTGCTCCAGCTGGCGCACCTTGGCCTGCGCCCCGGCGCGCCCCCAGGCAGCAATCGCGCCGCGGAAATGGGCGTCGGAGGCGGTCGGGTAGCCGCAGGCCAGCGAGAAACGCCCTGCCAGCTCGTGCGCCAGGGCATTGATCGGGTTAAAGCCGCCCTCCCGCGAGAGCCGCACCGCTTTTTCATACTGCTCCAGCGCGATGCTGTTCATACCGTCCAGACGGACGATTTCGGCGTAAATCAGCGCTTCTTTATCGGCAAACGTGCCCGAATTGATCCGCGCCCAGAGGGCAATTTTGTCGTAATGGTGATGAATACTGCGGCGATAATCCGCCGAGAAGGTCTCCGGCGTGAGCTGGCGGGAGAGCGCCAGCGCGCTGTAAAAATGGTAATCCAGCAGATGAATATGACCCGGCGCGGACCACGCATACCAGCCCGCCCTCTCTAAATCCGCCTGTGCGTCGGCGTATTCGCCGCAGGAAAAGTGCGCCATCCCGCGATAGAGCCAGTACCAGAACAGCATAGTCGAGGTCTGCTCGGGCGCCTGCTCCGGCGGCGCGGGCAGCAGATCGTCAGGCAGCGCCTGGGCGGCGCTCCAGTGCGGTCCTTTTTCCCGCAGGCGCGAAGCCAGGCCGCCGAAGTTTACGCCTGCGGCATCCATGCACAGTTCATCCAGACGGCGGACCTGCTTATCCACCGCTTCGCTGCGATCGCGATTATAAGTGGCGAGGCCAATGATTCTCTGCAGCTTGGCGACCAGCTGTTCATGGCTGTGCTCGGCAAAACTGCGGCCATCCGCTTCAATGGTTTTGTAGGTTTCTGAGTCGGTAATTTCATTGACCAGCGTTTGCAGTTCCACCTGTGGACGCACAACCACCGGGCGCATGGTATCGACGCTTTCCAGCGAGCTGTAGATATCAACACAGTCGAAAATCTTAAAGCTGGTTTTCCCCACCGACGGGCACAGACGCGTGGCACGACCCTTCATCTGCTCATATAGAATGCGGCTTTTGACTTTGCGCAGGAACACAATATTACAGATAGACGGAATATCCACGCCGGTGGTCAGCAGGTCAACCGTGACCACGATATTGGGTAGCCGCTCTTTGTTGAAGCGGACGATCATGCTTTGCACTTTCTTCGCGTCTTTATCGGCATCACCGGTGATCTTGATAATCGCGTCGTGCTCCAGCTGCGGATACTTTTTCTTAAACGCGGTGCGCAGCTCGTCAACCACCATGTCGGCATGGGCGTTGGTGACGCAGAACACCAGCGTTTTTTGCTGTCCGGTGGGATCCAGGTATTTGGTGAGCTCACCGCATACCGCACGGTTAAACGCCGGGATCACCAGGCCGCGGTTAAAATCGGCAACCTCAAAATCCTGATCGTCAGCCAGCGTGTCGTTGATCAGCTCGCCTTGCGTGTTCAGGCGTTCCACCTGTTCGCCCTCGGAAAGATAGACCCCATCCTGCGCGTTGCGGGTAACGATCTGAATGGGCGGATCCTGATCGATCAGGTAGCCGTCGATCACCGCCGTACGGTAGGTGTAGCGGTAAACTGGTTCGCCGAAAATATCAACCGTGTGCAGGGCTGGCGTGGCGGTCAGGGCAATTTTTAATGCATCGAAGTGGTCGAGAATGCGACGGTAGGCGGAAATGTAATCCAGCTGGCTGCGAAACTGCAGCTCGCCTTCGGTCTGCTCTTTATCGAGAATGTAACCGCGGTGTGCTTCATCGACGACAATACAGTCGTAACGGCCGACCGGCATCGGTTCATCTGATTGCAACGTGCGTTTAACCAGCGACTGAACCGTGGCGACGTGAATTTTGGTGCTGTCTTCCGGGAATTTATCAGTCAATCCTTTGATATCGAAAATGCTGTTAAAAGTGTCGCCGTTAATCCGTGTATCTTCAAACGATCCCAGCGCCTGCTCGCCGAGCGAGCGACGATCAACCAGGAACAAGACGCGTTTGAAACGCTGCGACTGGATCAGGCGGAACATCAGGGCGATGGCGGTACGGGTTTTACCGGTACCGGTCGCCATTGCCAGCAGGATCTCTTGTTGGCCGTTAACAATGGCCTTCTCTACCGCGCGAACGGCATCCTCCTGGTAATAACGCAGACCCAGTTCGCTCATTCCGGGGTTATCGGCAAACCACTGATTCTGTTTTTGCGGGTCGCTGCCCAGCATATCCAGCAGCTCTTCCGGGCGATGCCATTCCGGCAGCGCTTTCGACATATTGGTGGTGTGGCGGACGTCGCGATACCAGATACCGCTTTTGGTCTTCATTGCCGCGCGGTATTCACGCCCGTTGGTGGAGTAGCAAAAGGGGATTTTAAAACGCTGTGTGCCGCTGGTATCTTGCCAGCTGATTTCGTAAACCGGTAGGGTTTCGTGTATATCGTCGGGGGTAAATTGCTCCAGAAGCGTATCGCGCAAAAACGCATTATCGAAATATTTACTGTATCGATAAGCCTCATTCAGCTTGCCGGGAACATCAATATTTTTACGTTTTGCTTCGACAACGGCGATGGGCTTGAGGCCAACGAACAGAACATAATCCGCAAATCCTTGCTTACCCGTTTCATCTACGCCCGTAGGCCATTCGGCAATCGCTTTATTAATACCCGGTTCCGGGCGAGCACCTTTGGCAAAGCGCAGCATTTTACTATCCGCCTGCCAACCCGCTTTACGTAACTGAGCGTCAATCAGGAAGCGACTCTCCTCTTCACTGAGATTCAGTGTACGCTTGACGGCCTGGTCGGTAATTTCTTTATGGTAGGCTTTTCTTTCCTGTTCCGTGAGCTTAGCCAGCTTCGCATTTTTCTCAGCTAACTGCGCTTCCAGTGCTGAGAAACGAGCCAATGTCTGTGCTTCAGTTTCCTGCTGCTTACCTTCAAGAATGGCGATATAACCGTTCAGAGCAATCAGTTTCTGCTGCTGTGCTTCGAGTTCAGCCTGACTGAGTGCTTTCTCACGTGACTGCTCTTCTAGCTTTTGTTTTAACGTCAGTACTTCCTGACGGTAAAGATTTTCTCCGCGCTCCGGTAAAACAAAAACAGGCACAGGGAAGTCATAATCTTTCGTAACCAAACGGTAGTACCAGACGCCCAGCCGAAAACCTAGCCGTAAGCACATCTGAGCATCATCAAGATCGTTATGGTATTCGTGGACAGCCTGGTTACCAATACGACGTAATTTATGGAACACGGAAAGAATGCTGTCGTCAACGAAGGCAATTTTTCCAAGCTCACGCAGGAGTTCGTGCTGATTTTCACAGGGAGGAATATCCAGCAGCAGACCAAGATGTTTTGCCGTCGCTTCGCCAAACATACGCATTTTTACCAGCGCAGTATTGGGATCATCCGGGTAGTTATTTTCCGCCGCACATGCAATGGCATAGGTGAAATCGTTCACGCCCTTCAGGAACTCAAAATTGGATTTATTCATCATTATTATGCAGGCCTGCGCATACATTTTAGGAACATAATTTTTACTTTAACTTTCTGAAGCTTCCCGAGCAATGACCAAAATCACAGCAAGTTAATCAATGATGGAGAAAGTTTGAGGTTCGTTACAGCAGATGTGAGATGTTTAAACCATGCGGGACAGCAGACATTCCTTTTCCAGGATAAAGCGGAAAGCATCAGGCTAAGACAAATAACCTTTCAAAATCACCGGAAAGCTTATGCACAAATATGACAATTATCGAATGAGAATATATTCTGTTCTATACTTATAAGAAATTTGATATTGGCTGAATCAGATTGTCTTCCGTTGAAAGGAAAACTTTACGTGTATTTCAGACACAAAAAAAGCCGCCCTTAAGCGACTTTAATTCACATCTTATGGTGCGAAGGCCGGACTCGAACCGGCACGGGTTTAGGCGGCTTAGCTTGCTTCAACAATCATCGTTAACTCGTTGAACTAGCTAGACTAAAGCTCATAACCCCGGCACATTTCACAGACTGTTTAGCCATGAAAAAGCCCCGACAACATAACCGGGGTTTGTATGAGTTTCAAGAGAGATCGTTATCTAGTTTTAGATCCCTGCGGGAATTACCTCGTGCGGATAGCTATTCCCATCTACATGCGCCACCTGTTCCAAGGGAAGCGCTACTTTATGAAAAGCACAGGGACACTGACCTGCTCCCCGTTGATTAGTACACCCCGATGTTAGTAATGTCTTCATAAGCC
>OKSK01001265.1_pt1 | contig 12630 bp, 9 predicted proteins | sample 1606301 | NCBI WGS metagenome assembly OKSK01 (sample SAMEA3879557, study PRJEB24766) | human gut metagenome | biome: human-associated habitat; feature: feces | place: USA | collected 1985/1987
GTAGTTACAGACAGTCATAGCGGAATATCACCGGAAGAAGCTGAGCAATTGGGAGTAAAAGTGCTTCCAATGCCTTTTTATGTGGATAACCGGTGTTGTTATGAGGGGGTGACATTCACAAGGGAAGAATTTCTTGAAAAACTGAAAAATGGAGCAAAGGTGAGTACATCGCAGCCGTCACCGCTTGAAGTGATGAAGTTCTGGGATGAGGCATTGACAGAATTTGAGCAGATTATTTACATACCGATAAGCAGCGGACTCAGCGGTTCGTGTTCGACAGCATCAATGCTTGCTTCAGACGAAAAATATGAGAACAAGGTGTTTGTAGTAGATAATGGCAGGGTTTCAGCACCGCTTCGCCGATCTGTTCTTGATGCACTTGAACTTATAGAAAAGGGATATGTAGCACCATGGATAAAAAAGATGCTGGAATCATCAAGGTCAGATATGGTTATATATGTCGGTGTTGAAACGCTGGAAAATCTTAAACGCGGTGGAAGAATATCAGCTGCTTCAGCGGCACTTGGCACAGTTCTGAATATTAAGCCTGTCCTGAAATTTGATGTAAGTACGCTTGATGTGTATCAGAAGTGCAGAGGTTTTAATAAGGCAAGAAAAGTCATGATAGAAGCAATGAAAAATGACTTGAATACAAAGTTTGAAAAATGGTATAAAGCAGGTAAAGTCAATCTTCTTGCAGCATCAAGTGCATCGCCGGAAGTTACAAAAGAGTGGGAGGCACAGATTCGTGAAGAATTTCCGGGAATGGATGTAAGATGTGATGATTTATCAATGGGAGTTGCATGCCACATTGGATATGGAGGACTCGGGATAGGATGTTCATGCTGTCCTGATGCAGCATTGGACTAAATTAAATACCAATGTTAAAAATGCCTTAAAAGAGTTGAAAATGTAAAGTATTTGCTTTATAATTTAACGGAAAATGCAATTAAATTTATAAACTATACTTTGCGAAAGAAGGCTAAAATATGGCAAATAGAAAAGGCGTTAAAGTAAAACGCAGACGTGATGTTCAGATTAAAAAAGTGAAAAAATATATATCAAAGCATATATATTCATTTGTATGCGGAGGTGCTTTGCTTCTTGTACTGCTTATTGTGATAGCAGTTGCAACTGGAATTAGTCTTCATAAGACAGTCAATGCTAATTCTGATTCGGCAAATAATGCAGGAACACAGAAGACAGAGACAAAAAAGGATAGTAAAAAAGAAGATAAACGTGATTTGACAGCTCCTGTTATAAGTGGAGCTGCAGATAAAACATTCACACTCGGAGATAAGATAGCATATCTTTCGGGTATTACAGCAACAGATGATGTTGACGGTGAAGTAGATGTAGAAGTTGACAAGTCAGCGGTTGACACAGATACTCCGGGAACATACGAAGTAACATATAAGGCGGTTGATGCGGCAGGCAATGTTGCAACTAAGACTGCAAATATTACAATAGAAAAACCGGCACCCGTTGCTGGAACATATCAGGCACTTGCAGAGGAAATACTTGGAAATATTACCACATCTTCCATGTCTACAGGACAGAAGTTAAGAGCTATATTTGATTATGCACATAACAAAATCGGTTATACAGGAACACCCTATGACGGTTCTAACTGGGAAAATGAAGCATTGCTTGCACTTACAGAACTTAAAAAGTCTGATTATACAGGAGGCGACTGCTTTACTTACACATCAGTAGACAAAGCACTTCTTGAAGCATTAGGTGTTAAGACAATGTGGCTTGAAAATGAAAATTCACCTACAGGTGATCATGCATGGCTTTTAGTTGATGCCGGTACAGGCTGGTATCATTTTGATTCTACAAGAATGCGTTCGGGATTTTCATGCTTTATGAAGACAGATGCAGAGATTCAGGCATATCTTGATCAAGGCAATTATAATTATGTACGTACAGTATCAAAATATCCGGCGACACCTACGACGCCGTATACTTATTAATATGTGCACATTAAAAAGAAAATGATAGGAATGGAGAATATATGTTATTTACATCTGTTAGTTTTGTGATATTTGTGGCTGCAGTACTCCTCATGTATTACATTGTGCCTAAAAAGTGGCAGTGGATAATGCTTCTGTGTGCGAATGTCTGTTTTTATCTTCAGGCAGGAGTGCGTGGTGCGATATTTATGATTGCCACAATTATTTCAACATATTTTTGCTCACGAATGATAGAAAAGGCTTCTGACAGACAGAAGCTTGCGATGGAAAAATTAAAAGACCTTATGACAAAAGAGCAGAAGAAGGCTTATAAGGCAAAAACAAAAAAGAACCAGAGAATGTGGATGGTTTTATGTATACTTTTTAACTTTGGAATTCTTGCAGTATTAAAGTATACTAATCTTTTTATCAGTTTTACATCATTAAAGCCGGTTAATTTCATATTGCCGATGGGTATTTCATTTTACACATTTCAGTCAATGGGATATATAATTGATGTATACAGAGGCGTTACAGAAGCAGAAAACAATATTTTTAAATTTGCTTTATTTGTTTCATTCTTCCCGCAGCTTATGCAGGGACCTATCAGCCGCTGGAAAGATTTAAAAGAGACGTTGTTTGAGGAACACTCATTTTCGTGGGAGAGATTTGAGTCGGGAATCCAGAGAATCATCTGGGGTTACTTCAAGAAAATGGTAATTGCGGACAGGGCTGCAATCGGTCTTGCGACAATTACAAGTGATTTTTCAAAATATACAGGAGCATATGCATTTCTTGGAATGTTAATATATGCTGTTGAGCTTTATGCGGATTTTACAGGTGGTATTGATATAACAATAGGTATCGCTGAACTTTTTGGAATAAGACTTCCGGAGAACTTCAGACAGCCATTTTTCTCAAAGAGTCTTGCAGAATATTGGAGAAGATGGCATATCACACTTTGTGCATGGTTTAAGGATTATGTATTCTATCCGATTTCCATGTCAAAGAAGATGAACAAAGCTTCAAAGTGGCTTAAAAAGCATGTTTCAACAGGAATAGGACAGAGATTTCCTATATATACAGCAACAATAGTTGTATGGTTTGTTACAGGTATGTGGCATGGTGCAAGCTGGAACTTTATTGTATGGGGTCTTTTAAACGGCATAATAATGCTTGCATCACAGGAACTTGAACCTGTATATGCAAAAGTTGACGGAAGGCTTCATCTTAAAAAGCATACAGCATATAAAGTATTTGAGATTATAAGAACAACAGCTATTGTCTGTGTGCTCCAGATGCTTGATTATCACAGGAATATAGCAGATGCGTTCAGACAGTTTATATCAATGTTTACAACAGCTAATTACGCAAGTGTTTTTGGCAGTGGAATGTTTAATATAGGACTTTCTTTGCCGGATTATATTCTTTTACTTGCAGGTGTTATAATTATGTATATTGTAAGCTTTGCAGGACGTGAAGAATCTGTAAGAGAACGTCTTTCAAAGAAAAGCTTTGCATTAAGATTTACTATATTCCTTGCGTTATTCCTTGGAATAGCAGTGTTTGGTGTGTATGGAATAGGATATGAATCAAGTCAGTTTATTTATAATCAGTTTTAGGAGGACGTATTTATGGGAAAGAAAATTATACGTGTAATAGCAGTCGTCCTGATACCGGTTGTATGCCTTTATCTTCTGACACTGCTTCTTACACCGAAGTATGTTAATGATATACCTGAAGGCTCTATGATAGCAGAATATTATAAGAGTGAAAAAAATAATGATGTGCTTATTCTTGGTGACTGTGAAGTGTATGAAAATATTTCAACAGTCAAGATGTGGGAAGAGTATGGAATTACAAGTTACATAAGAGGAAGCTCTGAGCAGCTTATATGGCAGTCATATTACCTGCTTGAAGATACATTAAAACATGAGACACCAAAGGTCGTTGTTCTCAGTATGCTTGCGATGTCTGAAGCTGATGCGAAGAGTGAAGCATATAACAGAATGACGATTGATGGAATGCGTTGGTCAAAGTCAAAGTGGAATTCAATAAAAGAATCAATGACAGAAAAAGAGACGATGGGGAGTTACATTTTTCCGCTTTTGCGTTATCATTCAAGATGGAGTGAATTGTCATCTGATGATATAAAATATATGTTTAACAAACCTAAAGTCACAAGCAACGGTTATCTTATGCAGGTTGGTGTACGTCCGGTGACTACGGTTCCGAAGGTTTCGCCGCTTGCCAATTATACATTTTCAGACAGAAATTACGAATATCTTGATAAGATTAAAGATTTATGCAATGAAAAGGGTATAAAACTTGTTCTTATAAAAGCACCGAGTATTTTCCCACACTGGTATGATGAATGGGAAAGTCAGATTCAGGACTATGCAAATGAAAATAATCTGTTATACTTAAACATGGTCGATAAGGCAGATGAAATAGGACTGGATTATACAACGGATACATTCGACTACGGTCAGCATCTCAATGTTGACGGAGCGGAAAAGACAGCGGTTTATCTTGGAAATATTTTAAAAGACCAATACAGGCTTACTGATCACAGAGGCGAGAGCGAAACTGCATCACAGTGGAACAAAATTGTATCGGATTACAACAGTCTCAAGACAAAAAAACAGGAAGCATGGAATAACAGCTTAAATGGAGGTTTACAATGAGAAAGAGAAGTTTAATAGCAGCAGGATTAATGATTTTATGCGTAGGTCTTACAGCCTGCGGCGGTTCTAAAGGAACAGACAATGGCAGCACAACACAGCAGCAGAGCCAGAATACATCCACAGGTTATGTGTTCACTACAAATGGTGTTAATATTGCAATAGACGAAAAAGTTGAAGATATTACATCAAAGCTTGGCACTCCAAAGGGTGGTTATTATGAAGCTAAGAGCTGTGCATTTGACGGAATGGACAAGTTCTGGTATTATGACAGCTTTACACTTCAGGGATATCAGAAAAATGGCGTAGATGTTGTATATTCAGTAACATTTATGGATGATACAGTAAAGACAAAAGAAGGAATCAAGATTGGTGATTCAAAGGATAAAGTAACATCTGCTTATGGTTCTTCATATAAGGAAGAAAACGGACAGATTAAGTATGAATCCGGAAATATGGTTCTTAGTTTTGCAATAAAGGATAACGCAGTAACAAGCATTGTATATTCAGTAAAATAATTATTTTATGAAAGGCGGAACATTAAAAAGTGTTTCGCCTTTTGAAAAAATATAGAGGTGATATCTATGAGTAAAAATTTATGGGTTGTCGGAGATTCGACACTTAGCAGCTTTGAGGATAAGTATTATCTGCCAAGATATGGTTACGGTACAAAGCTTCAGGAATATCTTGATGATGAAATTATAGTTAAAAATATTGCACTTTCAGGAAGAAGCAGCAAGAGTTATACAACAGAACCTGAATATCAGACATTACTTTCAGGAATGAAAAAAGATGATTATCTGATTATAGGATTCGGACATAATGATGAAAAGACTGAAAATGACAGATACACACAGGGTGAGGGTGATTATCTTACACAGGGAACATTTGCTTTTTCGCTTTATAATAATTATATCAAAAAGGCTCAGGAGGCAGGATGCACACCGATTCTCTGCACTCCGATAGTAAGAAGAAGCCCTGATGGAAAATGGAACGGACAGATGCTTCATGTAACTGCACCTGTAGGTGAATATAAGGGTGGAGATTATCCGAAAGCGATAAGGGATCTTGCAAGGCAGCTTAATATAGCACTTGTCGATATGACTATGATGACAAAAGAAATGTATGACAGACTTGGTGCAGATGAAACACTATATCTTCACGCATGGCCGTCAGATAAGGCGATAAGTGTTGATAACACACATACAAATGTGTGGGGAGCAAGAGTTAATGCATATCTTTGCCTTTCAGAGATAAAAAATATCGGTGTTGAGGGGCTTTCAAACCATATTACAGGACTTGAAAATGATGCTCCGATGCCTTCAAAGAAAAAGTATTTTAAACCATCTGAAACTTATAAACCTACTGTTTTTGATTCAAATCTTAGTGACAGTAAAATATGGGAAAAATCAGGAATATGGAAACCATCGGTATTTGGAGATATTATGGATATGCCGACAAAAGACACATTTACGCTGGAAGCTCTTTCTGATAACAGTTTCCATATTGCAGTCTGTGGAAATGTGGGAAAAATATCAGCTGTATCTGATGGTATAGCAGTATACTATACAAAAGTACCTGTAAAAGATGATTTTATATTTTCAGCTTCAATGAAAATAAACAATTATTTCCTGAATGACCAGGTATCGTTTGGGCTTATGGTAAGAGATGACATGTATATTGACAAAGTAACACCTGATATATTGGGAGATTATGTTGCAGCTGCACCTCTTCTTTTAACGCATGAAAATGCACCTGCTAATTGTTTTGCAAGAAAGAGCGGAAAGCTTGTATATGGAGGCACATGCACAAGAGGTTATAAACCGGGCGAGACAGTAAAAGTACAGATAGAAAGCACATCTGACGGATATGCGTGTACATTTGGAGATGAGACAACAATTACAGGTGGATTTGATTTCAAACTTACTGCGTTAGACCCTGAAAATGTATATCTTTGTATGTTTGCGGCAAGAAATGCAGATGTGACATTTTCTGATGTCAGATTAGATATAAAGTAAGATAATCAGGAAGATATTTACAGGTCTGCTGATGGGATATGTGAGGAGAAAATGGAAAAATTAAAGAAAATTTTAAACAGAATATTTATTGACGGTCTTGGCGGAATGGCACTTGGTCTGTTTTCAACATTGATTATTGGAACGATAATCGCACAAATCGGAACGTTTATCGGTGGTGACATAGGAAGCTATATCAATGGTGCTGCCAATGTTGCCAAAACACTTACAGGTGCCGGCATCGGCGTTGGAGTTGCTGTAAAGCTCGGCTCAAGTCCTCTTGTTACAATTGCAGCAGCTGTTTCCGGCATGATAGGAGCATTTCCGACAGTAAATTCAATGTCTGCATTTGCACTCGGAAAGCCCGGCGAGCCACTTGGTGCATTTGTTGCGGCATATGTTGCAATTGAAATCGGAAGACTTGTATCGGGAAAAACAAAAGTTGATATTATTGTGACACCATTTGCGTGCATAGCATCGGGAGCAGCAGTTGGATATGTAATCGGACCGCCGATATCAGCATTTATGATGTGGCTTGGCAATCTTGTTAATATTAATGTCGAACAGCATCCGGTAATTGGCGGAATACTTATATCGGTTCTTATGGGAATGATTCTTACTCTTCCTATAAGTTCAGCAGCAATAGGTGTTTCCATGGGAATAACAGGTGTTGCCGCCGGAGCGGCGACGGTTGGATGCTGTTGTCAGATGGTTGGATTTGCGGTTGCAAGTTACAGGGAAAATAAAATGGGTGGTCTTATTGCACAGGGAATTGGAACATCAATGCTTCAGGTTCCTAATATTGTAAAAAAACCGCTTATCTGGATACCGCCAATCGTGTCAAGTGCGATACTTGGACCTGTATCAAGTGCAATTCTTAGAATGACAAGCACTCCGACAGGTTCCGGTATGGGTTCAGCCGGATTTGTGGGACAGATTATGGCATGGCAGTCAATGACACAGACAATGTCAGTTCCTGTTGCTGCAATAGAAATCATACTTATGCATTTTGTCCTTCCTGCACTTATAACACTTGCTGTTTCAGAGTGGATGAGAAAGATGAAATGGATAAAAGACGGAGATATGCTTTTAAGGTTGTAAAGGAAAATATATATGAAGATAACGAAAGAGCAGTCATTTGAAGAAAATAGAAAATTTCTTGGATTTATAAAAGAATGTCCAACATCATACCAGACAGTAAATACATTGAAGAAAATATTTGATGAAGTAGGTTTTGTCCAGAAAGAAGAGTGGGAATACGGATTCTGGAACAAGGATGATGCATTTGGAAGCCATGATGGAGAATATAAGGGGTATGTTATAAGAAATGACTCATCAATTATTGCTTTCCGTGTACCGGCATGCAAAAGCCCGAAAGGATTTAAAATTGTATGTTCACACACTGACTCACCGATGTTTAAATTCAAAGATAATGGTGAATACGGAAATAGTGATACATGTTTAAAACTTGATGTGGAAAAATATGGTGGAATGATTACACAGTCATGGTTTGACAGACCTCTTGGTGCTGCCGGAAGAATAGTATGTGACGTTGATGGCATATTGGACAGTATACTTGTCAATATATCTGAGCCGTCTTTTATAATTCCGTCACTGGCAATACACATGACAAGAGGAAATGATGCTTCAAAGACGGGTATATCTGTGCAGAAAGAAATGCAGCCGGTTGCAGCAGATAAAGGTTTATATGAACTGATACGAAAAGAATTTGGAATAAAGCAGAGTGACATTCTAGGAACGGATTTATATCTGTATAATACTCAGGAAGGCTGTATTATGGGTGAGAATGCCTCTTTGATATCAGCACCGAGAATAGATGATCTTCAATGTGTTTACAGCACTATGACAGGCTTTATACAGACCAGATGTCAGGATAAACCGGAGAGAGATGAGTATATAAAAGTATATGCGGCCTTTGATAATGAAGAAGTAGGAAGCCTATCAAGACAGGGGGCGAGCTCTGATTTTCTGCCTGTTGTGTTAAGAGAACTCGCATCGGTTAAAGATATTACAGGAAGCGGATTTAACCGTATGCTTTCAAAAAGTTTTATGCTAAGTGCAGACAATGCACATGCCATGCATCCAAATTATTCTGAAAAAGCGGATGTTATCCATAGACCGGATATGAATGGTGGAGTTGTAATTAAGTATCACGGCGGACAGAAATATACAACAGATGCATGCACAGGTGCATTTGTAAAACAGATTTGTAAGAAAGCAGATATTCCATATCAGACATATTATAATAATTCAGATGTTGCCGGAGGTTCCACACTTGGAAATCTTGTAATGTCTAATTTGTCAGTAAAGGCGGCAGATATAGGTATTGCACAGCTTGCAATGCATTCTTCATATGAGACATCAGGAGCATACGATACAATTTATATGAGTGAGTTTGTAAAAGAATTTTATGGAAAGGAAACACAGATATGATAAAGGAACTTGCAAAGAAAAACCGTTCATATAGAAGATTTTATGAAAATAAAAAGATAACAGAAGATGAACTTAAAGAACTTGTCGATACAGGAAGAAATACACCGTCAGCAGCTAACAGACAGCCGGTAAGATATAAACTTGTATGTGATGAGGTAATGAATGAAAAAGTATTTGAATGTCTTGGCTGGGCAGGATATTTAAAGGATTGGGCAGGACCTGTTAAAGGGGAAAGACCATCGGCATACATAATTATGGCTACAGATAAAAATGCAAAAGCGGAATGTGATGAGGGAATTATCGGACAGACAATTCTTCTGGCAGCAGTTGAAAAAGGAATGGGTGGATGTTTTCTTGGCAATGTCAACAGGGCAAAGCTGGCTGGTGTTATTGGCCTTTCGGATGATATGAAGATTGATTACTGCATCGCACTTGGATATCCGAAAGAAGAAGTTGTGCTCGAGGATATTCCGGATGGAGGAGATATAAAATATTACAGGGATGCGAATCAGGTACACCATGTTCCTAAGATTAAACTTGATGATTTGATATTATAAAAATATCTGAAAATCTACTTGATATATTTTATCATTAATGATATTATTTAGAAACGTAATTAATTCCCTGAGGGAGTAATCGGCATAACATAAGTTGTGTAGTTATATCGACATAATGGTTTAATACCCGGTATTACTGTAAATGATGAGACTCGTGGATAGCTTTCAATACAAAGCTATCCGGAGTCTCTTTTTTGTTATGCCGGCGGGGAAAATATATAAAAATTACAAAAAGAAATGGAGATTAATATGAGTTTAATTGAATTGTTTATTCTGGCAGTTGGTTTGTCAATGGATGCTTTTGCTGTTTCAGTCTGTAAGGGGTTGTCACTTGGAAAGATAAAGCCTAAGCATATGTGCATTGCAGGTGCATGGTTTGGTGGTTTTCAGGCACTTATGCCTCTTATGGGTTATTTTCTTGGCAGCTTTTTTGCTGATAAAATAACTAAATATTCGCATTGGATAGCATTTATTCTTCTTGTGATTATCGGTGCTAATATGGTGAGAGAAGCATTTGGCGAAGAAGAAAGATTAGATGCCAATATGAATCCGGCATCAATGTTTCTGCTTGCAATAGCAACAAGTATAGATGCACTTGCGGTAGGTGTTACGTTTGCATTTCTTCAGGTTAATATAATATATGCTGTAATATTTATCGGATGTGTCACATTTGTCTGTTCGGCAGCAGGTGTAAAAATTGGAAGTGTTTTCGGTGAAAAATATAAGTCCAAAGCAGAGATATGCGGTGGGATTATACTTATTCTCATAGGCATTAAAATTCTTTTCGACGGATTAGGAATTTTATAGGAATTTTAGTTGAAAATTAGCCTTGTTTATCATAAAATTGTATTATAAATATACGTTAAAAATATAAACTGAAAAGAGGGATAGTTATGAGACTTAATTTTTTAGGTGCTGACCATGAAGTAACAGGAAGCTGTCATTTTCTTCAGGCGTGTGGTGTGAATATACTTGTTGACTGCGGTATGGAGCAGGGGAATGATGTTTATGAGAATCAGGAACTGCCAATCCCGGCATCGGAAGTTGATTATGTATTACTTACACATGCACATATTGACCATTCAGGATTGATTCCGCTTTTGTATACAAATGGATTCAGAGGCAAAGTTTACACAACAAGACCAACTGTGGATTTGTGTGAGATAATGCTTAAAGACAGTGCTCATATTCAGGAATCTGATGCAGAGTTTGCCAACCGGAAAGGTTTGCGTGCAGGTAAATCTGTAGTAGAACCTTTGTATACTGTTGATGATGCGTATAAAGCCTTGCAGCATTTTCGTACACACGAGTTTGGTGAAATGCTTGAGGTTCTTCCGGGGGTGCAGGTTAAATTTAAGGTTGCCGGGCATATTTTAGGTTCGGCGATTGTTGAAGTTTTTGTTAATGAAGATGGCAAAACAACTAAGCTCGTTTTTACCGGAGATATTGGACAGCCTAATCAGCCGATTATCGAGGATCCGGAAGAAATTTCCGGAGCAGACTTTATAATCACCGAATCTACTTATGGCAATCGTGTGCATAAAGCCTATGACAAAGAAGCGGAGCTGTCTGAGATCATTAATGACACTGTTGCTAAAGGTGGTAATGTAGTTATTCCTGCCTTTGATGTAGGACGTACACAGGTACTTCTTTATTATTTCCAGAAGCTTCTGCAGGAAGGTCGTATCCCTCAGGTACCAATCATTATCGACAGTCCGATGGCGAGCAAAGCTACTGCTATCACGCTTACTAATCCTCAGGAATATGACGAAGAAGCGCGGGCTTTGTATGAAATGCACGGTAACAGGCTTTTAGCGATTCCAAATCTGCGTTTCACGGCAACTGCGCAGGAATCACGGATGATTAACGAGATGCCAGGGCCTAAAATTATCGTTTCTGCCAGTGGTATGGCAGACGCAGGACGTATACTGCATCATTTGAAGCATAATCTCTGGCATGAAAACTGCTCTGTCATTATTGCCGGCTATCAGGCTGAGGGAACAATGGGACGTCGGTTGATAGAAGGTTCCAAGCAGGTTAAGATTATGGGTGAAGATATTAAGGTAAATGCCAAGATCTACAATATGAAAGGGTTTTCGGCACATGCGGACAAGGAACAGCTGCTTGAATGGTACGGTAAGATGAAACAGCCGCCGAAAGCATTTTTCGTTACACATGGTGAGTTTGATGCTGCCAGCAATTTCGCTGACGAGCTGCAGCGCCGTTTGGGTACAGCTGCTTATATCCCGCAATATGGGGATAGTGTCACGATAAATGGTACTGAATGGAATGTTACGACTTCGAATATCGTGACGACAGTTCCGGAAGTGGCGGCACTTAGAGAGTATTTGCGTCAGTTTGAGAGTTCTTATTTGCAGTATCGTACTAAAATTGAGCAGATCGTTGCTCGTGACGGTGATAAAGCAGCTGGTATACGCAAAAAGATGGAAAAAATCAGAAAATATGTGGATGACATGCTGTCATCGCTGTAGGGTTTTCAGTAAAGGAGTTTTTGAAAAATATGAATTATGTTAGTTTGTGTAGAAGATTGGCTGTTTGTACTGCTTTAGGTATAGCGTTATCCTTGCCGGTTGGAGCAGTTTGGAATACAATGCAGCCTCAGTTGGCTTATGCTGAAGAATACAGCAGCCTGCGTGGAAATATTATTGAAAATGCGTATCTTTTAGTTGGAACCCCTTTTAAAATGGGCGGCAGTTTTCCGTCAGAAGGATTTGATGGTTCCGGTTATGTGCAGTATGTTTTTGGTGAAAGTGGTATCGCGTTGCCGCGAACTGTTGATGAGCAATATGACGTAGGCAGGAGAATCGGAAAAGATGATCTGCTTCCGGGAGATCTGGTATTTTATGCCGGTCATGTAGTTATGTCAATCGGAGACGGAAGAATCGTACATGCCAGTTCTGCCAAAGAAGGAATTAAGGTGGGGAATGATGTCACTTACCGGACC
>OKSK01001284.1_pt1 | contig 12481 bp, 19 predicted proteins | sample 1606301 | NCBI WGS metagenome assembly OKSK01 (sample SAMEA3879557, study PRJEB24766) | human gut metagenome | biome: human-associated habitat; feature: feces | place: USA | collected 1985/1987
AATTCGCTTATAATTTAAGCCATAGCATATAGCTATTATCCACAGCTACTGAGCAAGTGTTATCAATGGAGCTTTACAAGATGCTCCCGTACCTTGTCACCATCATCGTGCTCGTTGCCGTTTCCATGCGCAAAAAGCGCGAGAACGAGCCGCCTGCCGCGCTAGGACTTGCATATTTCCGAGAAGAACGATCGTTTCAAAGCTCCACGGTGTTTGCCGTGGAGCTTTGTTATTATGCGTTGCTTGCGGCAACGGGGCGTGTATTTATGCCGCAAGGAGGTAAAAAACATGACTAGAAAAATCCTGGCGATCATCGCCGCCGCAATCTGTACATTAGCAATCACAGCAACCGCTTTTGCCGCTGAGTTCATCAACGCCGATCAGGCACGCAGCATCGCTGCACAATGGGTACCTGCCGGCAGCACTCATCTGGTAACCAAAGACGAAAGCCACAAATACGCAGCTTATTACGAAGTAAAATTCTACGACAACGCTACCAACACCGAATATGAAGTTGAAGTGCTCAAAAACGGCGGCGCTGTAAAAGAATTCAAAATGGATGCCCAAACAGTTCTCGGCAGCCCCAGAGTCGTACTATCTGCCGCTGATGTCCAGGACCTCGTTCGCAAAGAATTCCCCAACGCAACCTTCACTAAAGTAAAACTTGACAGCGACGACGGCCTTTATGAATATGAGTTGAAATTCTATACCCCCGAATTACGCGGCGAAATGAAATTCAACCCTGAAAACGGCGCTCTGATGGAAAAAGAACTTAAATACCAAGTGTTATTTAATTAAACAATTATAGCCAATTCCAGAAGAATGTAGTTAATATGCCATTTATGACATATTAACGTCACAATTAAAATACAGGTTTTAACCCCTTTCGGCAACTTATTTTTGACGAATTTTTGACGAATGCAAAATAACCTCCTCATAATTGGGGAGGTTATTTTATGCAATCTTTATTTATGATGATGATGTTTCCCAGCTCTCCACAGATAAAATACCTTACCTGTACCAGCATCAGGATCATTGATGTACGCTTTAGCAAATTTAACATACTGAGCAACATCTTCTCCCCATAGGTGAGAATAATCGCTATGTAGCATATTCAATAAGTAATACCAATCATACTTATTGGCTTTAATACCATTTTGATCCATGACACGGGTTGTTTCTTCTAACGTCCAATGCTCGCCAGCAGTGCCGTCAACATTTTTCATTTCCGAAACGGCTTTTTTAGCAAGATGCTCATCAAAGTGCGGTCCATGAGCTACACAATGAATTTTCATCATTACAGCTTCATAATCATCTTCATCGTGTGCTTTAAGTTTTTCCAAAGCTCCACAGACGATACAATCGATTTCATCTTCTTTCATTTCATCGCCGTCCACGATATCAATATAATCTTCGTACTTATGCATCCTTGCTCACCGCCTTAGTGTTTTTTACGGTCTGAACTTCAGTGTTATCATCTGCAGGTTCTGCTGTTGCTACAGGCAGTCCGGTTACAGTACCACAGTTGCAGGCAGCAATATAGCCGCATTCAAGAACAAAGGTTGCACTGTCAGCAGCTACCAGCAAAGAATAATTACGTCTGGTTCTTACCTGATTTGCATATAAATGATGTCCGCATTTACGATTTACATTATACAAAGTAGCACCAGTACCGATTTTAATAACTACTGGCATAAGATTTGTAGCAGTAGAAGGAATATCCTGCGCTATCCTAATACAATATCTAACGCAGTTTTCATAAGTGCCGGCAGGAATGGTCAATACCAAATTACTGCCGCTTACTGCTACAGCCGTGGTCAATATAGTTCTGCAATTACAAGTTGCCATTTATAATTCATCTCCTTAAATTAAAACAGGGAAGCGTGACAGCTCCCCTGTTTCTTAGTCACGCATTCAGCGGATATTAGCAGTTACCACAGCCGTTGCAGCCATAGCCATTCATAGCCGTATAAGGGCTACAAGTGATATAAGCCGGTTGCGGGAACGGGCGTACTGCGTTGATAATGTTGGTAGTTTGAGCAACGTTACCAAGTTGCAGTTGAGCAGCTTGCAGCTGATCGCGCAATTCCTGCATTACGTTAGCAGTAATCAAAGCACGAGTTGCTTCACCTTCTGCATGAATTGCAGTCGTGATCTCACAAGTGTTCTTGTAATTTTCTGCACGAACCGCATCAATGTTACGATTGGTTTCGCAGCAGCATTGCTGAGCGGCAAAACGGCTTTCAGCAATAGCAGATTGTACACCGCTAAAACCTTGACACAAGTCTTTTTGAATGCCAAAGCTCTGGTTTGCTACTTGAGTAAAACCTTGATTTAAAGTATTATTCAGATTGGTATAGAGAAATTCATTAGTCAAAGTATTTACAGCACCATTAGCGCCGCCTCCGAACCCACCGAATCCACCGCCGCCCCAGGCAAGCAGAAAGAATAACATTACTACCCACATCCAGCCGCCGCCAAAACCTGCGCCGTCTGCTGCTGCGGTACGGTTATTCAAATCGTATACAGGCATTACGCCAGTACCTTCCATAGTCATATAGAACATCTCCTTTAGATTTATTGTTTAAAATCCTTTGGTGGCCACCGGTCAGATTTTAATACCAAATTGCGATAAAAGCTGTTGAGCCTGTTGAGGATCAATACCACGTTGCTGGGCGAGATTCATAACAGTTTCTTTTAACTGTTCTGGAGACTTACCTTGCGCCATTTCCATTGCGCGCCCAAACAGGGGATTGTTCCCCAGCATTTTCTGCATTGCTTCCATCGGGTTTGGGTTGCTGCGAAGCTGATTGAATATTTGCATCATTGTGAACGGATTCATTTGCATTTATATTCTCCCCTTTCATATTCATATAACGCTCTAATGAGCTTACTTTTTGCTGCAGGGCCTCTACTACTTCTGCATCGGCATAACGTTTAGGTATAGCCTCTTTTTCAAACGAAAGTTTATAAGTTTGGATAACCGGCATACCATTCATATCAATAGCTTTTGCGTAAATACAATTATCGGCCGGACAAGGGAAATATGTCAGGCTTCCATCTAAATCAATTTGGGCAGCCTTTACTTCATCTAAACTTGCAACTGTACGCCCTTTCATCATCAGGGGCATAGGCGGTTGTGGAACAAACTGCTGTTGCTGATATGCCGGTATCTGCGGCATTTGAGCTTGATAATTATTTAAACGTTGCTGAGTTACTCCCATCATTGCTGGATTAACAGGAGCATAAGGATTTACATACATTGTTATCGCCTCCGTTTCTTACTTATATTGTCGCCTAAATCAGCTCTTATAATCCGTAAACATTCCCTCATAATTCCCTAATATGGGCATAAAAAATAAGGCAGCCACAACTATTATGTGACTGCCTTTAATGCTCTCTTAACTGAATTATACGCCTGCTGCAGATCTCTTTCGACCGTTTGCACTGACGTATCTATTTTCATTGCTATTTGATAGTTTTTAAGATCGTGAATAAATTTGAGTTCTATAATTTCTATTTGCCGCGGCGTTAGTTTGGCTTCTGAAATGATTGCTTCAAATTCCTTTCGTGTGGACTGCGAAAGCCAATCTCTTGCCTGCAAACGGCAAGTATCCATATAATCACCTGCTCGCTGCTATAGCTCCTACCAATACCCCTCCTGCAAATCCCCAAAAGGCCTTCTGTCTCTGCTTTAATTCACTTTTGGACTTTTCTTGTTTTATTTGAATGCTCAACGTCTGCAAGGATTTGTTTTGCTCTGCTATTGTTTTTTTGGAGTTCGACAATGATTCCTGCGCAAGCATTAGCTCGCTCCTTATCTTCTGATAAGATAAACGCTGCTCTTCGATTAGCTTCTTCAGCTCGTTCGAGTTCATCTGCTGCAGTTCCAACGTGTTCGATAGCCCTATCAACAGATTTTCCTGTCTGTTTATTATCGTCTGCAATTCGTTGAACTGTTCCCTGGACATCATTATTGTTTCCGGAAGTTCCTCCGCAAAACAATTTAAAGAAAACGATAAGCACAGCAATAAGGGCAAAACTAATAATAAGATACTTGCTATACCTGATTTGTTTTTCTTCATTCACTTTCTGCCCTTCTTTCAATTTAAATTCTATTTCATTATCATTAAGATAGTTCTATTTTCAATATAATCAACCTGTGCGCCGTTTTCTATACTCCTGCTTATATTTCTAGTGTTTTGGAGATAAAACAACGCACAGGCTAATTCTGCGGCTGGGTTTTATCTTATAGATTATAATAAGTAATGCACCCTACCAAAATCGCAAGAGCAATACCAGCCCAAATCAAAATACGCTGTTTTTCCATATTAGTCACCTCCTTATACAATCTTTACCAATTATGATGCCACCAGATCGCCTTACCACGAATAACATCACCGCCTGGTTTCAGTTCTCCGTCGCCTGGCACATCTGGCAATTTCCACAAGTCCCAGCGTTCAAAAGTAGTTGCCGGGCCGTAGTCGTCTAAGTCTGCTGCTTCTGCATGTGTCATTACGGTATCGGCATCAATGTCCAATCCAAGCTCCTCACACAATACAGCTACAACTTTCGCCATACTATCTATCTGTAACTCTGTCGGTGGCACGTTGCCAAAGTCGATATTCCCATCAGCATAGGCTACAGCATCTACACAGCACGATAAAGCAATCCCAATAGCTCTAGAATTGCGCCGCCATGTATGAGCCTTATATTCAGTTAAATCATCTGTTGTCGCCATAACAGCGCCGTCGCTGTCAATGTTTAGGTGATAGTCACTAAAAAACTGGTGATAATAACCAGCTGACCAATGTAGATAGATCTTATCAATATTACCTCTAGCCCTTGCTGCTAACTGCCGCAGTTCATCTAAAGTGATTCTTTTTGTTACTGCCCCCATTTTCATCTGCCTCCTGTTCAAATTTATCAGGGACACCGTCCCCGTTTTTATCTACTAAACTCGTAGCTATGAAAGTGACAAATGCAACCATAGCCGGTCCTATAACCTCTCTTATCAGTGCTAGAAGATCAGACATAACAATCTTATCCAACCACAACCACATATACATCCACGCAGCGTAATAGGTCAGTACCAGCAAAACGACTGCAATAAAATAGCCTACAATGACAGCCATTATTTTTGGCGACATTGAGGCTACTTTGTTTCTGGCACTCACTATTAAGTTTTTTATTTTCTCAAACATAAATATCACTTATCCTTACATGAACAGTTATTACATTTGTTTTCTACCAGCAATAACCGTTCACCAACTTCGTCAATTCTGTTATGTGCAGATTTTGCCCTCTGATCAATCTCAGCAAATTTTATTTTTAAATCTGTTGTACGTTCTTGCTCCCTATTAATAGTCTTAGCTAAAGCGTCAACAGTCTTTTGCAGGTTCTCTATCGCCGTAGACAAAGGATTTATTATCCAAATCTTAAATACAAAACCTACTATGCCAAATAAAAAGCTAAAGATTGTTATTGAGGCCATTGCCATTTCAACCATCTTTGCACCGCCTAATCTAATATAATAGCGTCCAAATCCTCTTTGCTTAACGCTGCCTCTACTTGTGCCTGTTTAATCCATCCTTGCTGCTTGCAAGCACCTATATGAGACGATAAATCAGCACACCAAGAATATACCTGAGCAGCGTTAAGATACTGTATTGTTTTTTCAGTTTCCCCTTCTTTATAGCCCCGGACTGGACATCCCAAAGGATATTCGTTTGCAAAACGTTCTGTGCTGACATTCAGTGCAATTCCCTGCATCGTAAGCTGAGTATTTTTATCGCTATCATACCTCACAGGGTTACCGGTGCATTGAGAAATAAAACCGCCAGTAATTTTATCTGCTGTCCATGCTTCAACAAGTTCAAGCTTTTGGGCTTTTAACTCTTCAAATGTATATTCTTCGTTAGGCGGTGGTGCTAAAACAAGCCCTACACCTTCTTTAAAACTAACTAAATAACCTACTTCGCAGTCTAAACCTGTTACATCAATCCAATAGGTTGATGGATCGAAAACAGTAGGTAACTGCTCCATTGTTAAATTAGTTTCATAAATATAAATTATCTTACCGTACAATGGCTGTGCGAATCTATTTTTTTGCATTAAATATCACCACCATATTCTATAATTACCCAGCCAGGAGAACCTGCTTTCCCATCCTCTCCCCAATCAGTTCTTTTTCCGCCAAGACCACCAGCACCGCCATTACCATAAGACGTTCCGTTTTTATTGTTCCTTAAACCACCACCGCCTCCACGGGCAGTAACAAAATTGACGATAGAGCTACTGCCGCCTGCTCCACCGGGATAGCCCCAATAACTGCCACCAGCACCGCCCGAGCCAACAATAATTGTTAGTGTTGACAATGGTGTAACACTTATGTTTTTAGTTATTAATTCTCCACTTCCACCGTTACCGCCGGGCGAAATGGGTTCCTCGTTGATCCAATTATTCCCTGCACCACCACCACCAGCACCTGCAACAGTAACCTTTAGCGTCGTTTCAGGGGAAGTAAAGGTATATGTCCCTGGGGTCCTGTACTCTACTTTGTTGTAAGGCAGTTTTCCTCTACTTAATATCACGTATGTGTCACCACCGCTGCCTTTAACCCTACCGCTTGTCGCTCTGCTGTCTGCTATATCTCCAATAGCAACATAAGCAGGAACGCCGTCTATCTTAGCATTTACCCAATGTTCCCCAACTTCGGCAGTAGTAGAGTAGGCTTTCGCCGTTTGCTGCACGCCATCTTTTTTTAAATTCAATTTCTTTGCTAATTCTGCCATAATATCACCCTATCCAAAATTCAGCACCATTTGGTAATACTAAATGTCCAGATGCATTGTATTTGGGTATTTTATTTGCAGCATTGCCGACTTCGCTATTGGGCACATAATCCATTTCAGGCAGTTGATTTGTTGGTACTTTTCCATTTACAAGGTCTGCTTTGTTTTGTAATGCTTCCTGCATTATTTCTGGAACCTGTGCTGCAACAGCCTCTTTAGTCTTTAAAGGCGTCATTGATTTGTTATCAACTACACCAGCAATAGCTTCCTCTGTTGTCGCTATACCAGTAATACCAGCTAAACCTTCTAAGCTATCAGCAATACCCTGCGCTCTGTCTGCCTGCTCTGTAGCTGTAGTTGCTGAGCTAGAAGCGCTATTAGCACTTGCTTCTGCAGCTTCTTTTGAAGTTTGCGCAGCCTTCATACTATCCGCAGCACTTGAAGCAGATTGAGCCGCAGCCTTTTTAGAATCCTCGGCAGCAGCGACTTTACTATCTATTTCAGCAGTAATATTCTCAACTGTTTTCTGCGCAGCATCTTCTGCCGCAGTAGTCGCAGCTTTAACAGCGGTATTTTTAGCAGCAACAGCTTCGTCCTTTATTTCCGTAGTCTCATTTACCGCAGCATCTTTTATAGCGGTCAGCTCTTCGATTGCAGTATTTTTAATATTTGTTGTTTCGTTAACGGCGCTCTCTTTGACCTGTTTCGTTTGCTCTAATACATCTTTAGCTAAAGGTAACACCCTCGCCGGGTCCTCCGTCAGCACAAGCCCATCACCAGTATCATTGATTCTAAAACTCATTCCAGCCTTTACCGGAAAAGTATTATTAAAATTACTTACATTAATACCAGCAGATAATGTTCTATTCAATTTTTCATTTAATTGCTGACATATAAAAGTTAGATCGTCAAAAGACAATTCAATATTCTCTGCAAAAAACGGACCTTGATTAACCAGGTTCATTAGCTGATACAATGGCAGCTCACGATAAATAGTTATTTTATGTCCATCAGGCAGCGGATCGCCATTAGCTGGATAAGTAACTGTTTTAGCTCCAAGATCAACAGAAAAATTCTCCGTTTCTACGGCAACGCTATCATCACCTGTAATATATACTTTTATATATTCAGGATGATCCGTCATCTGAAATGTTATTGGGAATTTCGTTGTCGCTCCATTACCAACATAAATATCTTTAACTGTTGCCCCCATACCCGATTTGCCGGACAGAAAAACAATCTGTATAATGGAAAGGGGTAATGAAAAATGTCAACCAAAGAACGAAAACACCCAGCGCCGCCGCGTTACGATGAGGCCTTCAAGGCGGGGGCAGTGCGGATGGTCACCGAGCAGGGGCGGCCCAGCCGGGAGGTGGCCGCGGAACTCGGCATCTGCATCGACACGCTGCGCAGCTGGCTGAAAGCGGCAGGCGCACCATCGCCGGGGCAAGCTGACCGCCAAAACCGCGACGCCAGACGCCTGCGCGAACTGGAGGCGGAGATTCGAGCACTGCGCAAGAAGCTTGAAGAGAAAGACGGGGTCATTGACATCCTAAAAAAATCCGTCGGCATACTTTCCAAACCATAGAGGACAAGTACCGATACATCCGTACGGCCCGCGCGGGGGCCTCTGTGGAACTTGTATGCCGACTGCTGGAGGTCTCCCGCAGCGGGTACTACGAATGGCTGGGCCGCAAACCCTCTTTGCGCCGGCAGAAGGATCAGGAACTGAAACGCCGGCTGCTGAGCCTGCACCAGCGTTATCCCGCCCTTGGGCTGGACAGCCTGTATCACCTGATCCGCCCGCAGCTTTCCTGCTCGCGCAAGCGCATCCACCGCCTGATGAACGAGATGAACATCTCCTCCACACGCAGGCGTGCCTACAAAGCCACGACCAACTCAAGACACGCGCACCCCATCGCGCCCAATCTCCTTGCGCGCCGCTTCTCCTTTGACAAGCCAGACACCGCATGGGTCGGCGATATTACCTATATCCCCACCGGCGAGGGCTGGCTCTACTGCGCTGTTGTGAAAGACCTTTGCACAAAGCAGATCGTCGGCTACGCCTTCTCCGACCGCATCGACACAAATCTCACTCTCGCCGCCCTCGGCATGGCCGTCCGGCGCCGCAAGCCTCTGCCCGGCCTCATCTTCCACTCCGACCGCGGCGTCCAATACGCCGCCTACGCTTACCGTCAGCGTCTCGCCAGTCTCGGCATCCGGCAAAGCATGTCCCGCAAGGGCGATCCCTATGACAACGCCGTGGCCGAAAACTTCTTCAGCTGCCTCAAGTGCGAGTGCGTCCATCTGCGCCATTTCGCCTCAAGGGCACAAGCCATGGCAGACGTCTTCGCTTATATCGAGACTTTTTACAATCCGGTGCGCCCGCATTCCTCTATTGGCTGGCGTCCTCCGGATGCCTTTGCGCGTGCCTTGTCTGAGCATCCCGCCGCCTGAGTGTGATACGACAAGATATCCTGCGTTTCTTTCTGTTTTTTCTTCATTTTTACTGTCCACGAAACCGGGAAGGGCACACTCTTGGATACATTGCCTCATCCGTAGTCGCTCCTGCAGCAATAAGATCATTTATTTCTTTTCTTATTTCTGATAAATCAGCTCTCGTCAGCGTTCTATTGCCAATTCTGTAGCTTTGCCCTGCTACCAAAATAGACTGTTCTGCAGATAAATACTGCTTTAACCGTTCATTAAGTACCGTACTTGCCACTAATAATCCCCCCTCACACTTTTTCTAATGCAGCCGTAGCCGCATTTAGGCTTGTTTTTCAGTTTAGACTTTACCGATTGTTCTTTGATTACATTCGGGCTGTTGATCAATTTTTCCAAAGCCTCGAAATCAGGATTTACGCTTAACATACATGCGAGGTTATAAACCCGCAGATCCAAAGGCTCATTCCGTTTATCTTTAGCTATATTTACCCACTGATATACTAATACTCCATTTTTCCGACGAGGCTCTTTTGTTTCAGATATAAGGCCTTTAAAATAAAATTCATCGTAGCCACGAGTTAGCTGTACAGTTACGCTATCACTCTTATCAAGCGGGAAATGAAAATATTTAGGTCCAGGCTCTTCAATCGATAACCGATCCATAACATATTGTTTGCCGCTATCTGTGCCCAACATTACCAGCGGTATCGTATGTCCCCTTACGGTTTTAACCTTAGCGTACTTATGCAATAACGGCACTCCTGGTGTCGATGAACCTTTTATAGCAAAACGCTGCCTTGCAAATCGTTTTTTACAGTACGCATAAACTTCTTTCGTGTAGTGGCCGCCGGAATCGATAAACGCCCTAGCTACCAAAAGACCCTTACCTGACGCAAAGCAATATTCCTTATCCAGCTGTTCGTCCAGCATATCCCACACTTTAGGTGTATCCGGCACGCCCAAAATAGTGCCCTTTTTTATTCCCCAACATTCTTCAGCCATTCCCCAGCCACAAATCTCATACTCGAGCCTGTTGTCTTGTACGTCAACGGCCGCTGTTAAAAGCAGTACGCCTTCCGGCAGCTCGGCGCCATAGTTTTCACGCCTGCGCATAAACTGCTCATGGCTTTCAAAATTTCCTTTGCGCTCATATGCTTCTCCAAAACGAGTATTAACAACTACTTTTTCACGCTCTGGATCGCCCTGTGCTTCCAACCATTCCTGCATTACATCTGACCAGTTCACCCAAGGTGATGCAAAACAGTTAACAAAAAAGCTCCGTACCCCCTTAGTGAGAGCAGAAGCGTTCTGTGCAATATATTTTTGTGCGGCCTGCCGCATTTCAGTTTCTGTAAACCCAAACCCGCAATCTGGGCAACGCCAAATAACTGACTTAACGATAACCTGCCTTGTTCCCTTTTTATCAATAGAACAGTCGTAGTCAGGATGCATATCCCGATGCGTGACTAAATGCCACTCTTTGCATTTTGGGCATTGATGCTGCCACTCTTCCTGAGTACCTGTTATATATTCATCTTCGATTCGACTGTCTCCAGCATTGGTCGGTGTTGAGAATAGCCCCATGACGCTATCCCAAAAGGTCGTCATACGTTTTGCAGCCAAGCTGACCGGGTCGCCTTCTGTGCCGGCGCTTTTGGGAAAGCGGTCAACTTCGTCTGCCAGTAATATTTTTATCGGCTTACTGGCAAGACCGGCAGGACTGTTAGCACCCGCCATTATAAGTCTGCCGCCAGGGAATTGTTTAGAAAGGATAGTATTGCCGGCGTCACGGCTTTTTACGTCTTTAAAAATATCTCTCAATACTTTTGTATCTCTGATCATCGGCGCTATACGTGATTTACTATAGTCCTGTGATGTTTCGATAGTTGGTTGGATCATCATTATCGGTGCGGGCGCCAGATGTGCGAACCGCCCAATAACATTGTTCATGATATCGGACTTTCCAACCTGAGATGCGGTCTTTGCAACCACCCTAGTTATGCCTGGTTCAGTAAAAGCATCCATAATGGCTTTTTGATATGGAGCACGATCTGTTCGCCACCGCCCAGGCTCTGCAGCAGCTTCGCCAGATATCATCCTATAGCTATCAGCCCATTCGGATACAGTTTGATCTGATAACGGCATCAATGACTGTTTTACTATTTTTTTGAAAAGATCAACTGTCTTCTTCATTACTAAATATCTCCGGATTATAATCGCTAAGCTCAGTTAACCTTGACTTAATTTCTTTAGAAAGTTCCGTCATAATAACACTTCTGCTCTGATTCTCCAGTCTAGCAGCCATCTTGGCTGGTATGCCCAAAAGCTGACTCCGTAATTTAGATAACATATCTGTCATAACTCTTTCGACATCTGCCGCATCATGTGACAGATTTTGTCGCTTTGCCAATTCAAGTTCAGCTAATTTACGTTTTGCAGCTTCATGCAATGCTTTTTCAGACCAATAATCATCTTCATCTTTACTAGAATATTTATTTTCATAGAACGAAGCTATTGCCATTGTCAAAGCGAAGTCTCCTTCTATTTCACGATGCAAAACTTCCTCATTTACCAACTGATTTACACGTCGTTCGCTGATGCCCAATAATTCGGCAAGCTCTCTTGCAGAGCCACGTTTCAGCATTTTTACCACTTCTATTTTCACCGCCTGTCTACTACAAAGAGAAGGAAATAGGAAAAAATATTTTTAAATCTAAACCTTTTTCGGGGCTCGAAAGACCCTCAAAGAAAGTTATCCACAGAAAGAACCTATGAAAATTCTCCTGAGGATGGACATAAGAAAAGCACCCACTTTAGTGAGTGCTTAATCTTGACTGCTTTTAAACGCTTTATTCCATTTTTCCTTTATTCTTCGCATTTCTTCGTTGTACTTGACCAATAATTCTCTGTCAATATAAAACTCTTCATCAAAAGTGCTCTTCAATGTTCCAACTATTTTTAATAGCATTTTATATATTGAATTAATCTGCCAGGCTCCATTTGATAAGCAATCATATTTACGAAACCTTTGTTCTCCATCTATAATACGAAAACTATCAATAGCCGTGATACCATGCGCTTGTTGAGATAATATATCATATACAAGATCATATACAAGAATTTCTTTTTCTTTTTCGCCATCATAAAATTCAATAGCTTTACACAACTGCCTATTGCTTCCTATATGAATCATATCATGTCTACTAGAATATATCTCATACCATTCTTTTATATTCTTC
>OKSK01001287.1_pt1 | contig 12470 bp, 10 predicted proteins | sample 1606301 | NCBI WGS metagenome assembly OKSK01 (sample SAMEA3879557, study PRJEB24766) | human gut metagenome | biome: human-associated habitat; feature: feces | place: USA | collected 1985/1987
CGAAGCGGGCCGCGAAAGCCTGCGGGCCGATGCCGTCATCTGCGCCATGGGCGGCAATGCCGGGCCGCAGTTCGGCACCGACGGCTTCGGCACCCGATTCGCCGCCCAGTGCGGCGGAAAGCTGGAGCCGCTGTACCCCTGCCTGACTGCCCTGCAGACAGCAAAGCCCAACCGGTCTCTGGCCGGCATCCGGGCCAAGGCCGCTGCCACCCTGCTGGACCTCGACCGCCACTGCACCGTGGCTGTGGAAAACGGCGAGGTGCAGTTCACGGACTACGGGCTTTCGGGCATCTGCATCATGCAGCTGTCCGGCCATCTGGCCCCGGGGCGGGGGCCAAAGCGCCCGGCCGTTGAGCTGGACCTCTTCCCCATGCTGGACGAGACTGCCCTGACCGCCCTGTTTGCGGCCCGGGTGCCCCTGCTTCCGGGCAAGGCACCTGCGGATTTCTGGACAGGTCTGCTCAATCCCAAGCTGGGCCGCGCCCTGTGGGCAGCGGCAAAGCTGCCTGAAAAACCGGTGGACACCCTGCCGGATGCCGCCTGGCAGGTGCTGGCCAACGCGGCCAAGCACTGGCTGTTCGAGGGCCTGACTCCCTGCGGCTGGAAGCAGGCCCAGACCACCGGCGGCGGCCTGAGCCTGACCGAAGTGACCCCCAGCTTCCAGTTCAAGGGCTGCCCCGGCCTTTACTTTGTGGGTGAAACGCTGGACTGCGCCGGCAGCTGCGGCGGCTTCAACCTGCACTGGGCCTTTGGCAGCGGCATCGCCGCCGGGCGTGACGCGGTGCGGAGCCTGAAGCGGCCTGCCCCGAAGCCGAATAAAAAGAAGCGATAAAGAATGACCCTCTCCATCCCGCATCTGACAGACAGACTGCAGGGACGGAGAGGGTCATTTTCGTTTCAGATACGCTTGTGTCTCCCGGACCACCACTCCCGAAAGCCCCACCACGCCCACAAGATTGGGCAGCATCATCAGGCCGTTGAAGGTATCGGAGAGCGCCCAGGCCAGGTCCAGCTTCATCACAGCACCCACCAGCACCATGGCCGCAAACACCAGTTTATATCCTGCGGCGGCACGCTCCCCCAGCAGATACACCACTGCCCGGGTGCCGTAATGGCTCCACCCCAGCGTAGTGGAATAGGCAAACAGCAGGACCGACACCGCGATAAACTGCGGCCCGAACGCCCCGAACACCGTGGAAAAGGCCTGCCCCACCAGTGCGGAGCCTTCCACGCCGGTCAGGGCCGCGCCAGTGTCCAGATCCACAAGGCCGCTGGTGAGTACCACAAGAGCCGTGAGGGTGCAGACCACCATGGTATCTGCAAACACCTCGAACATGCCCCACATTCCCTGCTGGACAGGCTCCTCCACGTTGGCCGCGCAGTGCACCAGCACCGACGCGCCCAGTCCTGCTTCATTGGAAAAGGCTCCCCGCTTGAATCCCCAGCTGATGGCCCGGGCCATGCCGTAGCCCAGCACCCCGCCCCCGGCGGCCTGCAAGCCAAACGCCCCCCGGAAGATGGCCGCGAATGCCGCCGGGACAGCCGCCCAATGGACACAGACCACGGTCAGCGCCCCGAACAGGTAGAACAGGGCCATGAGCGGGACGATGGCCTCCGTGACTGCGGCCACCCGCTTCAGCCCGCCCAGTATGACCCGCCCGGTGAGCAGGGCCAGTACGATGCCCGTTGCCACCGGCGGCACCCGGAACACCGCCTGCAGATTGCCCGCAATGGAGTTGATCTGGCTCATATTCCCCATGCCGAAGCTGGCCAGCACGCAAAAGCAGGCAAACAGCACCGCCAGCACTCTGCCGATCTGCCGGCAGCCCTTTTTCGCGCCCAGACCGTCGGTGAGGTAGTACATGGCACCGCCGCTCCACTCGCCTTTTTCATTTTTGCGGCGGTAGTACACCCCCAGCACGTTCTCCGAAAAGCTGGTCATCATGCCCAGCAACGCCATAACCCACATCCAGAAGATGGCCCCCGGCCCGCCGGAGACGATGGCCGTGGCCACGCCCACGATGTTGCCGGTGCCGATGGTGCCCGCCAGCGCCGTGCACATACTCTGGAACTGGCTGATGGCCATGTCCTCCTTGCTGGTGTGGGCGGTGACGTCCTTATTGGTAAAGATGGCGCCGATGGTGTGCCGGAGCCAGTAGCCCATCCTCCGGAACTGGAAAAAACCGGTGCGGATGCTGAGCCAGAGGCCGGTGCAGAACAGCAGCGCCAGACCGAACGGCCCCCAGACGAAGCCGTTGACCACGTTGTTGATCCGCGTGACGATGTCTACCATAGGAATCCTCCTCCAAATATCCCAAACAAAATGCGGGCAGAACCTCTTTCCCAAAGGCTCTGCCCGCAAAAAACGCAGCGTATGACTCCGCGCAGGATATGCTTCCTGCGCAAAAGACGTTTGCTCTGTCCTTCTGCCTGAGAGATCGGCCCATTCGGCCTTACACCTTCGGCACCCGCTTTCTGCGGGCTTCTCCAGAGTGCGGCACACCCGGCGCACCGGGCGGCACATCTTGTGATTTCGTTCTCCCTTTATGCACAGCTGTGCACAGTAGAAAAACTTTATCATATTTTCGGCTTCTTGGCAAGCCTTTCACCGCATTTTACGCTCCGGTTTCATCTTTTATTCCGGAAGGTGAATTTTATTTTGGTATGACTTTCTCTTGTCTTTATCGGTCGATGGGCGGCACATCGTCGGGGCTGCCCAGTGCGTCCAGCCACTCCTCAGCCTTCAGCTGGGGCGGCAGGTGGGGCACCGGCTCACCGTCCGGGTCGTCATCGGGCGGGGGCACGAGGTCTTCCGGGCCTTCCGCGCCCTCAAAGCCGTGGGCGAGGCCGTCCGGGCTGGCGTCGCCGTCACGGCGTGCGGTTTCGCAGCAGTCCAGCCCCTCGTAGGCACTGGCGGGGCCGAGGTCGAGCCAGAAGTCCTCCCGCTCTTCCTTGCTGGGGGTATCATCGAATTTCATAGCGTTTCCCTCCTTTTCTGCATAAAGCTTCCCCCGCCCGGCCATGCTTTATGCAGTTTTTTGCAGGGAGGCAGAGGAATGAACGCAAAAGGTTGGAGGCCCTTCTGGGCCGCGCTGCTGGCAGGGCTGCTGGTGCTGGTACCTCTGGTGGGCGGGACCATCCTGCTCACCCGCCGCACTCTGCGGACAAAGCTGGCCTCCCGCCCTCAGAGCGGCGTGGCCATCCGACAGCCCAAGGAGGAAAACCGCCTGAGCCTGCTGGTCTGCACCGCCCCCACCGAGACGACAGCCCCCGGCTTCCTGCTGCTCTACCTCAGCGCCAGCCAGAACTGCATCCATGCGCTGGCCCTGCCCGGGGAGCTGACCGTCCCCTTCGGGACGGACGAAGCCGCCCTCGCCGACTGCTACCGGGCGGCAGGCCCGGCCCGCTGCCGGGAAGCACTGCTCTCTGCCCTCGCCCTGCCTGAGGACACCCACTACCTCGCCCTTGCGCCCTCGGTCTTACAGGCCATCGCTGACCGGTACGGGGCGCTCCGGGTGGGCTTTTCGGGCGCGCTGACCGCCGACGAGCTGGCCCGCACCGGCTGCAGCGCCAATGTGCAGGCCCTTTCAGCCCGGGAGGCGGAAGCGCTGCTCAGCGGGATGGAGGGCGTCGTCCCTCCGGCCCACAAAGCAGCCGCCCGGGCGGCGGTGTGGGACGCCTTCTTCCGGCAGGAGCTGGAGCTTCTGCCCGCCACCCTGCCCGACGCCCTGCGCACCCACAGCCCGAGCCTGCTCACCGACCTGACGGCGCAGGACCTGCTCATCTTAGAGGATACGCTGGAATTTCTCGCCGACCGCACAGCCTCCGTCCATGCGGGGGCGCTGCCCGGGGATTGGGATGCCGACGCCGGGCGTTACACCCTTACCGAGGACTCCCGCGCCGCCGTGCAGGCCCTCTTCAACGTCTCTCCCACCGACGGGCAGCTCTCGTCCGCCAGCGAGCCATAGCCCAGCACCAGCGTGCCGACCGGAGCGGCTCCGCCGCCGGTAAGGTCGTAATCGCTCAGGAGGCTGAGCCGGACGCCCTCGGCCTCGGCGGCGGCCCGGAGGGCGTCATCCGGGGGCGGGTCCCGCAGCTCGGCCAGCAGATGCAGGCCGGTGTGCAGCCCCGTCAGATGCAGCTCCTCGGGCGCGAAGGCCTCCTGCAGCGCCGCCGTCAGGGCGTCCCGCCGGGCCTTGTAGGCCACCCGCTCCCGGGCCAAGTGGCGGGTGAAGTAGCCTCCGGTGATGAAGCGGGCCAGCGTCTGCTGCTCGAAGCGGCTCACGGTGCCGGAGTAGAGCCGATACTTCGCGTGCCACGCGGGCAGAAGCTGCTCGGGCAGCACCATGTAGGCGATGCGGATGCTGGGCGCGAGGCTGCGGGAGCAGGTGGAGAGGTAGACCACCGGCCCGTCGGCCCCGGCCATCCCCTGCAGGCTGGGCAGCGGGCGGGTGTCGAAGCGGAACTCGGAGTCGTAGTCGTCCTCGATGATATACCGCCGGCCCGGGCAGCGGGCGGCCCAGTGGAGCAGCTCGGCCCGGCGTCCGGCCGGCATGGTGACGCCTGTGGGGAACTGATGGCTGGGGGTGACGTAGCAGACCGCCGCGCCGGAGTCCGACAGCGCCCGGATGGAAAGTCCATCCTCGTCCACCGGCAGGCAGCAGCAGGCCACGCCGTTGTTTTCCAGCACCTGCTTTGCGCGGGGATAGCCGGGATTCTCCACCGCCGCCGGCCCGGGCAGAAGCGGGGCCAGCAGCCCCAGCAGGTACTCAAGGCCCGCTCCCACGACGATCTGGTGCGCACCGCACCGGACGCCCCGGTACTCTTCGAGGTAGCCCGCCAGCGCCTGCCGCAGCGCAAGGTCGCCCTGCGCGTCGCCGTGGGTCAGCAGCTCGGGCGACGAATACAGCAGCTCCTTTTGCAGCCGCGCCCACGTCCGGAAGGGGAACAGCCCCGGGTCCACGCCCCGGGTGGAGAGGTCATAGCGGATGGGCCGCTGTTTCGGTACAGCCTCAGCCTTCGGCGGCGCGGCGGGCGCGGCGCTCTCGGGCAGAGCCAGATACTCCTGTACATAAAAGCCGCTCCGCTCCCGCGCCTCCAGATAGCCCTCCGCTGCCAGCATCTGATAGGCCGCGTCCACCGTGTTCACCGAGACGGAAAGCTCTGCCGCCAGACGCCGCTTGCCGGGCATCCGCGTCCCCGCCGGGACAGCCCCCGTCCGCATCTCGGCGGCGAGGCTGCGGTAGAGCTGCTCATAAAGCGGCACATCGGATGCCGCGTCCAGCGCTGTCGTCAAATGGACCATAAAAAGCCCCTCCTTTTCAGCCAGTGTGCCAAACTGACCCCATAAAAAATCTTTGTTCTGGGTATTTGCACAGGGCCAGTTTTGCGTATAATAGGAGCATACCCGCAAGAACCAAAAAAGTCAATCGGTTTTGTGGGTTTTTCGTAAAATGGGAGGGAAAAATCATGTCTACCACTGCAATGTGGCTGCTTCTGGCAGTCGTTGTCATCGTGATCGTCTTTGCAAGTGTGCTCTACAAGCGCACCTTCACCGTCCACGAGCTGGCACTCACCGGCGTCATGGCCGCTCTGAGCCTCGTGGCCTACTTATTCTTCCGGGTGCCCTTCTACGGCGGCTCCTCGTTCCATCTGGGCAATACCTTCACGGCCCTGACCGCCCTGTTGCTGGACGGCGTATCCGGCGGTCTGGCCGGTGCCATCGGTCTGGCTCTGGCCGACATCCTCGCCGGCGACCCGGGCTATGCCGTCACCACCTTCATCCTGAAGTTCCTCATCGGCATCACCTGCGGCGCAGTGGCCCACAAGGTCTTCAAGCTCCGCGAGCTGGATAAGCACGCCCCCGGCTATCTCGTCAAAGTGACCGCCGCCGCTGCCTCCGGCCTGCTGCTGAACGTCTTTACCGACCCGATCCTCGGCTACTTCCGCAATGTATATATCTTCGGTCAGGATTACACCATCGCCAAGGCCCTGACCAAGATCACCGGCGGCGTCACCTTCGTCAACAGCGTGGCCTCCACCGTCTGCGTCGTTCTCCTCTATCTGGCCCTGCGCCCGGCGCTGGAGCGTGCGAACCTTCTGCCCAAGGCCGAGAAGAAGGCGGAAAACAAGTAACCAACTCCATCCCTGTCTGATGTACTCATAAAGCGAAAAAGGCATCTGCCCCTGCGGACAGATGCCTTTTTCGTTTATTTCTTTTCAAATACGAGGAACCGGAACGAGATTTCGGTGGTCAGCTCCGGCAGCGCCGCGAGGCGGGCTGCACCGTCCCGAGGCGTTTTCCAGTAGTAGGGCGTCATGGCGAAGAGGGCTTCCAGCTGCCCGGCCGACACCGTGATGCGGCCGGACACTTCCCGCTCCCCGACGGCCTCAAAGCCCGGATATTCCACTTCCTGCACCGGATTTTTGTAGGGCTTTTCGTAGAGGACGGCCTTCATCTGGAAGAGGTGCTCCGGGCCGGGCACGGCATAGATGAGCCGCCCGCCCGGGCGCAGCACCCGGAGAAACTCCTCCTGCGCGAAGGGCGAAAAGCAGTTGAGCAGGACATCGGCCCATCCCGTGCGCACCGGCTGATGGAAGCTGGACGCCACGGCGTACCGGGCCGAGGGCAGGGCCTTTGCGGCCAGACGCACTGCAGGCTTTGCGATGTCGAAGCCTGCCAATTCCAGCGGACGGCCTGCCTCCCCGAACTGCCGGGCGATGCAGCGGTCATACCAGCCCTCGCCGCAGCCCGCGTCCAGCAGGCGGAGCGGCCCGTTTGCGGCGGGCTGGCCGTACGCGAGGCACAGCTCCCCCAGCGCCTGCCCGAAGATGCCATAGTAGCCCGCGCTCAGGAACGCGCGGCGGGCGGCTACCATCTCTTTGCTGTCGCCGGGGGCTTTCGTGCGGGTGTTCTGCACCGGCAGCAGATGCCAGTAGCCCTCTTTTGCCCGGTCGAAGCTGTGGCCGGAGGGGCATTTCAGCGCATTCTCCCCGGCAAGCGGTGCGCCGCACAGCGGGCAGCACCACGGAGCGAATCCCTCTGCCATCACACTTCCTCGCTGTGGTCCTCGATGGGGGCCGTCGCGCCGCCGTGGGCGTTCATATACTCCTCAAAGCTGGTGAACTTCTGCTGCGGCGGGCGGCGGCTGATGAGCATAAGGCCCGGGTCTTCGTCTTTTCCCGGCGCGTTGCTGCGGCTGCGGCCGTTGTTCCGGCCGGGCTGCTCGGCTCTGGGGGCGCGGGGCGCACGGCCTGCGCTGCCCTGCTCGCTGCGGTCATTGCGGCGGCTGTTCCGGCCCTCGCTGTGGGCATTGTTCTGCTGGGCAGGCTGGGCCGGGCGGGCGTTCCGCTCATTGCGAGGGCTGCGGCCTGCGCCATTGCGGCCATTGTTCTCGCCGCGCGGGGCGGGCTGGCGGCTCTGCATCGCGGTGGGGATGTTCTGGGCCGGGGCAGCGGGCGCGGCGGCGTTCTTTTTGGCGGAGCGGAGGGGGGTCGCCTCCGGAGCGCTCACAAAGTGGGGGTCGAATTTCGGCTGAGCGTTGCTGCCGCGGCCTGCGCCCTGTGCAGGGGCGCTGCCCTCGCGGCGGGGCCGGTTGTTATTGTTACGGCGGTTGTTGTCGCGTCCGCCGGGAGTGCGCTTGTTGTTCTCATCCATGAGCTGTTCCTCTTTTGCTTCGATTTTGGGGGCTTTCTGCTTTTTTGCCGCAGAAAGCTTGGCCGCGCCCTTTTTCTCGGGTGCAGCGGGCTTGGCGGCGGCTGCCGCCTTGGGGGCCTCGGCCTGCTCCGGGGCAGGCTGGTCGGCCTTGGGCTTGCGGCCCCGCACCGGCGGGGCGGCTTTTACGGGGGCGGGCACGCCGTCCCACGGATGGCCGGACACCACCGGGATCTTCCGGCGGTTGAGCTTCTCGATCCCGGCCAGATACTCCATCTCCTCGGGGGCACAGAAGCTCACGGCCGTGCCGTCTGCGCCTGCGCGGGCGGTGCGGCCGATGCGGTGGACGTAGGTCTCCGGCACCTCGGGCAGGTCGTAGTTGAACACATGGGAAAGCTCGCTGATGTCGATGCCCCGGGCGGCAATGTCCGTGGCTACCAGCACCTTGGTCTTGCCCTCCTTGAAGCCCTCCAGCGCGGCCACACGGGCGCTCTGGCTCTTGTTGCCGTGGATGGCGGCGGCGGTGATGCCCTGCTTGGTGAGGTCGCGGGCGATCTTATCTGCGCCGTGCTTGGTGCGGCTGAACACCAGCGCGTTCTGCACCGGCGGCTCCAGATTCTTGATGAGCCAAGGGAGCAGGAGCTTCTTGTTGCCCTTCTCGACGAAATACAGGCTCTGGTCGATCCGCTCCACTGTGCTGGACACGGGATCCACCTTGACGAAGGCGGGGTCGTGGAGGATGCCTGCGGCCAGCTGCTCGATCTCTTTGGGCATCGTGGCGCTGAACATCAGGTTCTGGCGCTTTGCGGGCAGCTTTGCGATGACCTTCTTCACGTCGTGCACAAAGCCCATGTCCAGCATCCGGTCGGCCTCATCCAGCACGAAGATCTCGATGTCGGCAAGGTCGATATAGCCCTGCCCGATGAGATCGTTCAGCCGGCCCGGGCAGGCGATGAGGATGTCTACGCCCTTCTTGATGGCTTCCACCTGCGGGGTCTGGCCCACGCCGCCGAAAATGACGGTGCTGCGCAGCTTGAGATACTTTCCGTAGGCGGCGAAGCTCTCGCCGATCTGGAGCGCAAGCTCCCGGGTCGGGGTGAGGATGAGGGCGCGGATCGCGCCCTTTTTGCGGGGAGCTGCCCCGCTCAGGCGGTCGAGCATGGGCAGCGCAAAGGCAGCGGTCTTGCCGGTGCCGGTCTGGGCGCAGCCCATCAGGTCCCGCCCTTCCAGCACCGGCGGGATGGCCGAGGCCTGAATGGGCGAGGGGGTCTCATAGCCCGCCTCGCTTACAGCCTTGAGCAGGGGGGCGGACAGATTCAGTTCATTAAAAGTCATGGTACTCCTTGGTCATTCTTTGATCCTGCGGCACTCGATGTAATACCGCTTCTCCTCCGCATGGCCCATGCTGAAGGTCTTGCGGGGCAGCACGCCGCCCATCACGATGCCCTTGAACAGGTCGCTCTTCTCGAAGGGCGGCAGCAGGAAAGCCACGCCGCCCTGCTTGGTCAGGGCGCGGACAGCCGGCTCGTCGTGGACATAGTCCACCCGGGCCTCGCTGTGGCGGGCCATAAAATATTCGATAAATTCATCCACCGTGCCCACGGTCAGCGGGGCGACGGGGTCCTCAAAGCTGAGGACATTGGACACATGGGGGCCTGCCAGCGTGAACGCCTGCTGCTTCGAGTCGCCGAAGCAGATCCCGGCCATGTTGGCGTCGCTCCACGCGATGAGGGCCAGCAGCACCGCGCCGCAGTCCACGTTGAAGAGGACGCGGTGGATGGGTTCGATCTCGATGGCGGGCGAATGGACGTTGCACACCTCGGCCAGACACCAGCGGGCGGGGTGGTTCTCCCGCTCTTCCGGCGTCAGGGTGGGCTTCAGCTCCTCCCAGCAGGCCTTGGCCGCAGCCAGCGAATGATTGCCATCGCCCACGGCCAGTGTCAGGGGCGCTGCGCCCTTGGCCTGCGGATACTTGGCGTCGAAGGCCTCCTGACTGCCCAGCCCGGCCAGTGCGGCCTCGATCTGGGCCAGCAGGGCGGGGTCTTCCACGGCCCATCCGGCGATGTGGCCGCCGCCCTGCATCAGCTCGCCCTCATACAGCTTTTTCAGCGCACTCTTGTGCGCGCCGATCGGCTCGATGAGGGTGCAGCCGGGGTCGTCGGCCAGCATCATGACATGGGGCGTCTCCAGCGCCGCCCCCCGGCGCACGGTCATACGGGGCGGGATGCGCTCGGTGACGGTGCGCTCGCTGGGCCGGATGGCCGGGCGGCTGCCCTTCTCGTAGCTGTAGGCCTCAAGGTCGATCTTACCCACAAGGCCCTGCCGCACCCGTCCGCTCTGCTCGGTGCGCTCGACGTAGACGAAGCCGTCCACGGCGCGGGTCAGCACATCCCGGCTGTAGGCGTCCATCGCGGCGTGGATGCGCTCCACGCGCTGGGCCGCGTCCTTGTCCCCGAGGAAAACCTCCGGCAGGATGAGGCGCAGGGTGCTGGGGCAGCTGCCCACAGCAGCGTCTGCCCGCTCCCAGTAGGCACGGTCGCTGGTAAACTGGTCACAGGCCACACAGCCCCACTTTTCCAGAGGGATGTCCTCTCTGGGCAGAAGGATGTGGGCCGGGCCAAAGCAGGATGCAGGTTTCATGGTTACATTCCTCACTCTCTATACGATCACCGGCAGCGAAACAGGCCGCGTGATCTTCTTACCGGAGCAGCCCCGCAGCGTCGTCCCAGAACACGGTGTGCTCCACGCCGGAGGCTGCCAGAGCGTCGCTCAGCGCATTGCGGGCGGCTTCGTCCATCGTCTGCTTGGCGGGCACCTCGACGACGAGATTCTTAACGCCCAGTGCATCGGCCTTGCCGCCCACGGTGGCGGCACCGTCCGTCACCTGCGCCAGCGAGTAGCCGTACCACAGGGTAACGCTGCCGCTGAAGCGGGCGTCCCACAGGGCGATGTCCGCCGCCAGCTGGGCGCTGCGGCCGCGTCCGCCGGTGGAGCCGAAGTCCTGCTTGCCGTTCTGGGCCAGCGGGAACTGGACATTTTCCAGCAGGACATGGTCGAAGCCCATGCTCTGCACCTCGCCGATGAGGTCGCCGATGAACTGCACAGCCTCGTCGGAATAGGGGTTCAGCCACGGGTTGCCGCCGGCCGAGGCCTTATTGTCCAGCCAGAGGTATTCCTGCCCGGTGTAGCCGATGGCCATGCCGCGGTTGGCGCGGGCGGCGGCGGGGTCGCGGAAGGCAGCCAGCTTGGCCACCGGCACAAGGCCGTTCTCCTTCAGCACCGAGGCGATGAGGGACGGGTCGAGGAATGCGCCCTCGATGCTGCCCGCCGCAGCGGGGAGGGCGGAGGGGTACAGGATCTGCCCGCTGCTGTCCTTCAGAGTCACGACGGCATACGCCGCACCCTGCCGGGCCAGCTCCTGCGCCGCTGCCCGCAGCGAAGCTTCATCCTGCGCCGCAGCGGTGTCCAGAACGCCCCAGCTGCCCTCAATGATGGCATTGGCGGGCGCGGCGGCGGGTTCCGACGAAGCAGGCTGCACCTCCGAGGAGGCCGCAGGCTCTGCCGCCGCCTCGGACGAAGCGGCCACGCTGGACGCTGCCGGCCCGGACGAGGCCGAGAGGTCGCGGTTGCGCACCACGGTATACCAGGTGTGGGTGGCCCAGTCCAGCACATGGGGCGCAGCCAGCCAGCCCACCACCAGCACCACGGCCACCAGCACCACGATGCCGACGACCTTCTTGGCCCACATACCGGGGCTGTAAAAACTGCGGTGATACCGCTTGACCTTTTTATACTTTGCCATGTTCGTCCCTTTCTCCTGCACTCCTTACAGGATCACCGAGTGGCCCGTAAAACCATAGATGGCCAGCGCCAGCACGCCGACATAGACCAGCGTGATGGGCAGGCCCCGGAACGCCTCCGGGATGGCCTCGCTGCGCAGACGGTGGTCGGCCTCCGTCACCAGCATGACGGCCAGCAGGTAGCCGAGGCCGCTGCCGAGGCCGAAGCCCATGCTCTGCTCCAGCGTAAAGCTCTGGGTACGCTCCACCAGCACCGTGCCCAGCACACCGCTGTTGACTGCGGCAGCAGGCAGGATGCGGAGCAGCTGGCCGCCGTGGCGTCTGCCCCGCGCTGCCCAGAGCACAAGGAATTCAAACAGGCTCACCACCGCCACACAGGCCAGATAGACCAGCGGGCGGAGCTGGGCGAAGTTGGGCTGGGCGGCCGCGAAACTGCCTGCATAGAAAGCCAGCGGAGCCACCAGCACCTGCGTCACGCAGAGCAGCAGGGCGAACCACCCGCTGCTGGTGCGCTCGTCGCCCACCAGCTGAACCAGCCGGGAGACGCCCAGACCGCGGGTGAACACTGCATTCTGCGCAAAGATGGCCAGCACGGCGTAGCTGAAAAAGACGCCGACGGCCTGTATCACATCATTGCTCATCCTGAGGCTCCCCCTCTCTCTGGCGGTAGACTGCCATGAGGCCCCGGGCCTCCGATGTCAGATAATCTTTCTGCTTCTTGGCCAGCGCGCGCCAGACAGCGCACAGGACGCCCAGCACGATGAAGCCGCCTGCCGGCATCCCCGCCATCGGCAGGATGGGGCGGCTGAGCAGATGGCCGAACACTGTACCGGCGCTCAGCCACTCCCGCACGCAGCCCAGCAGCAGGAGCAGCAGGCTGTAGCCCACCGTGATGCGCACGCCCTTGGAGAGGGCCTTGCGGGGCGACTCCTGCACCCGGCCAAAACGGTAGGTCAGCAGCGGCTCCACCACCAGCATGGGCAGGTAGATGCCCAGCACCAGCAGGCTCACCCCGA
>OKSK01001309.1_pt1 | contig 12311 bp, 6 predicted proteins | sample 1606301 | NCBI WGS metagenome assembly OKSK01 (sample SAMEA3879557, study PRJEB24766) | human gut metagenome | biome: human-associated habitat; feature: feces | place: USA | collected 1985/1987
TCCTCCCAGGAGGAGGAGAATTAAGATAGTATTACTTGACCATTTGGCTCATTTCTTTCCCATTATGAATTAATTCCGCCAACGGGTTTTTCCTTATGTAATCAGTATACTCAATGTGTCTTGGAAAACCAATCCTTAAACTCCTGCACACGTGCCTTGCTCACCAGTACTTTTTCATCTGATACCTTGCAACGAAGATTAATAGACAGGCGATTGTTAAACCATAAATCAATATCCTTAATTGCCTCGCGGGAAATCAGGAATTGCCGGTTGACACGGAAAAACAGAGAAGGATCTATACACTCTGTTATCTCATCCAGTGTTTGTGGAAATGTGTATTCCTTGCCATCGACAAGAACAACCTTTACTTTACAATCCTGAATATAAAACAACAGAATCATATCTACCGAAACCGGCAGTAGTTTATCCCCTTTCACCGGAATAAGAAAATGCGCTTTATAGTTTTCCTGCTTTTTCAGTGAATGGATTAACTGCAACAGGGTATTGTCAGGAGACTGCATTTGTTCCGAACCATGTAGTTGTTCCAACTTATGGAAAGCTTTTTCGATGTCACTTTTGCCAATAGGCTTCAATAGATAGTCCACACTGTTCACTTTGAACGCACGAAGGGCATACTCATCATAAGCAGTAGTGAAAATAATAGGACAGGTGATATCCACATGACCGAAGATTTCAAAAGCCGATCCGTCCGCCAAATGGATATCCATAAAGAGCATATCCGGCATAGAGTGTATGGCAAACCAATCCAGTACGGCTGCAATACTATCCAGAGTGGCCTCCAATTCCACTTCCGGTTTCACTTCCTGTAACAAAGCTTTCAGGTTGCGGACTGCCGCTTTCTCATCTTCTATGATAACAACTTTCATGAAACATTCGGTATTAGGGGAATACGTATAGTAAACTGCTCGTTCTCGCTGATTTGTATCTCCCGTTTGTAAAGCAAATGATAGCGCTTTGCAAGATTTGCCAAGCCGATACCAGTTCCCGTAGTAGCAGTCAGTTTGGGTTGCACAGGATTGGTAACGATCAATTCTTCTCCTTCGGTATAAATACGGATATTCAGTGGATGCCTGTCGCTTATTTCATTGTGCTTCACTGCATTTTCTATCAGCATCTGAACCGCCATAGGAGGCAGATAATAATTGGCATATTGATTATCGATACAAATGTCAAAAGAGAGATTATCCTCAAAACGCATCTTCAACAAAAAGATATAGGCTGACACAAATTCTATTTCATCCTTCAGAAACACACTTTTCGAATCATTTCCCTGCAAGGTGTAACGCAAAACACGGGAGAGTTCCTGAATGTATTCCTGCGCCTTATCCTGATCTTCACGCACCAATGACCGGAGAGTGTTCAGAGAGTTAAAAAGCATGTGCGGATTCAGCTGATTCTTCAAAGCCTCATACTGGTTCAGGATGTTCTCGGCCTGCAATTGCTGGTTTTCTACAACGACTTCCTGCTGGCGCCGGATAAGGTAGGATATATAACAACTTCCCGATACGGTACAGGTTATTATAAAATCACGCAAGGGATGCAAATAATGATGTACCATAGCATCAATGGCCGGAATATCGAAAGTGTGGTGCAGGAATACAAAACATTTCCCTAACAAACTGCTTAAAATCCAAGTCAGTATCAATGACAATATCATCTTCTGCCAGGTGATTTTTACAGCCGGCTGATTAAAGTGGAATAACAAAATGTTCACCTCAAACAGAATCACAAGAGAAATGAAAGTGAAAAACACTTCGCTTGCCACATCAGCAGGTCTCATGCCCGGAAACAGTGTCTGGCTCTCGAAGACATCAAAGAGAGAAACCAGTTCCGGGAAATGAATTAATGTTGCCACGGAAATGGAAACGATGAGTATGAACAGAGTATACCGATTTTTCATGCTTGCTGTATTTTGCACACAAAGATACATTTTATTCTATCGCGACCTTATTTTTTCAAAGATAAGGAATCTTTCTTTCCAGCAGAAGCCTGCTCTTTCATAATCCTCGCTGTGACGTACATGCCTGGACGGAATTGGCTGTCCACAGTATCTACCCTGGCATAGACTTCAACAGAACGTGTATCTTCATCCACTTTCTGCCCGATAGATATCAAAGTAGCCTTAAATACAGTTTTGCCCATTCCGTTTACACGAAATTGCACCGGATTTCCCACTTTCATATCTGCCAGATCCTTCTCATAGGTTGTCAATCTGAGTAAAGTCCGGCTTTTATCTACTATTTCACAAAGAGCATCTCCTACATTCATATATTTACCGACATTCATTTTCACATCTGCCACATAACCACTGATCGGAGCTTTAATCTGCAAAAAAGGTTGAATGCCCTCCTTCAGCAAAACTTCAGGTTCAACTTCCAATAATTTCAACTGTGCAGCTGCCGCCTCTACACGACTTTTCATTGAAAGGTAATCTGCCTTACTTTGCTGAAGTTTCTTTTGGGAGGCAGCTTGTTCGGCAGAGAGAGCTTGCTGGCGAAGGAATTCCGCTTCCAGAAACTCAGTCTGCGCATGACTGTCCAGATAAGTCTGTTGTAAAGTTATAAAATCGGGATTTTCCAGAGTTGCCAATACACTCCCTTGCCGAACAGGTTCGCCGGGCAGCAAAGAAGTACTTTTAATTACCCCACCCATCGTAAGCGAAACGGTCGCCATTCGTTGTGGGGGAATAACCATTGTACCGTTAAATGATACCTGATTAGGTTTTGAAGTAGCTGAAGTGATGGCATCTACTTGAATGCTATCCGTAACGTTTTCTGCTATGGCAACGGCAGTAGCTTCTTCTGCCGGTTGTGCTTCTTTGTTCTCGCTGCATGCTGTCAGTATCAGCAGAATTAAGGGGAAAATTATCTTTTTCATCGTCATCATTCTATTTAAAAAGTTCGTATTCAAGGGCTGCTATATTGTATTGATATACCGTTTCAAGGTATCCGCGACGGATGTCACGCGCCACATTAACGGCTTGTATAAATTCAGTTATATTAGTTTCGCTATGTTGCAACTGCAGGTTGGCTACCTTCATCAGTTCATCCGCTTCTTTCAACGCCGATGTTGTATAGTAGCGTAAACTTTCAGACTGGCGGCGTAAACCGGCAATAGCTTCCGACACCTTATTATATAGATTATGTGTATTTGTCTCCGCTTCGGTTCTTGCTATAACAGCCGCCACTTTTGCCTGTTTTATCTTACTATGCCGCGGCACGAAATAAACCGGAAAGGAAACTCCAACCATCCACGAATTCAATCCTTTCAGCGGAAGGATATCCTGGCGTACGTAACCGAAGGACAGCTCAGGAAAAAATCGGCTTCGCTCCACATTCAGTTGTGCTTTGGCCTCATTGGCCTGACTCTGAAAATAATTCAGGTGAACTTCCGAAAAAGACGGTTTCCGATAATCTACCGGAAATTGCACCAATGCCGTATCCACCGGAACTAATGGATGGTCTGCATAACAAACCCAATTCAGCCGTGACAAAGCCAGTTTTTCTTCTTCCTGTGCCTGAAAAAGGCGATTCTTCATATCCGCCGCCATACTGGTGGCCATGTTTTTCTCCAGCAGAGTTATTTCTCCCTGGTGATAACGCAACTCACCCATACGCTGCAATTGCTCAGCCAATTTGTTCTGGTCATTGTATAAAGCACAAAGATTGCAAGCATACAGATAATATGCCCATGCACGCTTCACTTCCGCCACCACTTCTTTTTCAACGATTTGCCGGTAGAAGGTCCCCGTTTCAACCTGCCTGTTCACCAAGGCATTCTTATAAAAAGGAGTCAATAAAGAGCCCAATCCCTGGGTTACTTCCCACTGCTTGTCTTTTCTAAGCTCACCATTCAATTGTCCCCACGAATAGTTCATCTCGGTAGAAGACAATTCCAGTACTTCTCCCCTGCCCGCCTTTACTTGGCGGATTGCCGCAGAAGCTATTTTCAACCGGGGGTGATTCTGCTTTGCCAGTTCTATGGCCTGATCCATTGTCACTTTCTCCTGAGCTTTCGCCGTAAAGGGCAGCATAACAGCCAACAACAGAAAGAAGAACAAGAACTTTTTCGCAGAGAAACGGCGTTTCCATACCACTGTATAGCTTACAATCTGATAGAAAACAGGAATAATAAGCAGTGTCAATACAGTAGACACAATCAGTCCGCCAATAACTACGGTAGCCAACGGACGCTGTACTTCGGCACCGGCTGAGGTGGCAATGGCCATAGGAACAAATCCCAGCGAAGCAACTAATCCCGTCAAGAAGACAGGCCGCAACAAATGAGCGGTTCCGCGGGCAATCACCCGTCTGGTAGAAAGAGCATACATAGTTTCTTTTCTTATATCGTTAAAGTGATTAATCATTAAAATACCATTGAGAACCGCCACACCGAAGAGGGCTATGAAACCTACCCCCGCCGAGATACTAAACGGAAGACCACGTAGCCATAGTGCCAAGATTCCGCCAATCAATGAAAGAGGTACGGTGGAGAACACCACCAATGTGTAAGTAACATTTTTGAAAGCGAAAAACAATAGTAACAGAATCAGCATCAGGGCTACCGGCACGACAACCAGCAAAGTATTGATGGCATTCTGCAAATTCTCAAATTGTCCGCCATATTCAAAATAGTATCCGGGCTTCAATTTAATATTCTGGTCCAGTGTCTTTTGTATATCCTGCACTACCTGCTGAATATCCGCTCCACGCACATTAACCCCAATTACGATACGACGCTTGGTCGCATCCCGGTTAATCTGTAACGGACCATTCACCAAATCAATGGTGGACACCTCACTCACAGGTATCTGAATGCCTTCATTGGAACGGACAAAGAGTTTATCCAGATTCAAATCGGCCACTTTATCCTGATCCAGACGAACCACCAAGTCAAAGCGACGCTCATTCTCAAAGACCACTCCACTTACCTCTCCGGCATAAGCCGTACGGATAATGGTATTCAGTTCTTCTATATTAATGCCATAGCGGGCAATCTTTCCACGGTTATACTTCACCACCAATTGGGGCAGCCCCATTGTCTGTTCCACAATTACATCCGATGCACCGGGCACTTTTTCTACAAAAACAGCAGCTTCTTTTGCCTTCTGATAGAGTTCGTGTGTGTCTTCTCCATAAAGTTTTACGGCAATATCTGCTTTGGCTCCTGTCATCAGCTCGTTAAAACGAAGCTGGATGGGTTGAGAGAAATTAAATTCTGCACGACTCGCCAGAGGTTCAAGAGCTTCTTTCATCTTCTCTACCATTTCGGCACGACTGGTAGCATTGGTCCACTCCTTGAAAGGTTTCATGATGATCATTACGTCGGCATCTTCTACAGCCATCGGGTCTGTCGGAACTTCCGCCGTACCTATCTTCGCTACCACATGTTTTATTTCCGGGAGTTTATTCATCAAGAGCTTCTCTGCCTCATTAGACACTTCAATACTTTCGCTCAATGAACTGCCGGCGGGAAGTGTCATCTGCATAGCAAAATCTCCTTCATCGAGTGTAGGGATAAACTCTGCGCCCAGACGGGTGAAAAGAAACAGAGAAATAATCAGAGCCGCAAACGCCGTTGCAACAGTTTGCCACTTAAAACGCAGGCAGAATGTCAAAGCACGGGCATATATCTTATTTAATCTTTCAAAGAATTTATCAGCAATGGTCGGTTTCGTCACAATGTGATGTTTCAGGAACAGAGAAGCCATCATCGGGACGTAGGTCAGCGACAAAAACAGGGCACCGATAATACAAAATACCAGCGTCTTAGCCATCGGCGTGAAATACTTTCCTTCAATTCCCGTCAATGTCAGTATGGGGAAGAATACAATCAGAATGATGAATACGGCAAATGTGGCGGAGCGTACCACTCCTGAAGCACCTTTCTCTACTTCCACATCCATTTCTTCTGCCGACAGGGTACGGCCTCTGAACTTCTTACTGTAGATATGCGCCAGTATACCCTCCAATATGACAATGGAACCATCTACAACAATACCGAAGTCTATCGCCCCCAAACTCATAAGGTTTGCAGAAACATTGAAGATACGCATCAGAATGAACGCGAACAGCATCGCCAATGGAATGACGGAAGCCACGATCAGTCCGGCACGTACATTGCCCAGGAAAATAATCAGTACCAGAAACACAATTATCGCACCTTCTATCAAATTGTGAATGACGGTAGAAATGTTACGATTTACCAGCTCCGAGCGGTTCAGATAAGGTTCGATAGTGACACCCTCCGGCAAAATCTTCTGTATTTTTTCTACCCTTTTCTCCAATTCTCCGGTGACGACATTGGCATTGGCTCCTTTCAGCATCATGGCAATGCCACCTACACATTCGCCCTTGCCATCCATTGTCATGGCTCCGAAACGTTTGGGAGCTCCGAAGCGTACCGCACCAATGTCACTGATACGGATAGGAATGCCATTGCGATTGGCTACCACTATCTGCTCCACATCTTTAGTACGGCTTATCATTCCTTCGGAACGGATATAATAAGCACGGTTTACCTTCTCGATATAGCTGCCGCCTGTATTCTGGTTATTCTTATTCAAGGCTTCGAAAACTTCTCCGATAGTGATATTGAGGGAGAAAAGCACATCCGGATCAACGGCTACTTCATATTGTTTCAGATAGCCTCCGAAGCTGTTAATCTCAACAATTCCCGGGATGCCGGACAATTGCCGCTTCACAATCCAGTCCTGAATGGTACGAAGTTCCATAGCATCATATTTATCCTCATGCCCCGGCTCCACTTTCAGCACATATTGATATATCTCGCCCAGTCCGGTGGTGATAGGCATCATCTCGGGCATACCCAACTCGGAAGGTATCTCACCGGCCACACTCTGTATTTGCTCGTTCACTAACTGGCGGGCATCCAGAGTAGGTACACTCTCTTTAAAGACTACTGTCACCACCGACAGCCCGAAGCGGGAGACGGAACGTATTTCAGTGACATTCATAATGTTGCTCATGGCAATTTCCACGGGCATTGTGATAAGTTGCTCCACTTCCTGTGGCGCCAAGGTTGGTGACACGGTAACAATCTGTACCTGATTGTTTGTAATATCCGGAACGGCATCTATAGGAAGTGTCAACATGGAATAAATTCCACCAATCAAAAGAAACAAAGTGGTAAGCCCCACAAAAAGCTTCTTTTTTACTGAGAATCGAAGGATAGCGTCGAACATGTTTTATACTTTTGGTTTTTACACAAAAGTAAGCTATCCGCATTAGACACAGAATGACTGTGTGCTGAACCGACTATTTTAGTAATTCAACCGTCAATATCAATCATTGAAGTGAAACTACCGACTTACAACTTATCCCCGAACAGAAAATCTTTCTTCCTCCTATAAGCCCATATCAATGCAAGTATCGTAATGCAAAGGTTAAAGATAAACGGAAACTCCTGCGAACGTACATGAAACAATGATTGGAAAAAATCTACGATAAATGGGCAAAGCAACACAGCCAGATAATTCATTGCCATCACAAAAGCCAGTGCCAGCGTGGTTTTCTGGGGAACAGCCGTATCCACCGTTTTATCATAAATCAACGGTTGAATAACCCCATAGCCCAATCCCACCAATATGCAGCCCGGTATGATCAGCCATTCCTTGGGAGAAATCCATATCAGTGCCAATCCCAGTGCAATACACAGCAGGCTGTAGAATTTTGTCTTCTCCTTCAGATACTTTACAACATGTCCCAAAAAGAAACCGGGTGCCATAATAGCAAGGAAGAAAAGGGAAATCATCATTCCCGAGTTTCCACTGGAAAAGTGATGTGCCTCCATCAGGAACGGAAGGTTGAACGTCACGATCAATACGATATAAGTGGTAAGCCCGTAGAAAAGCATCAGTTGCAGCAGATGACGGACATGAATACCATACTTACCGGGGATAGCGGGAACAGCCTTTTCTACCGATGAAGAAGTATCGGCAGGAGATTTATCCGATGACGTGATTTGTACTTCGCCATCCGCATTTTCGTCTTTCAGATGGATGGTGAGTATGATGGCTACCAAAGGTAGTAAATAGACCAGGAAAGGCAGATGCCAGTTCACTTCTGCCAGATAGCCGGTAACAGCGGTTGCCACCACCAGCGTAACATTTGTAATGGCGGAACTGTATCCAAACTGCTTCACCCGATAGGTTCCCGTGAAATAACGGGATATCAATCCGGTAGAAAGCGGAATAATCAGTCCCGCACCAATTCCCAGCAGGGCGCTGACGGCTATCAATTGCCACATTTTTGTGGAAAACAGGTACAGCACCCCGCTCGCGGCGAACATCCAGAGCCCCGCGCGTAACAGACGGACAAAGTCGCGTTTCTCGGCCAACTTGCCCGCCAACAAAATAAAAGGTATAATCAATAACGACGGCAAAGAACTAAGCATCTGAATATCCAGTTCCGAAGCATCAGGAAAAGTAGTGGAAAGCTGTCCCAGAATAGGAGAAACAGCCAGTCCTGGCAAAGAGGTCAATGCAGAGATAGACCAGATGCCGATCAACGTAATAAGAGGAATGGTTCCACGGCCGGTATTGATTTTCATATACACATATATATTTATAGAGTTTGAAATAGTGCAAGAGAAAACAATTAGGGCTATGGAAAGTTCAAAGAAAGAGGAAAGGATAAATGATAATTTAGCGGTGGCAGTTGATTGACAGTAGTATCTTCATTCTCCTCCTCCTGGGAGGAGGAGTACCCGTAGGGGGAGGTGGTAGGTAAGCAATAAAATACCTATTAATCATAAAAAAGGAATTCTTTCTCACCTACCACCCCGCCCTTTGGGCACCCCTCCTCCAACTGGAGGAGGGGAATGAAGTTACTCCACATATCCCACCGCTAAATTATCATTGACCTTCCCTTTAATAAACGCCAAAATATGTAAAACGCCGGAACTTTCCTCCGCAAACACCGTTGTTGTGGGAAATTCGACGGGGAAAATCCCCGCCGCCTAAACCTAAACTAAAACGTTAGTAAAATGGAAGATGTAAATTTCAGAAAAGGTGATGCCAAAACAGAAGTGTTTGGATCAAACAGAATGTTGCAACCCTCTCCGGTAGAGAAGATCCCTGATGGGCCTACTACTCCCGAGATTGCTTATCAGATGGTAAAAGACGAAACTTTCGCTCAAACTCAACCCCGTCTGAACCTGGCAACTTTCGTTACCACTTATATGGACGATTACGCCACCAAGCTGATGAACGAGGCGATCAACATTAACTACATTGACGAAACGGAATATCCCCGCATCGCCGTGATGAACGGAAAATGTATCAACATCGTAGCAAACCTGTGGAACTCTCCGGAAAAAGATACTTGGAAAACAGGTGCGCTGGCCATTGGTTCAAGTGAAGCATGTATGTTGGGTGGCGTGGCAGCCTGGCTGCGTTGGCGTAAAAAACGCCAGGCTCAAGGCAAACCGTTCGATAAACCTAACTTCGTTATCTCAACCGGTTTCCAGGTAGTATGGGAAAAGTTCGCTCAGTTGTGGCAGATTGAAATGCGCGAAGTGCCTTTGACCCTTGACAAGACTACTCTTGACCCGGAAGAAGCCTTAAAGATGTGTGACGAAAACACCATTTGTATCGTGCCTATCCAGGGTGTGACATGGACCGGACTGAACGATGACGTAGAAGCACTGGACAAAGCTCTCGATGCTTACAACGCCAAGACCGGTTACGATATTCCTATCCACGTAGATGCTGCCAGTGGTGGTTTCATCCTGCCGTTCCTCTATCCTGAAACGAAATGGGACTTCCGCTTGAAGTGGGTTCTTTCTATCAGTGTCAGCGGGCATAAATTCGGCCTCGTCTATCCGGGTCTGGGTTGGGTTTGCTGGAAAGGCAAAGAATATCTGCCCGAAGAAATGTCATTCAGCGTAAACTATCTTGGTGCAAACATTACTCAGGTGGGATTGAACTTCTCCCGTCCTGCTGCTCAAATCCTGGGTCAGTACTACCAATTCATTCGCTTAGGATTCCAGGGCTACAAAGAGGTACAGTATAACTCACTGACCATCGCGAAGTATATCCATGATGAAATCGCTAAGATGAAACCGTTCGTCAACTATTCAGAAGAAGTGGTGAACCCGTTGTTCATCTGGTACATGAAACCGGAGTACGCCAAGAATGCTAAATGGACGTTGTACGACCTTCAGGATAAACTGTCGCAACATGGTTGGATGGTACCGGCGTATACCCTGCCTTCTAAACTGGAAGACTATGTCGTAATGCGTGTGGTAGTACGCCAGGGCTTCAGCCGCGACATGGCAGACATGTTGCTGGGCGACATCAAGAATGCTATCACTGAATTGGAGAAATTGGATTATCCTACTCCTACCCGCATGGCTCAGGACAAGAACCTGCCGGTAGAAGCCAAGATGTTCAATCATGGTGGACGCCGCCATAAAAAATAATTAAGTCAACAAAGAGACGAAGAGACAAGGGAACAAGGGCTGCGCTATAAACTGGTGTACAGTTTATACAGTACAAAACTTACATAGTGCAATCCTTCGTTCCCTTGTTAACTTGTCCCCTTGCCAACTCAAAAAAAGAAAAACCATGGATAAAAAGATTTCAATCTCTCAAATAAAGGAGGTTGCCCAGGAAGCCTATGAACAGGTGAAGGGTAACACCGGGGGAAAAAATGCCGATTACATCCCCTACCTTGCCAACATCGACAAGAATCTGTTTGGCATCAGCATCTGTCTGATGAACGGACAAACCATTAATATAGGTGACACTGACTACCGTTTTGGTATAGAATCTGTTTCCAAAGTACATACAGCCATCCTTATCCTCCGTCAATACGGAGCACAGAAGGTGCTGGATATGATTGGTGCAGATGCTACAGGATTACCTTTCAATTCCATCATCGCCATCTTGCTGGAGAATGACCACCCCTCTACCCCATTGGTAAATGCGGGTGCCATCTCAGCATGTTCTATGGTTGAACCTGTGGGCGATTCGGATAAAAAATGGGAAGCTATTGTTCAGAATATTACTGATTTGTGCGGTTCAGCTCCACAATTGATTGATGAGCTGTATAAATCGGAAACGGCTACGAACTTCAACAACCGCTCTATTGCATGGTTACTGAAGAACTACAACCGTATCTACGATAATCCGGATATGGCACTCGACCTGTACACCCGTCAATGCTCATTGGGTATCACTGCCGGGCAACTGGCGGTTGCTGCCGGAACCATCGCCAACAGCGGTGTAAACCCTGTCACCAAGAAAGAAGTGTTTGAAGCTTCATTAGCTCCGAAGATTACTTCCATGATTTCTACCGTAGGTTTCTACGAACATTCAGGTGACTGGATGTACACTGCCGGCATACCTGCCAAGAGCGGTGTAGGTGGTGGAGTAATGTCTGTACTGCCCGGTGTATTCGGTGCAGCTGCATTTGCACCTCCTTTGGATGAAGCAGGAAATTCTGTTAAATCACAACTCGCCATCAAGCATATCATGAACAAATTGGGCTTGGGCGTGTTCAATGGTGACCGTGTGACTATTGTAGCATAAGACAATCTCTCTTTTTCATAAATAAAAGGCGTCGTCAGTCCGGAGAGGATAGGCGGCGCCTGTACTTTTCTTTTGTCTTGAGACAAAAGAAAAGATACCGAAAGAAAAATTACAGAAAGCCCTTACGTTCGGCATCCTCAAGCAAGCAAGCTTGCAGCTGCTCTCACCAAAACAGACTTTTCAAGGCTGCACTTCCGGTACTGCCAGCCGCAGACGGGACTCAAACTCGCTACACTCAAACAGATCGCCCCTTACCTACGTCTGACAGCACCTACACTTACGCACCTACAGTGAGGCCGGGAGACCATGCGGCATAAAGTAAGCCACACCTTATAAGTATATAGTTACTTCCTATCATGGAAATTCCGTTACCCCCAAATGGTAACTTTGTTAACTCCACACAGTAACTTTGTTAACCCCACACAGTAACTCCATTTACATGCCGAAGTAAAGGTCGTTACATACCGAGGTAAAGAGCGTTACAATAAGTGGTAAAGGTCGTTACATACGGCAGTAAATGCTTTTACATCATGCAGTAAACAGTTGGTAAATACTATTAATTGATTATCAACAAAATAACAAAATCTCATCAATAATCTATCATTCATTTCTGCACAAATACAAACTAAGCCCCCACCGCGCAGCCCTCCGGCATAGGCGTAGGTGCGTAAGCGTAGGCACTGTCAGGCGCAGGTAAGGGGCGATCTGTCTGAGCGAAGCGAGTTCGAGCCCCGTC
>OKSK01001326.1_pt1 | contig 12208 bp, 6 predicted proteins | sample 1606301 | NCBI WGS metagenome assembly OKSK01 (sample SAMEA3879557, study PRJEB24766) | human gut metagenome | biome: human-associated habitat; feature: feces | place: USA | collected 1985/1987
GATTATGTAAAATATGATTAATGCAACAAAAATAATTTAAAATTATTTTATTTTACATTTGATAAAAGAGACTTACCATCATCATATTTAAATGATGTAATAACAGATTATAAGAAATTAATAATTTACATCATGGATGGGGTCATAAAAAAGTAAACTATTAAATAACATTAAAAATCGCATGTAGTAAAATATATGCGATTTTTTTGTGGCATTAATTAAAACTAAGTCGTATATTTGCATAAAATGATGGTCATTAAGATGTGACCTTAACTTTTAAGTAGAAATCAAATTATAATTTATGACAGAAAAAATAACTTCCGAAAGAATTAATAAGTTCCTTGAAGGGTATGACCCAATGGAACGTATTATTAATATAGAATGTAGTTATGATGATAAAGAAGCTATCATCATATACAATGATGCAAAGGGTGTTAAAAGAATGAAGCGTGAAGCGTTTTACCCCTTTGTGTGGGCAAAACAATCAGCAGCAAGGGAATTGTATGGTGGAGATAGAAAACTGCTCTTAAAGAAGATGGCAGAGTATGGTATTGCGACTAAAGGATTGAATATATACAATAACAAAGGAGAGACAACTCAACGTCTTGAAAATGGTTATCGTGTGATGTTCTATGCTAAGTTTTCAATGCCTTTTAAGAAATTCAGTCAATTCTTCATTGAGGGAAAGAAACCCATATATTCTAATGATAAAAATTCAACAGGTAATAGTAAGGAATTTTTAGCAATTACACCTGTTGAACAGTTTATGATTTCTACGGGTAAACGTTTATTTAAAGGGTATGATGATTATGACCAATTGAAACGTCTTGAATGGGACTTGGAAACCCAGGGTTTGGAAGCGGAAAGATGTGCTATTAATCAGATAGGTATTAGAACAAACAAGGGTTTTGAGAAGATAATCACAATTACAGGTGAAGGAGAAGAACGGTTACAAAATGAATTAGAAGCTATTAGAGAGTGTTTAAGAATAATTGGAAATGAAAAACCTGATGTTATAACAGGGCATAACTCTGAGAACTTTGACTGGGACTTTTTAATAAAACGTTTGGCTTTGTTAGGAACTTCTATGCAAATTGAAAGCGCAAAATATTTTCCAAAATCAATTTATAAGAAAAAGAAACAGTCAGTTCTTAAATTGGGCGGTGAAATTGAATATTATTACCCAACAGTAATTTGGGGATTTAATGTAACTGATTCATTACATGCTGTTAGAAGAGCGCAAGCACAGGACAGTAACATGAAAAAAGCTGATTTGAAATATGTCACAAAATATTCTAAATTAAATAAGCCTAATCGTGTTTATGTACCAGGTAATGATATTAATGTTACATGGGCTGACACTGTAAATGAATATGCATTTAATGATGAAAATGGACACTGGTTTAAAATAACTGATAAAACATTTTCCAAAACTTATAATGAGGTAATTGATAAGAAACAGTTAACTTTTTATACAGAACAAGAAATTGAAAACGCTTCAAAGAAAATCACTGAAATTCAAAGTTATATTCATAATAAAACTGAATTATTAGAACATGAAGAAGAAATAAACAAATTAACTGAAATTGCATCTGGTAATAAATTTGAAGAAATTACTGAAGAAAAAATTCGTTACACTTTATTGGAAGATGGCACTATCAAAGATAATTCAACAAACGAAATATATGTAAAGACAACTGGAAGATATATTGTTGAAAGATATTTGTTGGATGACTTATATGAAACAGATAAAGTAGAATTAAGATATAATCAGTCTAATTTCTTATTGGGAAAACTTCTTCCAACGACTTTTGGAAAAGTGTGTACAATGGGTACAGCAGCTACATGGAAAATGATTATGTTGGCTTGGAGTTATGAAAATGACCTTGCGTTACCATCATATGCATCATCTGGAGCATTTACAGGCGGTTTATCAAGACTTCTATCAGTTGGATATGTTGATAGAGTTGTTAAATTGGACTATAATTCTCTTTATCCATCTATTATTTTAAGTTGGATGATTTCAACAGGTGAAGATATTTCAGGTGTTATGTTAGCCTTATTGGAATATATTTTATCTGAACGTGAAAAATTCAAAGGCTTGAAAAGCGTTGCAGGCAAAAAGGCTAAAAAGAAAAAAGAATATATTGAAACTTTTTTAGGAACAACTGAGGAATTAAAACTGTTAAAAGAAGAACTTCAAAAATATGAATCTGAAGAATCAGCTAATGATAAAAAACAGTTGCCATTCAAAATATTTGGTAATTCATTCTTTGGTGGTTTTGGTGCTCCTAATTTATTTAATTGGGGTGATTTAATGTGTGCTGAAAAAACAACTTGTATTGGCAGACAATCATTAAGATTAATGAACAAGTGGTTTAAAGATAGAGGATATAAGCCTATTGTAATGGACACTGATGGGGTAAACTTTCAAATGCCACCTGAAGAAGAACTAAATAAACGTCATTATATTGGGAAAGGTCTTAATCGTAACACAAAAGAAGGGCAAGAATATCATGGTGTAGAAGCTGATGTTGCTGAATTTAATGATTTATTCATGAGAGGTAAAATGGGGCTTGGTATTGATGAATATGCCCAAGCAACTATTAATTTCTCTCGTAAAAATTATGCTGATTATTTGGAAAATGGTAAAACAAAATTAGTTGGTAATACAATTAAATCTAAAAAAATGCCATTGTATATAGAAAAATTCATGAATAAAGCAATTGATTTATTACTATTTGGTAAAGGACAAGAATTTTTGATTATGTATTATGATTATATTGATAAAATATATAATTTGAAAATACCATTGAAAGAAATTGCTTCAGTTGGTAAAATTAAAAAAGATTTGTCTGAATATATTAAAGATTGTGGGAACGTTACAGCAGCAGGTAGTAAAAAAGCAAGACAAGCTTGGTATGAATTAGCGATAAAACATAATTTGAATGTTCATATGGGTGATGCAATATATTATATTAACACAGGAAAATCCAAATCACATTCAGATGTTAAAAGAGTAACACATTACTACACAATCGAAGGCGAAGAAAAGGTTGAAATTACGAAGGAAGTTGATAAAATGTGGACTGCTTATAGAAAAAAAGTAAAAAATAATGAACGTGATTTACCTGTTTATAAAGATAAAGTGGAGTGTGCTAAAGTTGAATACCCTAATTTAACTGAAGAGGATGAATTAATTTTTAATTGTATATTGCTTGATAATGAAGTGGTTGAAGATGAAAATGATACATTTTGCGATGAAGATACTGAATATAATGTACAAAAATATTTGGAACAGTTTAATAAACGCATCAAACCATTATTAGTTTGTTTCTCTAAGGATATTAGAGATAAAATATTAATTAATAATCCAGAAGATAGAAATTATTTTACTGTTGACCAATCAAAATTGGTTTCAGGAGAACCTTACAAACCAACTGACCAAGATACATATGAACAATTAATGACTATTGAAGATAAAGAAATAAGATTTTGGAAATTGGCAGGTGAAGTACCACCATTCGTTGAAGAATGTGGAATTAATTGGCAGGAAGTTCTTGAAGATTATGATACAAGACAAAAACAATTAGAAGAAGCTGAAATTAAAGAAGAGGTTGAAGCATACAACAAAATTATAGACTCTTTAACAAAAGAAGATGTAAATGAGTTTATGGAAGAAGGTGAATTACCAGCTTCATTATTGAAAATTGTTGAAGAAGATGTAAATTCAAATAATTTTATTTCTAAAAAATGGAAAGTGGCTATTGGTAGTATTTTTGATATTATTGATAAAGATTTTGATAAAATTTCAGAAGAAAAATATAATAGTTATATGGAAAGTATGCAATAAAAAAGGAGAGCAAAACTGCTCTCCTTTTCGTATATATGCACTCTTATTAAGGAGTGTTTGTATATGTACCATTGTTAACATTTGTAACATCAATAGAAATTTCACGAGGACTCTTACTATTATCAACTGTACCATTTGTAGAAGAAGTAGGAACAATTGTATATTGAATTTCTTGTTTAGCTTGCGCAACAGCTTGTGTAACTGCTTTAGTTACAGCAGCTTCTATTATTGAAGAAATGTCAATATTCACAGTTTGAACACTGTTTTGGAAACCTAATGTTATTACGTTTGTTGATGCATTTACACTAGCACCTGTTACATAAATATGTTGTGCGTCAGTATATGCTTTTGCATCAGCCAATGCTTGTGTTGTTGCAGAAGTTGTAAATAATTTTGCATCAGATAATGCTTTGTCAGCTTTTGTTGTTGCATCAATAGCAGCAGCCGAAATCGCATTTGTTTCAGCAGAATTTGCTTTTGTTGTTGCATCAGTTGCAGCAGTAGCAATTGCTTCTTGTTTAGCTTTGTCAGCTTTTGTTGTTGCATCAGTTGCAGCAGCAGCAATTGCTTGTTGTTTAGCATTTTCAATTTGACCTGCTATTGGGGCAATTGAAGTATCAGTGTATGCTTTTGCTTTATCTAAAATGTCAGACATTGAGCCTACACCACTACCATTTATAATAGCAAATTTTGCGTCTAATGCAGCTTCAGCAGCTTTTGCCCTATCTTTTTCATTTTCAATTGCAGTATCAGTGGCAGCTTTTGCGGTAGCAACAGCATTTGCGATTGACCCAGTAGTACCAGAATCACTACTAATGATAGTGATAGCATCACTATTAACACCAATTTTTGCGTCTAATGCAGCTTCAGCAGCTTCAGCACGTTTGGTTTCTGCTTCTTCAGCTTTAGTGGCACGTGTAACTTCAGCAGTTATTTGACCTTGAAGATTTGTTGTATTGTTAAGAATAGTTGTGTTTAATGTACTTTCAACACCTTCTGCACGAGCTTTTTCAATAGCAACTTGTTCATCAGTATATGCTTTTGCAGCAGCTAAATTACCTGTTGAAGCTGATGTTAAATTATCAAGAGCAGCTTCAACATTACTGTTTTGACCATATTTGATATTATCAGCAGTACCACGTACTAAAAGAGCACCATTAACATTTTGTAATATATTTACAGATGCAGTTGAAATATCGACATCAGCATATATTGTATTTAGATTTTCTTCAGTAACTAATCTCATAATAACTGCACTACCTGTTTCTCTACCAACAGCTAATGTAGGAATTAAATCACCAACAGGAATTTTAACAGTTGTTTTATCAGCATCATTAAATACAATTATAATTGTTTTTGTGCTTGCATCATAATAAGCATCATCAACTAAACTTGCAGATGATAATTGGATTTTAGTATCAACAGGCGTTCCATTGTTAAAATAAAGAGCATTTTCCGCAGCATTATATTTTAATGTTACATAAGCAAAAATACCACCATCTTGTTCTGATATAATATTACCTGTAATAGTAGATATTTTAACATCACCTGAAATAGTTGTTCCTGTTGAACCTTGTGCAATATTCATTAATAATGATTTGCTTTCTTTTCCTGTAATAGTGGCTCTTTTAATTTCAGCATTTAAATCATCTCTTAATTCATCAATTTTAATTAATGAATCATGGTCATGTTGTGCTAATTGTTCATCAGTGTACTCATTGGCGATAACTATTGCATTTTTTATAGAACCTTCTTGTGCTTCATTGCCATTTATAATTGTCACAGCATTTGTTAATACTTGTTCAGCAGTTTCAGCACGAGTTTGTTCAGCATCTACTTGTGTATCAGTATATTGTTTAGCAATTGATATTGCATTTTTAACAGACCCAGAAACGGCTTCATTACCATTTAATGTATTTAATTCTACTTGTAATGCTTGTTCTGCACTTTTGGCACGGTCAGTTTCAATGTCTGTATATGCTTTTGCATCTTTTAATGCAGTTTTAATAGAACCAACAGTATCATTATCGCCATTAATAATAGCAATTGCATCAGCATTAGCTTTTTCAGCAGCTTTTGCACGTGTAACTTCGGCAGCTAAATTATCTGTTAAAACTTGTTCTGCACCTTTGGCACGGTTAGTTTCAGCAGATACTTGTGCATCTGTATATGCTTTTGCATCAGCTAAATTTGTTTGGTCATTTAATGTTAAAGTATCTAAAGCATTTTCAACAGTGACATCAGTTTTATATTTAATATTATTTGCATAACCTTTAACAAATAAACCGCCTGTTGTTTTACTTTTTTCCAATATATTCCATCCATCACCACTTGAAATAATAACATCAGCCGAAAGTTTATCTTGACCATCTTTAACTCTTGTTTTAGTTAAATAAACAGCAGAACCTACTTTGTTTTCAACATCCCATTCAGTGATTAAACCAGTTGCATCTACAACTTCAGTATATTCATTGCCATCTGCATCTGTTAAAATAAAAATTAAAGTTTCAGTTTCAGGGTCATAACTTACTGATTTCATAGTTGTATGTAAACCAATTTTAAATTGTTTCTCAATAATACGAACACCTACTGTACCATCATCTTTTGTTTTAGATGCTGTGAATGTCAAAATACCAGTATTTTCATCATAAGATAAGTCAACTGTTGCATATAAACCATCTGACATTTTGATAAGGATATTATCATTAAAATCAGGGTCTAATTTACCATATTCTGATATTTTCGAAAACGCTTGTAAAAGTACACCTGTACTTGTCTTAGTTGTTTCTAAATGCACAGTTTCACTATCTTTAACTGTTAAGTCGGTTGCTTTGGCAGTTGCTTGTAATGATGCGGATAATTTTTTAATGGCATCATTTAATGATGTTGCTTTTTTTAATAAATCATCATCAATATCTACTTGATAAGTACCATCATAATCAAGACCTGAACCAACAATAACCGCATTTAATTTAGTTAAAATATCTTGAATATTTTCAGTATCACCAGATACATCTTGTTTCAATTGTGCAATATCAGCGTCTAATCTTGCAGTATCAATTAAAAATACTTTGTTTTTAGCAGCTAATGAACCATTACCTACTGAACCAATAGCAAGAATAATATTAGGGTTCAAGGCTGAACCATACAGATAAACTGTTGGTTCAGCAACTAATGATTGACCCTTGTATATATCGTTAATATAGGCTAAAGCTGAATCTCTTGTATCAAAGACTTCAGCATGATTTCTTATTTGCAATCTTTTACCCATTTTTTTATTATATTTCTAAATTTTATTTACTATAATTAGATTGAACCGAAGTTAAAATCTAAACTTATTGTTATTGAATTAGCAGCATCTTCAGTTGCTAAAGTTAAACTTCCATTAGCAGCATCCATCACACTACCTGTTTTTGCAATTAAACGTCCAGTAATTAATGTATCTTGTTCAGTTGAACGAGCAATTTCATCATCAATTTTTTGGTCTAATCTTGTATCTTCAGCTATTGAACGAGCAATTTCATCATCAACCTTTTTAGTTAATGCAGTTATATTTTCTGTGTGACCTGTGCCAATATCGTCAATTCTTTTATTTATTAAATCTTCAGCAGCTTCAGCACGGTCAGTTTCAGCTTCAATTTTTTGGTCTAATTGATTATCTTTATTAGTTGAACGAGCAATTTCATTTGTCAAATCTTCTCTTAAAGATACTTCAACACCACTTGCTCTATTAGCTTCGTCCAAAATCATTTGATGTAAATGCTCTTCATTTGCACGAGCTAATTCAGCTTCAGCATTTATAGCATTCTCATTAGCTTCTTCGGCAGCTAGTGCTCTTTTTACTTCATTGTCAAGATTTTCTTGTATTACTTCTTCAGCTAATGTAGCTCTATCAGTTTCATTTTTAATATCTTCATCCAATTTAGTTTCAGCAGCTTCAGCACGAGCAGTTTCGTTTTCAATTTTTTGGTCTAAGAACTCTTCTTCTTCTTTAGCACGAGCAATTTCATCATCAATTTTTTGATTTAATTGTGCAATATCTTCTGTATGACCTGTACTGATTGCATCAATTCGGTCACTTAATGCTTCTTCTGCTTGTTTTGCTCTATCAATTTCTTGTGTCAATTGGTCAATAATACCATTCTCAACATGTACTGCACGAGCAGTTTCAGTATCAATTTTAGTATCTAATACTCTTTCAGCTTCTTTAGCACGAATTGTTTCAGATGCAATTGCACCTTTCAATGAGTCTAATTGAGGTCTGATGGCAATTATTACTTCATCATATATTGAAGTAGCAACATTAGATAACTCGCCATTAATAACTCTGTATTCAACATTATCTTCACCTGTTGGTGCTTTTAATATTACAATAGAATCACCATTTCGAAGTTCATTTTTAAGCCATCTTTTTCCATCCCATTCATTAACAAAGAATTTCTTAGTATATGTTAAATTCATTCCATTATTAGGAACAACAGGACCATAATATCTATTTGAAAATGCAACATTAGTAGACATCCAAATAGTTTTACCTGATTTGATAGATGGCATTAATACTGTTGAATAATCAGAGCCTAATATAGTTTCTCTTTCACTGAAGTTAGTACCATCATAATCTTTAACTAATCTTAATGATAATAAATTACTTGTGCTTATCACTTCCTGATAAACAGATGATTTATTATATTCAAAACGTTTTGTATAGGCATTAGTTGCACATTGATTAGTTGCAGTCCAATACCATCCTCTTTCACCAAAGTAATCTAATCTGCCACCATCATCACCATAACCAGCAGGAACGGCAGCAAAGCCATATTTGTCAATACCTCTGTTTGGATAAGGATTAGGTTTTGAACAAGCATTTTCAGTGTATTCACCACAATAACCATCACAATTGTTTGCATAACGTGTGCCACAACCATTAGATGTGTTACAATCATTACCACAATTACAACCATTATTTGAATCACATGGATTAAGACTTTCTAAACGCCAAAAATCAACGCTTTTTAATAACTTTCCAGCAAAACGTCCTAAATCACGATTACATGTTACTTTATCATGATTTCTATCTTCTAAACATGGTTCAACAGCATTTAACATGTCATCCCAATCTTCTTTAGTTGGTATTCTCCATTCTGAAGAAGAGTCACGTAAATCACATGCTATTTTTCTAACACCATTGTAATCATATAAATAACCATAATCAGAAACATTTTCAATTGTAACAAATCTGTTTCGTGGGTCTACTCTGTTAGGGTCAGGTAATTTCTCACCTTTAGTAGTATCAATAATTTTTATAGCAGGTCTGAATTGTCCTGTTTCAAACATTGGAGATATACCAATAGGTTTTTTTCTTGTTCCCATACCTGTAAGCGTATCATCAGAATTGATGGTTGTTAAAACATCAGAACTAATAAAGCCTGTAATGGCTTGGGTATAACCATCTTGTGTAACGTATAAAGTACCTTGTTCTTTGTCGTATGCAATGTTTAAATTTTTAGTACAGCCTTCAGTAATGCCAGGAACACTAATAATATCACCATTCATACGTTCAATTATTAGCGTATCATTTTGCCAGTATGCTGTTTTCACATCACGGCTTTCAAGCTCGAAGAAATTGTTGTCAATTTCAGTGCCATCCAGACTGCAATTTTTTGTTATATCACCTGGATATGGTGATTTTAGTTTGAAATAAGTTAAACCTTTCATTACTATTTTATTTTATTAATAACATTACAATCATAGAATTTAAATGTTTTTAGTTCACCAATAAATGTACCAGCAAAGTGTTTTTCTATTGGGAAAACATATTCAGGATAAGCCATATAATTAAGAGTTATCATTTCAGCTAATCCTTGTGTTCCACCACCTAATGAAATATTAAATGGTACACCTTCTTGTTTTTCTTTCAAATCATTTAAAGCTCTAAAATTAAATTCTGGTAATTCTTTTGAAATTAATTTTAATTTACCATCGACATAAAAATATATTTTCATTTTTCTTTCATAAGATGGTTTACATTCTCCACTAACATCATTTAACATATCAATTCTAACATCAATCGTATGCCATTCATTCTCATGTATAACATTTGGTAGTGAATACTCTTCTAATATTGACCAGTTAAATTCCGCATTACAATCTTTAATCAAATATCTATACCCCAAAGAGCCATCATCTTTAATTCTAAGAGCAAAAGCATTATTATAAATGTCACCATATAAATTATATTCTCTTTCTTTTTTATCAAGTAGTTCATGTATTGTATCTGTTGTGTAACCTGTACATGTTCTATTAAATAATGTATAATAATTTCCGATATTTGGCGGTGTTATGCCTGTTAAAATAACTGTATCGTCTTTATTCCATGTACTAGTAGTAAACCCTGTGCATGTTTGATTGAAAAATATAAATTTATTATTGGTTTTAATTTCATAAACATTAGGGGTGTTTAAATAAAAGCCATCACAAGTTTTTAATTTCATATTTACATCTATTGGCACATCAGGTTTATAATAGTCACCATATACATAATCTACATCACTACGCAAATAGTCATAATATTCATTATTAATATATGAATCTGCAAAATAACTATTTTGTTTTGTAGGGCATTTACAACAAGATTCATGTAAATAATCTCCTGAAAAATATCCATCATCATTATATTCAATTGGTTTGTCAGGAACTATTGGTTGAAAATAGTCCATATTTAATAAATGACCATTTTTAGATTCATATTCCTCATTTACATAATCATCTGAAAAATATGTTATATCACATTTTTTCTTTATTCCTTCTTTTTCATTATGTTCATATAAAAGCCACCATTTATTTTCAGCTCTTGTGCCTATATAAAAAAATATACCTTTATTATCTGGATACTTATCATTTAATGTTTTATCTGATTCTTTTTCAAAATCTTTTTTTCTTAATGTAAATTCAAAATTCCATGATGATTTTATAAAATCAGGTAATATTTGATAATCATCCTTGTCCAATTTGAAAAATCCTTGATAAAAACCACCATTTAATTTAATTGTTTCATATTTATCTTCCATTATAATTGAAATTGGATAATCATATAAACCTGTGTTTCCAGTTACTTGATGTAAATGAAGTTTTACATCATCTTTTTCTATTTTGAGTTTAGACTCAGTGAATATTTTTAGAAATTGTTCGTTTGTTATTCTGTCTTTTTGATAACTGATAAGTCCATTGTCAACTCCTGTATAACCAATATTACATAATTCCACACCATTATTAATAAGATTATTCCATTTATATGAAGTTTTACTATACAATTTATCAAAAAAAACACAATCTGGGTCATCAGAATCAATATATGAAATTAAACATTCTTCTTTTAACCCTTTTTTGGGGAAATAGGTTTGATAAGAATCTTTGTTAATACAAAAATCCCAATATTCGTCATTATTGATGGTTAATTTTAAATTGTTGTAATTATTATGTAATATATTATTCATTTCAACCCATTTGCTTTATTGATAAATATTTATATTATAAGTTAAAGCAAAATTTAATATGACTAAAAAAGTGAAATTTACTGAATCTCAAATAAAAGAGATAGCAGGTGATGATATAGATTATTTGAATAATGGAGATTTTAAAGAATATGGTGGATTAGGTCAAACATCAACAACAGGAAAACTATCTTCAGGAAAAGATGGCGAACCAATAACAGGTGATAAGTTTGCTAATATGCAAACACAACAGACATATTATGGTCAAACTTTGATGCCATATGGTAGATGGAGTAGAATTACCGAAAAAAATAATGATAAAACTAAAAAATAATATATGTTGTATTTGTTTGAAGATGGAAATAGTGAACTTAAAGGTAGAAAATTTCCGTTGCCAATTGGAATTAGAAAACATTTGGATGGTATTGAGTATAATGAAATGAAACGTATTAAAAACTTTTTTGATAATTTTAATGGAAAAGAAGATAGTATAGAGTTTCAACTTAATGGTGGAAAAGCTATGCAAACATGGGTCAATAACACTTTGTCCACAGCTACAAATGCAATAAAAGGATTTAAAAATGCTAAAAAAGAAGCAGGGATGGATAATTCTTTCATCAAGCCACACACAAAAAATAGATTAACAAAAAATGCTATGAAAGTAACAACTGTTAAACCTAATTTTGGTAAAGACTCAATATCAAATGTTTTTAATGATGAAACATTCAAATTTGAAAGCACATCAAAAGAAAATGTTAAATCTATCATTGTTAGTGAAAATCAGATTATTGAAGCAATAAAACTATTATCACAAAATAGTTAGTTTAATATTTATAATAAAATAAGAAAGTAATATATTATATAA
>OKSK01001328.1_pt1 | contig 12181 bp, 8 predicted proteins | sample 1606301 | NCBI WGS metagenome assembly OKSK01 (sample SAMEA3879557, study PRJEB24766) | human gut metagenome | biome: human-associated habitat; feature: feces | place: USA | collected 1985/1987
GACGAGGTCCTTGAGCTCAGATTCGGCCTGCGCGCGCAGCTCCTCCTCGGTCGGGAGTCGACGGGTGTTGAAGCGCGAGAAGTCCGCGCCCTCCTGGAAGTCACGAATATCCATATCTTCCATCCTTTCCTTTTCGGCGGTAACCGTGTCTCGGTTGCCGCCTCCGTTAAAACCGAATTGTTCGCGCGCCGGCCGCGCATTGGGTCGAAGGCGCGCCGGGGGAGCCATATGTGCGGGCGATGGTACGTTGCGGCCGATCTCCTCACGCATTGATCGCGGGGTCGATGACGGAGTGTCTTCCGGTTCGTCGAGCGCGGCAACGTCTGGGTTTGCCGCCGCCGGCTTCACGGCACGGCGCTTGATATCGGCGGGACGGGTCGTGCAGATGCCGTAGAGAGTCGGGCAGATCTTCGAGTCAATCTGGAAGTCGAAGTGCACCACGCGATTCTTGAACACGTAGAGACCCTCACCGGGATGTGCGGTAGCCAAAACCTTCGTCTGGCTCTCGGAGAGATTGAACAGCTCTTGGAAGTCAGGGAGGAGGTCGCTTGTCTGCTGCAGGATCGTCACGAAGGGCGAGTTCTGGAACATGTAGCGCGTCTCCTCGCTGTTGAGGACGCGGGAGAGGTTCTGCGTAATGGCGTTGATGTAGAAGTCCCACTTGCCGCCACGGGTGAAGAAGCGGTCGATCTGGCTGCGGGCGTAAGGGCTGTCGAGCAGGAGCTGAAACTCGTCGATAATGAGCCAGGTTCGCCTGCCAGCACGACGGTTCGCCGAGACACGGACCCAAATGTGGTCGAGGATGATAAGCAGCGCCAGCGGCTTAAGCTCGCTGGACAGCTCGTGCAGGTCGAAGCACACGAGATTCGACTGGAGGTTCACGTTCGTCGGGTGGTTGAACAGCGACAGCGTGCCCGTTACGTAGCGGCGAATGAGCTTTGCCAGGTCGCGGGCGTCGCGCATATCGGAGCCCTGCTCGGACATCAGGAAGTCGTAGATATCCTGGAGTGTCGGCAGATTCTCAGGACGCGGGTCGTCAAGATACCGGTTATAGGCGTATGCGGCGGCGGCGTCGAGGACGTTGGCCTGCGCATCGTTGACGCTGCTGGCCATCATGCGGACGAGCGACTGGATGAAGGACACCTTCGCGGGAACGGGGGAGGACTTCGTCTCAGGATCGTCAGAGCCGTAGGCAAGCGAGATATCGAGGGGGTTGATGAAGTCGCCGGAGTTCTCGGCGATGCGGATGACCTGGCCGCCCAGATACTCGGTGGGCGTGACGTACTCCCCCTCGGGGTCGATAGTGATGACATCGTCGTCCGGGTGCTTCAGGTGCACCGGGATGATACGCGTGATCTTGGAGTTGAACGATTTGCCGGAACGGGGCTGGGCCAACGTGAAGCTGTTCGTGTGCTCATGGGACACGGGGTCGTAGACAATAAACGAGCGGGTCTCGGCGTTGAGGCCCATGATATTGCCGCCCGGGTCGTTCATCTCGGCGGCGACGAACATCAGCATATGGGACAGGGGGTCTGTGGTCAGCGTTCGCTCGTAGGGGATGTAGGGGGCGCCGATCGGCAGGGCAGTCGAGAAGGACTCCTCGCGAAGCGCGCGCCAAGAATCGGGATAGGGCTTCCTGTGGGTGGAGAAGACCTTCTCGACCTCGCGGCAGGCCTCCTCGAGCTCGGTCTCAGTGCGCCCCTGGACGGTCACGACCGTCGTGACGCCGAAGGCGTGCATCTCCGCGCTCTCGAGGTCGTCTCGGAAGGCCTCGGCGTCCTCCTGGGCCTCGCGCATGGCGGGCGGCATGTTGTTCTGGTCGACGAAGTATCCGACTTCGGGGCGGCTTGTGTTGAACTGGTAGGTGTTGTTCTCCTCGGTAATCTCGTGCAGGTGATTCTCGGCGGCCGAAATCGCGGCAGAGAACTCCCAGGGACGGATGTGCCACGCGACGGTGAGGTCGTAGGGCAGCCCCGTCAGATCGGAGATAAAGGAGTCCTTCATGGTCTTGCCGTAACCGTCCAGCGTGACGTCATAGGTCTTCACCCAGCGGCGACCGACGATCATGCGGGGGTCACCGCGGTAGCCGTCGGCGGTGAGGACGGAGGAGGGGGCCACGAGTTCACGGGTCGTGAGGCCGACGGTCCCGGACAGGCGCCCGAAGTTCGCAGTGCCCGGAGTGTCGTCCTGCCGCGTCATGGTCTGAATGATGTCGAGGCGCTGCTGGCCGTCGAGGACATGTGCATCGGAGCCGAGGTCGCGCATGAAGCGCAGGAAGGAGTCTGCCTCCTGGGACAGGCGCGGCACGGCACGATCGAGCGTGTCAGCGGACACGGCGATCGTGATAATGCGGTCGCGGCGCACCGAGCGGGAGGACTTGGCGAGCATGGAGCGGGTCCACGCGTTGTACTCGCGGCGCAGGACGTTACCGCGCTCATCACCCGGCACCTCGCGGAAAAGCAGGTCGGATGCGAACTCCTCCGGGCTCACGCGCTTGTTCATGATGAAGATGCCGAGGCGAACCGTATGGTCGAGCGAGTCGAGGTATCCCGCCCATGCCTCGCGCACGAGATACTGGTCTTCGGCTCGCGCTCCCTGATAGTTGACGTCATCAACTCGAAGGGCGATTGAGTATGTCTCGCTGTCAATGCGCATGACGCCGTCAACCGTGAGCAGCTCGTAGGGGACGAGTTTCGTGGTCGACCACTTAGGCTGGACGAGCTTCACATCGGTCGAGAGCGCAGTGTTTACACCGAGCTCGGCCTGCTCTTCGTCTGTCGCCCAGGTAGAACCTAGGGGGATGGAGGGCACGTCGGCGCCGTATTTCGCGACATATTTGTCACGTTTCGTCTTCAGTTTTTTAAGGCGTTTGTCCATCTGGCGCACGCCCTTCTGCCAACCGGCCTCGAGGGCGCTCGCGCGGCGCTCCTCGGCCTCGGCAATCTCTCGGTCGAGATCGTCAATAGTCAGTTTGCTCATCTAGGGTTTCTCCCATCGTTTCTCACGGAGGCCTCAGCCATCGCCTGGGCGATTCCCGCCGGCACGGCCTCCTGCTCCAACTTCCTCGCCTTCCTTGCGACCTTGTCGCGACGTTTCTGCTCGCGTACCTCGGCCTTCGACTTCTTTGGGACGGCCACCTCGAAGGTCGGGACTGCGAGCATAAGCTGATCGGGTTCGGCACGGTCTTTAAGCATGAGGGGGAGCCATTTCTCGGATTTGAGGCCATGGTGCGAATGGAGGCCGATGACACCGATGGCAACGCACACCGGAATCGCCATGTAGGTGACGATATCGAGGCTCCAGTCCCATGCGTAGACGCCGTATATGCCGACTGACACGACGGCGACGGCGGCAAGCGCGGCAATTGCCGAACGCTTGGAAAAGCGACCGAAGATGTTTCTCGCGACGTAGTTGTTGATGTCGTCGCGTACGAATGTCTCAGCCATTTCACTACCTTCCCTAGACGAGGCCAAACAGGCTGTTGGCAACGACTTTTGACTTGTTCACGATTTCCGTAATGCAAAGGACGGAACACATCGACGGGATGAGCGCGGCCGCGGCACCCCCGAAACCATTTAGGGTGCTCGTATCGGACGTGATGGGGGCTATAAGTTCGGTTGCGACCGTATTGATGAGGGGAATCATGCCAATCGCGATGACAATCATCACTGCCTGGAAACAGACCGCGGCAAAACGCTTGAGATAGCCGACGCCCATCTGTCTCGACCTGTCATCGGCAAAGAATGCAAGACAAAGGGGGCTTGCGGCGGCCCTTAAATATATTTCGCCGACACGCACGAAGATTGTTGTCAGCACGGTGAATAGGCAGGCGACGCAGGCGACAAGGGAAACGATGGCAAGGATGAGAAGAATAAACGAGGTACCGGCCTGCGCGTAAGTCAGAGCGTCGAATGAATTGATCACTTGTTCTTTTATGCCAATGGAGTTGGTCGTATCGATTCCCATGGATGCAAGCGTGTTGTTTACCACTCCGACAAGGTGTTGGGCGAGAACGTATACGGCCGCACAGATATCCATCGCGTGGACGATAAGGGTGTAGCTCACCGCGAACATCATGACGACGAAGGCGAGGCTTGCCATGATGTCGACGCCCGCCATCTTGCGACGTACATCCAGTTGGTGCATGAGGGCGACGCCGAAGGTCAGGCCGAGAAACGCCATGGCATAGGGCTGGAAAGCGCCTTTCGAAAGCTTTGATGCCATGGTGTAGAACTGGCCGAAAGGCCCATTGGTAAAGTCGGATGTGAATGCAGTATTCGCCGTAGAGGACACTAGCGAAATGCACCATTCGGCGAGGCTGGTCGCGCTCTCGGCAAGCCCCCGACAAAAGGTCCACACTAGGTTTTCAGCTGAATACTTGAAGAAGTTAAAATCTAGGGCAAACTCTGGCGGATTATCCTTGATGAGCTGATTCTCCAAGTCGTCCGGGTCCTTTGCGGCCGAATCGTTGTCTGTATTCGGTTTTCCTCCTGTTCCAGAGGATTCCTGTCCGGTTGACGCAGCTTTTGCTATCTCCCATCCATCAGGGGCCCAACTTGGCGCTAGGCTCTTGAGATAATTACTATCGCTCAAACTTCCATCAAGTTTTTTAGTTTTTGCAGCTTTTGAACTTACAGTTTTCCCGTTCTTATCGACATAAACCGGACCGTAAAGATTTGCTCCTCCGTTTCCGAGTTTCACCTCATATCTAATTTCGTGAGCGGTGATTCCGTCATGTTTAAAGTCTATGAACTTGTCATTTTCAATATCCGACCAACGGATAACAACGTAGCGCTTAGAGTCTGTTGTCTGAACGCCTGAAATATCCAGCGAGTCTCTCACGGACCACTGGCCCTTTTGAGCGGCATAGGCAATCGACGCAATGGCACAAGCCACAACGAGCATCAAGACGCTGACGGCTGCAAAACGTAAGACGCGATCGCCAAACGAAGTCGGCCTTTCATCATATTCAAGTTCATCATACGGGTCTGTTGGCCTAGGCGACGAAGCACCACCGATAGGGGAACCGGCAGCGAAGGCAAGCAGTCTCTCTCGGATCTCCATTATCCGAGGATGCCGCTAAACAGCTGGGAGATGATATGGGAGAAGCCGCATCCGGCGATAAAGACGCCTGCGAGAACCTGCCACCACTCAGTGCCATGGCCGGGACGACCCTTGGTCTTCTCCTCGAGCAGGTTGTAGACGCCCCACAGGGCAAACAGGGAGCCGCCGGCAATCATGACGTTCTCGAATTTGGTAACGAGATCAGCAAGCTGTTCCATTGATATTTCCTTCCCTTAAGGATACTTGATAGCTATTCACGCGCCCTTAGGCGTCGATGACGATGGTTTTGGGGTTAGTGCGGTCGATGAGCACCACACCCTCCGGTGTTGACTCGTCAGGGATTTCCGTGTGCCGCCTGGCGCGCGCCCACTCGAGCATGTCGGTCTTACCGGCGCTGAGATACTCCTTGCGCCTAGGATGAATCTCGGGATCGGCCTTGAGGTCGCGAAACCACATGCCCTGCTTGTAATGGGTCACGCACTCGTCAGGGGACAGACCGTCCTCCTCGTTGAAGCTGTAGAGCTCCTCGGGGCTCATGAGCGGAACCTTGACGTATCTCGTGCTCTCCTGGATGGACTTGCCGCTCGCAGAGTTCGAGACAGAGTAATCCGTGAACTTCTTCGTGGTGTTGCCCATCTCGCGCGATATCTGCTCACAGTCGGAAAAGAGGGAGGAACCCATGTACATAAAAATGGCCGAGTTTGCTCGGATGGATTCCGACTGTTTGCCGTATCGCGCCTCGAGCTGTTTGCCGTCCTGCACGATCGCGCAGAGGTTGATCCAGAACTTACGACTCTCGGCGAAAAGCTTCTCGAGGTCGGGGATCTTACCTATCTGGGCGAGCTCGTCGAGATAGCAATAGAGGGGAATCTCGAGATGGCCGATTCCGTTCGTTGACCCGATATCCTTAGAGATGTCGAACAACTGATTCAGGGCCATCGCGGCGACGAAGTCATAGGGTCCGCCGCCAGACTTAATGCAGAAGAAGATAGCGCGTTTGCGCTTGTCGATAGACTGGAGGTCGAGCTCGTCACGACCCAGCATCTTGCGAATCGCGGGGTTGTTGAGCCTTTGCAGACGGGCGGCACACGAGGACACGACCGCCGCCATCTGCTCGGGAGCGCCGGCGTTGGCCTTGAATGTGCGGTAGTTGGTGAGGACCGAGTTCTCGGGTAGAGACTCGTCATCCAGCGCGTCCTCGCCGTAGGTATCGATGATGTACTGCGCGAACCCATCGAAGCCGTCGCGCTCCCGGGTGCCCTCGAAAACGAGGTCGAGTTTGTTGATGCCCTCGGCGCCGTCGGCCTTGGCCATCGCGAGGTAGTCGATGATGCCGGGAAGGGTGCAGTCGGCGGTATTGCCGTTGGCCTTGAACCAGAAGACGAACATGCCGCACACGCAGGTGTAGAAATTCTTCTCCATATCGATGAAGAACTGCTGGTCCCCGTGCGTGTCCTCGCCCTTGGTGTTCGAGATAAACATATTGACCAGGGAGTTGATGGACGTGACATCGCGGCAGTTGATAAGCGGATTGTAGGGGGTTGAGGCAAGGATATGCTCCTCGTCGCGCAGGTCGATGACCTGCACGTCATAGCCGTTCTTCTCCAAAAAGGCGGCAGATGCACGGAACAGCTCGCCCGAGGGGTCGGTAAAGACCATGTTGCCGTTCATCTGCATGATCTGATTGGTCACGAAACGGTAGGACTTGCCGGCGCCCGATCCGGCCATGATGAACATGTTTCGGTTTGGCACCTGGCTCTCGCGCCTGATCGGGTCCTTCTTGTCGTTGACGATGGATGTGCCGGCAACCTTGCTGTTGAGCGAGAGGATGATATTGTCGTCCTCGACCGTCTCGCACCATTCGGGAACCGGCCATTCGGCCGTCGCCTTGTTGTGCGAGTACAGCAGACGCTCCTGGGCGGTCGAGAAGCGCTGGGATCCATATTGCTTTGCAGGCGAGATGTCCTCTCCGGGCGCCTCATGCTTAAGGAGAACGGTAAGGGCGATTGCGATGGCCGCGACGACCGAGGCCAGCAACGGGACCCCGCCGAAATAGATGCCGAGGGGCCGTCGGGATGCCGCCCACGCGATGAACGCCACGACGTCATCGGACGTCTCGATACCGCTTGTTCCGAGCATGACCTTCTGGACCGTGAGGTTCACGATCCAGAAGGCGGCAGACCCCAGCACGACGGCCCCGATAGCCTTCGTTATGTCTATCCTCGGCAGCTTCATCGGCTACCTCTTGACCCGCTTGTGGGGGTTCGGGAGTGCGTGGCCGGACGGTTCTGGTTTCCGATTTGGTGACGGTTGGCCTTGCGGTCGGCTGCATCGCGCATGTTGACGGCGCGGATGACCTCATGAGAGCCCATCTGCTTGGTTCGTCCCTGGCGCTGCTGGAGTCTGATCGACCCCTCGAAGGCCTCGCGGTCCTTCAGCGTCTCGATTTGGGTATGGCATCGGACGATGGCATCGGCGCGATCCTCACGAAGCACGCCCTTGTCATCGCCCTCGCAGATTTGGTTCCCTATTTTTGCCGTGTGTCCGTCGGGATCGGTAATCCTGAAGGCTCCGGCCGTGGAAACAGCGGCAGTGTATACGACGCCGTCCCACCCGGTGAATTTACGCTTGTACATCCCGTCGTTCTGGTCGAGCTTCCAAGACTCCCCCAGATATTCGATATTGTCCGGCGCGGGCGGGAGCCCTACCGGAGGAAGACCCACTGCAGGTAGCCCGATTGCCGGCAGCGCGGGGTACTCTTTTGGCTGTGAAGACGACTGGATATCACTTCGATTGGCGGGCGTCTGGACGCCGCTCTCGACCGGACCCCTCATCGCGTTGTCCACATCGGCATTCGAGATCAGTTTCCTCTCGATTGCCGTCTCGATGCAGGCGGCGAGCGCCTCCTGGTCCTTCATCTTGTATTCGATTGCGAAATAGCCAGTCGCCGGATCCTCGAAGACGGCGAACCCGATGCGGTGCTTTCGGCAGATGTCGGAAAGGAGCGACAGGTCGCTTCGATCGAGCGCACCCTCCTTGCCGAGGTTGACGAGTTTGATGACGTCGTTGCGGTCACGCCTGAGCGTATGCTCGGTAACGAGGCCGTAACGGCCAAGCCCATTCACGTGGCTGATCGCATGGTTCGCGCCGCGACCGGCAACCCTGCCGGCACCTCCAGCGACTTTGCCGGTACCACGTGCGAGCGCTCTCATCGTGATGATGAGGACTTCGCGTGCCGGCGGCAGAACAGCCTGGCCGAGCATCAGCAGAACACGCATGGCCTCTTCATTCTCTCCGGGCATTGCTGCTACCTCCTTCCGGCGACGTGTAGTTGGGGCCGCACATAAAGCGGCCCCAACTACAGTTTTCGCCATATAGGCCACCCGTGCCGACCGGTTTGGTGCCACAGGGTGACAATTTCTTTAATTAGCTATGCCTGCGTGCCCCGGGTCGTTTGACATGCGCGCCCGGTTGCTTCAGGCCCTCGGTAATTGCACTCGCGTGTCGATATAGGCGCCTAGTAACCAATGCGTCGGCGAGCGCGTCGTGTGGAGCGCCCTCGAAGCTGTATCCCATGGCATCTGCCGCAGAGGTGAGCTTCCATCTTGAATGGGACTCCGAGAATGGGCCGTATACGCGCCCGAATTCCTCCATTGCATCGACAATTTCCGCTGTCTGCGGAATGATGACACCCTCATGCTCGAGGAATCCAAGGTCGAAGCCGACATTCCATCCGACGATCTTCTCCGTGCGGTCGAATAACGACTGGACGGCCTCGAGATAATTCTTAAAAGGCTTATGGTTCGCCACCGAATCGGGTGAGATGTGGTTCACGCGCTCCGCGGCAGGCCACTCGGTCTTATGCTGCGGCTTGACACGCAGATGGACCGACGAGGGCGAATCCTGACCCTCAATATCGAGAACCATTGCCAGGGTCAAGATTTCATCGCCGTCATAAGGGTCGAGCCCCGTCGTCTCGGTGTCAATCGTCATGCACTCGATGGGAGAGTCGAAAGGTACCAGTGTGATGCCCATCTTGCCGCCCCCTATGCCTGTCCGTAATGGAAATAGGCAGTACGATTGGGGGCCGTGGTATGAAGGGCGCCCTCGGTACCGCCTCCTAGCTTCCTGCTGATCTGCGCGATGAGGTTTTTCGTGCCGGGCATCTCATGGGCTCGCTCGGTCTTGATATCGCTCTTTTGGACATAGCCCTCGTTGACAGACTCGTCCCACTCGTCCTGGGTCGCCTCGGTGTAGAAAACCGGCGCCTCGGGGTCGTTTTCGATAGCCTGGGAGGCAAGCGTATCGATGTGGCCGGTATTCCCCCTCACTGCAGCGTGGACAACGTCGTCGGTAAGCGCGCCGCCGTTCGCGATGTACTCATAGAGGCTCTGGTCGGCCGGGTCGGGAATCACGCGCCCGAACTGCTCGTCCGTGACATAGCCCTCGTCGCCGATCCTGAACTGGCCATAGGGCCCCGCCGGCCACGGCACCGCGATACGCGAGAGCTCCGTGTCCGCCATGACATAGAATTTCATGACGGCGAGCTTCTCATCACGCGAGATGTAGTCCTGGACCGCAATGGCGGCCTTGGGATTGATGTGGGCTCGATCGGACGGCGAAAGCTCAAGACCGTGCTCGACCTCATATGCGGCCTGGGCGGTGGAGGCCGTGAATAGGGCCTCCGCAAGCAGCCAGGATTTCTGAACGTCGTCTGCGCTGGGGGCGATACCGTCGAAGGCGACCTCAGCCACGGCAGAAAGAAGGCTCGGCTCGGCCATAATCGCACCAAGCGTTGCGACAGCCGGCCACTTTAGGTGGCTCTCGCATTGCTGCGGGTCCATGATCCGCTCGCACACGTCATTGTAAATTCGGTCGAGATTGAGCAGACCCAGCCCTGCCGCCGCTCCCGACCTGTCCAGCTTGTCCATACGGCTCTCCCTTCGGTCATAATTCCGTTGGTTTTATCGTCCGCCCTGGGGCATTGCGATGAGAGCCGTTGAACAAGTGTTCCGTGATTTTGGTTAGTGCTTCAGCGAATGAACGTGGGGGAGAGCCACATCGCGCTCCATCGACACGACACCGCCGGGCGATACCGTGCTTTTAGTCGTAAGCCTGAGCGAGTCGATAATCTTCTTGGTACCGGGGCTGCAATCGACCCTGTGGGGGGCCACGCTGAGCTCATCATACTGATCGAGGACCGCGTCCACCTTCTGAGACTCCTCGAAGGTCTGCCCGCGATAGAGGGTGTATTCGTGTCCGCTGACTTTGACAAGGCCATCAGGCATGAGGCCGATATCTTTCGCTTCTATCGCCGGCACCACGGCAAACTTAACGCCGGCGGCGACAGCGATATCCTTGTACTCATCGGGAACGACCATCTCGTGGAATTCGGACAGATCCCTCATCGAAAGAAACGCGTTCGGGCTGACCTCGACGGCCTCATATCCACCTCTTCTGGCCCCATCGATAACGGAGCCGAATACCTCCGAGTCCATCAGAATTCCGGGCAGGGGGTCGGATTCGGATCGTTTCATGTAGACAGTCCGATCGCCCTGTGCCGGGGCGCCAAGGTTAACGGTGACGTCCGACCAAAGCGCCCCGAACGAGTCGGAGCCTTCGGTCACATCGAAGGCCTGGATGCAGAGTGTATCGTTCTCTTCGTAGATCTGCTTCACGAGCTCCACGGTCTTCGGCTCCCCATCGACCGAATAGTTGACCTTGATACCGCCTTTGGAGGTTGCATCCAGGTAGAGGCTGCTGTCCTCGATGCGCTTTTCGACATTCTTCGCATAGGCGGCCAACGAACCGGGGCGCGCCTGAATCTGAGATAGGCCTTCTTCCAGCTGGTCGATATCGACAACAACAGGACGCTTGATCTTAGGGAATGGGCCCTTCAGAAAAGCCTTTAGAGCGTATGCGCTGCGGTCTTTCCTCACTGTCGTGACGAGCGCGGCATCACTTGGAAATTGGAACGTGCCGTCAACCCTGACAATACTGACGGAATCCTGCCCAGTCGCCGCGGCAACGGACTGAAGGACATTGCGCGAGGCCTGGTCGATGTTTCCCAAAACGATGGCGCCGCCGCTTGCGGTCGAAATGATGCCCGGCCGAATCGGGCGCCCCCCGCCGACAATGCCTGCGATGCTCGCAGTCCCGATATCGGGCACGACGGCGACGTTCCCCTTCGCGTCGGAACGGGCAAGATCCCTCATGAGAGTCACCTGATCGCTCTCGCCGACACGGAAGAACGGCCGGAGCGCCTCACCGGCGCGCTCCGGGCTATCCGTCTCGATGAGGATAGGCGTATGGGTCGCAAGGGCCTCAGCCACAGCGGAGACGGCAGCAGGCGGGTAAATTGGACTCAATTGATCTGGTTCAACCGGCATAGACCTTCCGATAAGATTCTCAGGATTACCCAAAGAATCAGATGAGATCGAGTCCAAGGCCTGAAGGCTCGGATGGGTCGGCCTCAATCCGCGCGGGGTCGCTGCGGAAACGACTCCCCGGAGATTCAGCTCATGACAGAGGTTCTCGACTGCAACAGTGCCCCGACACGACGTCACGTTGCCGCCGAAGTCCAACGATCCGAAAAACAGCTTATCCTTGAGATATTCGGGGTCCAACTGCTCTGAAGCACTCAGGATTCCGAGAGCGAATGGCAGTGCAAGAGAATCGGGGGTCCTGATTCGTCCCGAAAAGTTCCTGTTGTAGCCGGGTGATGGCACAATATCGATAGTGATGCTGTCGCGGGGCACGAAATAGCCCTGTGCCTTTAGGGCGCACCTGACGATACCCCGCAACTCAACCCGAGCATTATCTTGAATGCCGGCGATGGATATGCCGGGTAAGCCGGGCCGTGTTTCAATTACGATATCGATGGGCACCGCGGAGGCGCCTTCCACTATAGCGCCTTGAACAGTGATGCGATCGGCCATATCTTGCTCCAATCCACAATGGTCTTGAGACTAGTTTGAAGTCTGGAGCGCGCGTGCTGCCTCAATGAACAACTGTTCCCAACGCTCTTAAATGTGGCTGCGGTTCACTGGCATGAATACACTCACTACTCGTATCAATGCACAAATCAGTGGTGGATAGTGGTGGATAGCCAGAAGAA
>OKSK01001329.1_pt1 | contig 12177 bp, 8 predicted proteins | sample 1606301 | NCBI WGS metagenome assembly OKSK01 (sample SAMEA3879557, study PRJEB24766) | human gut metagenome | biome: human-associated habitat; feature: feces | place: USA | collected 1985/1987
CCAGAAATCGTATCTCCGACCGATCCGGCTCCGGTCAATATTCTTGGTGAAATTGAATTCCGCCATGTCTGGTTTGCCTACGAAGAGGAAAATTATATTTTAAAAGATGTAAGTTTTGTAATCCATCCGGGTGAAAAGGCTGCTTTTGTCGGTGCTACCGGAGCAGGAAAATCTACAATTTTAAATCTGATCGGAAGATATTTTGATATTCAGAAGGGACAGATCCTGATTGATGGGATTGATATTCATGAAATTGATCTGGATGTACTCCGCGGTGCGATTGGTCAGGTTCAGCAGGATGTCTTCATCTTCACCGGAGACATCAAAAGTAATATCTCGCTGAATAATGAAGCAATCTCACCGGACGATGTCAGACGGGCTGCCGAAATTGTAAATGCAGATCCATTTATTCAGAAACTGCCACACGGATATGATGAGCCGGTCACAGAGCGCGGTAGTACTCTATCTGCCGGGCAGCGCCAGCTTTTGTCCTTCGCACGGACACTTGCTTATGATCCGAAGATCCTTGTTCTCGATGAAGCAACTGCCAACATCGATACAGAAACCGAAACACTGATCACACAGGCACTTGCACGACTGATGGATGGAAGAACTACGATCATGGTCGCGCACCGGCTTTCTACGATCCAGCATGCAGATAAAATTATTGTGATGCATCACGGGGAAATAAAAGAATCCGGAACCCACCAGGAGCTGCTGGCGAAGGATGGGTTGTATAAGAAATTGTACGAATTGCAGTTGATGGATTAGACAATTCTGTCATTTTATTTTATATTGATTTTCTTCTTTATGTTTGTTACCATAAGTTCAAGGTGCTATTTCACACTGACGTGAATGGCGGTTCGCTTTGTGCGGAGGGTTCATAGCTCCGATTACATAGATCATCTCTTGAAAAAGAGAAATTCGACGGAAAGGGGACTTGAATTATGCTAACGATTGAAAGCTTAATTGCTGTACTATCATTGTGTATCGCATGTTATAGTCTTGGCTACAATCGCGGAAAGCATGATGCCAAGACAGAAAAATGATCGCCCTAAACCTGTCAATTTAAGCGATCATTTTTTGATTCATTAAATATCAGGTGACCGTCATATCGGTAGCACCTTTTTCTATTATTAGAATATCATTTCATTTTTTTTATGTCAAGACTTACTCCATTAACAACATAACATACTTCTTTCATTGTTATTGTTCAACAATTAGCTGGACATTAACTAAAAAAGAAAACCTTCAGACAAGATTTTTAGAATACATGAAACTCCAAAATGCGTATACTATAATTCCAGCAGTAGTCAAAATGAAATGAATAGTCTGTAACGACAAAAAACGTAGACATTGATACCGTAGACCTTATGTTATCTGGCAATTTCCATATCTTGTTCTTTTTTAATATTACTACTTCTGTTTTTCTGATTTCTTCATTTTTCTGACTTCGTAAAATCCCTGTGAACCTTAAGAAAAACAGACCCAACATAAATATCCCTTTATCCTCGGTTTTTATTTATGTTGAGTCTATTATTTCTTTATTCAGATAGATAAAAAACTAAATTATTCAATAGAAAGAATCTCCATATTCGCCTGTCCTTCCACAGCTCCATATGTAAATGTGATCTTAGTTCCTTCGTCCATATCATTTAATTTATTCACAAGGTCTTCATCATTCACCATAAATGTCTGGTAACTTCCGTCAGGCATCTCAATCTCTACAGAACTTGTATCTGCAAATCCATTATAAGTACCTGTTGCACTCTTTGGTTTGGCCTGTTCATCTTTCTTTGTTGCTGTTGTTGTCTTTGTCTGTTCTTTTGTGCTTTCTTCTGATGTTGCTGTTGCAACTGGTTTTTCTTCTTCTGTCGTGTCTTTTTCTGTGTTTTCTTCTGTTGTAGGTTCTGCTGTTGTCGTCTCGCTGTTTGTTGATTCAGGGCTGCTTGGGCTCTTCTTTCCGCAAGCTGCAAATGTAAATGCGCTTAGCACGATGATTGTTGAAATTAATAAAAATCTTTTTCTCATAGTTCATATACTCCTTTCTGAGATAAGTTCAGTATATCCTATTTATACTTTCATGGCAAGTTTCTATCATATTCCTAGTCTTATTTTCATATCATTAGAGGTAGAACATAAAGGAGGATCTATGTTGAACGAAAAATATCAGGCACTGCTGGATCAATATGATATTTCTGTCTCTCATACCCGACGGGGCCGAGGCTGTGTTTTGTGTTTTGGGGAAAATGATGTCTATGCCTTATCCCAGACTTCTCTATCAGAAGAACGTCTTGGTGCTGTTTCTGAATGGACTTTGGCGATGCATGACCATCATTTTTATAAAACCGACCAGTACATTTTAAACAAAGACGGATATTTTCTTACTTTTGACCGGTATTACGAAACATTTGCGCTTAGAAAAACTTATTTGGGTACGGAATGTGATATTCATGCTTTAAAAGATATCAGATCTTCTGCAGAAAATCTCGCAAGCTTTCATAATCATTGTCTTGCTATTTCTTTTTCATCTGAAAATCTTAGAAAATATACATCCATTTCCACATATTATGAGCAAAAATATTTGGAATTAAAAAGTATTGCACGTTACATACGCAAACGCAAAAAGAAAGGGATTTTTGAATATTTATTTTTGGAACAGACGAAAGCCTTCTGGGAACAGATGGAGCGTTCCATCCAAATCTTAAATGAAACCACACCTTCTCGCCGTGGATGGTGTCATGGGGCTTATAACCACCATAATATCATCATGACATCCTCTGCCCCAGCTACGATCCATTTTGAGCATTTTTATCATGGGTATCCGATTCTGGATGTTTATTATTTCCTAAAGAAGGCACTTGAGAAAAATAATTATAATTTTGCCTTTTGTGAAACCTTTTTATCAAACTATGACCGCTTTATGCCTTTGTCAAAAGATGATCTTTTATGCCTGTATGGATTGTTTTTATTTCCGGAAAAATTCTGGAAGATCTCGAATCAGTATATGGCACACAAAAAACATTGGATTTCTCCACGATATATCGAGAAATTAGAGGAGTTTATTCACAATAAAGAAGCTCGCTCGATTTTCCTCGAAAAATATGTACAAATTTATAATGTTTTTTCATGAGTTTTAAGGTATAATTAAACAAAAGGCATTTTTATAACTTAAAGGAGGAGTAATTTATGAACTACAAAGAAACTTATCAGGAATGGCTTTCTAATCCTTATTTCGATGAAGATACAAAAAAAGAATTAACAGCCATCGAGAACGATGAAAATGAAATCAAAGAACGTTTTTACGCAGATCTTGCATTTGGTACTGCTGGACTTCGTGGAATCATCGGTGCTGGTATCAACCGTATGAATATTTATGTTGTAAGAAAGGCTACTCAAGGATTAGCTGATTATATCTTAGAACAGGGAACAGATAAGAAACGTGTTGCTATCGCATTTGATTCAAGACATATGTCTCCTGAATTCGCTGACGAAGCAGCCCGCACTCTTGCTGCTAACGGAATCAAAGCATTTATCTTCGAATCCTTACGTCCAACACCAGAATTATCATTTGCCGTAAGACATTTAGACTGTATCGCTGGTATCAACGTAACAGCCAGCCATAACCCACCTCAGTACAATGGATACAAAGTATACTGGGAAGATGGTGCTCAGTTTACAGATCCTCATGCTTCAGGTGTTACAGCGAAAGTTAATGCGATCACTGACATTTCAACTTGCAAGACAATGTCTAAAGAAGATGCCGTAACTGCAGGTTTATATGAAGTGATCGGTAAAGAAGTTGATGACGCTTATATCGCAGAAGTTGAAAAACAGGTGATCAATCAGGCTTCCATCGATGAGATGGCTTCCAAATTAAAGATCGTTTATACTCCTCTCCATGGAACAGGTAATCTTCCAGTACGTCGCGTACTTGACGATCTTGGATTTAAGAATGTATATGTTGTTCCAGAACAGGAACTTCCAGATGGTGACTTCCCAACAGTCAGCTATCCAAACCCAGAAGCAAAAGAAGCATTTGCATTAGGTCTTGCTCTTGCCAAAGAAAAAGATGCTGATCTTGTTCTTGCTACTGACCCTGATGCTGACCGTTTAGGTGTATATGTAAAAGATGCTAAGAGCGGAGAATATATTCCTTTAACAGGTAATATGTCTGGTTCTTTATTATGCGAATATGTATTAAGCCAGAAGAAGGAAAAAGCTGGATCTCTTCCAGCAGATGGTGCTGTTGTTAAATCTATCGTTACAACAAACCTTGTCGATGAGATCGCGAAGGCTTACAATGTGAAGCTGATCGAAGTATTAACTGGATTCAAATGGATCGGTAAAGAAATCCTTGGATTTGAACAGTCCGGAAAAGGTACATATCTGTTCGGATTAGAAGAAAGCTACGGATGCCTGATCGGTACATATGCAAGAGATAAAGATGCTGTTTCTGCTACAGTTGCTCTTTGTGAAGCTGCTGCTTACTATGCAACAAAAGGTAAGACATTATGGGATGTTATGATCGACATGTATGAGAAATACGGATACTGCGTAGACAGCATCACAGCAATGGACTTCCCAGGATTAGAAGGTATGGATAAGATGAAAGCTATGCTTGCTAATTTACGTGAGAACCCATTAAAAGATATCGCTGGTTATAAAGTTCTTAAGATCCGTGATTACAGCAAAGATACTGTTCTTGATGTAGAAAGCGGTAAAGTAGAACCTACAGGACTTCCTTCTTCAGATGTTCTTTATTATGAACTTGAAAGTGGAGCTTGGGTTTGCGTTCGTCCTTCTGGTACAGAACCTAAGATCAAATTCTACTATGGTGTAAAAGCTTCTAGTATGGATGAAGCTCAGGTTGAAAGTGCTAAATTTGCTGAGTGGGCTAAGGCTCAGGCATAATTTTTGATTATGTAGTTGGCCAGCTGTAGACTTTGAGTATATGATAAAAAATAAATAAACGACAGGAAAAGCAGCTAGGGAATTTTACACACGTTTTTTACAGATCGCTTATCCGTCGGCTTTCCTTGCAAAACTCGCCTTCAAAGGTATTGAAATACCTTACTCTTTGAGGCTCAGACATTGCACCAAGCCGACTGCGAATCCGTAAAAAACGTGGCAAAATTCCAATGCTGCTTTTCCTGTCGTTTATTTATTTTTTATCATATACCAGAAGTCTATAGTGTGGACAATTACAGTATTGAAAAATCTGAGTAGTTGTGTATGGAAAACGGTATTGGTATGGTAAAACGTACACATTCCGTGATGATTTGAATAGTGAACAACTCGGTGCCTGTGTAATCACAGAAAGTCAAAAAGACCGGAGATAACTATTCCCGTTATCTCCGGCCTTTTCATTTCTTGTAATTATTTACTCTTTGCAGCTGTTGTTGTGTTCTTCGCCGCTGTTGTTGTAGTAGTTGTTGCTGCTGTAGATGCTGTTGTAGCTTTATATTTAAACTTAACTTCTTTCCACAGATCCTGATCTACAGACTTCTTGTCATCCCATTTCTTGTCTGCATCTTTTGTCCACTTCTTGTAGACTTTCTCGTATGCTGCCTGCTGTTTTTCCTGAAGCAGTGTGGATTTGTTTGATGCAGCAGCTGCTGTTGTGTCGTTTGGATTTAACATCTTGATGATCACGTATGCATCGTCTAATTCTACGACTCCGCTTACCTGGTTCTTCTTAAGTTTTGCTGCTGCTGTTTCGAATTTTGTTCCTAATGTGGCTTTTCCTTTTGTATAGGATTCTTCGTTGTCAGAGTTTACGCTGAACTTCTTAGCTACAGAGCTGATACTCTGACCTTTCTTGATCATCTTTAATGCGGATTTTGCTTTCTTTAGCTGATCTTTCTTCTCAGCGGCTGTCATGTCTTTTTCTTTTCCTGTCTTGCTGTCTGTTGTCTTTGTTGTGAAAACAAGTTTGTAGACTTTGACAGTTTTGGCTTCGTCATCTGTTACTGTAACGTTTGCTTTCTTGATGATCGCCTGCATAACTTTACTTGCGATCGTGCTTTCTTCGTACAGTTTCTGGATCATATCTTTATCTGCTTCTGTCTTCTTCATGACTTTCTTACCTGTTGAGTCTTTTGCGAAGGCAGTTACGCTTTCTTTGATCTGCTTCTTCTCAGATTTTGTTAACTTCACGTTGTAGTCGTCTGCGTGTGCTGCTAAAACTTTGATCTGTTTTAACTGGTTGATAACGCTGTCTTTGACAGACTGCTGCATTGTGATCTTCTTTCCTTTGCTGTCTGTTCCGACCTGCATAGACCACATGCTGTCTCCGAAGTATGCTCCGTACTGAGCTTCTGCCTGATACTGCATGATTCTTGCATATACATGTGCTTCCTGGAATGTTACTTCTTGTCCTGCATATTCAAATAATGTCTTCTCATTCTTGCTTTTACATCCTGTAAATAAAGAAAGAGTTAACGCAAGAACTGCAGTTAAACATAGCAACTTCTTTGCTAATTTCTTCATTTCATTTTCTCCTTCATATTATGATTATATTAGGCTAATGTCTGGCGATATTATAGCACAAACTTATCGGATTATCAATGAATTGAGCGAGTTCACACAATGTTCAATCTTTTCTAACTGCTTCACTTTCTTTGTCTTTGACAGATCCAGTACAAATGTCGGATTCTTGCCTGCCTGGAAGGATAATTCACGTTTGTATTCTTCTAATACCACTGGAATTTTTTCTACGTCCACAGCTGCATCTGGTTTCATTTCAAATGAGACTTTTTCTCCTTTTTGTTTCACATCTGTCATATAAGCGTGGTGAGCTAATGATTTCAAATATGCAACATATAACAGATTGTAGACTGCTTTCGGCATTTCCCCAAAACGGTCAATCAACTCATCTGTCATATCTTCCATTTCATCTTTGGATTCAATGGATGAAATACGTTTGTATAATTCCAGTTTTTGATATTCATTATACACATACGTTGATGGAATAAATGCATTGATGTCGAGATCGAGTGTTGTGTCAAATTCATCCTCGTCTTTTAATTCGCCTTTTAATCTCAAGACTGCTTCATTCAGCATCTTGCAATACAGATCGTATCCAACTGCTTCCATATGACCGGATTGTGCCTGTCCCAAAAGATTTCCTGCTCCGCGGATCTCCAGATCTCGCATTGCGATCTTATAACCGGATCCCAGATCTGTAAATTCCCGGATTGCCTGTAATCGTTTTTCTGCGGTTTCTTTTAACAGTGTGTTTTTTTTGTACATCAAAAATGCAAATGCATTTCGATTCGATCTTCCAACACGTCCTCTTAACTGATACAACTGGGACAACCCAAGCTGGTTGGCATCGTGAATGATCATTGTATTTACATTCGGAATATCTAGTCCTGTCTCGATGATCGTTGTAGATACCAGGACATCGATCTCATGGTTCATAAATCCCATCATGATCTCTTCCAGTTCGCGTTCTTTCATCTGTCCATGTGCAAATGCAACTTTCGCATCTGGAAGCAATCTCTGTAATTCGGCTGTCACTTCTGCGATATTATTGACGCGGTTATACACATAATATACCTGCCCGCCACGTGTCATTTCGCGGTAGACCGCTTCTTTGACCAGTTCTTCATTATATTCCATAACATATGTCTGGATCGCTCTTCGGTCATGCGGTGGTTCTTCTAATACACTCATGTCACGGATTCCGATCAGACTCATATGCAGGGTTCTTGGAATTGGTGTAGCAGATAATGATAAGACATCAACATCTTTTTTCATTGTCTTGATCTTTTCTTTATGTGTCACACCAAAACGCTGTTCTTCATCAATTACGAGCAGTCCCAGATTCTTATACTGCATGTCTTTGGACAATAAACGATGCGTTCCAATCACGACATCTACCGTTCCATTTTTGAGTCCTTCGATCGTCTCTTTCTGCTCTTTTGCTGTACAAAATCTGGACATCATGCGTACGGTGATCGGGTAATCATGAAATCTCTGTGCAAATGTATTGTAATGCTGCTGTGCAAGGATCGTGGTTGGTACGAGATACGCCACCTGTTTTCCATTGTCTACTGCCTTAAATGCTGCACGGATCGCTACTTCTGTCTTGCCATAGCCAACATCTCCACAGATCAGTCGGTCCATGATCTTCTTGCTTTCCATATCCCTTTTCGTATCATCGATCGCATTTAACTGATCCTGCGTTTCATCGTATGGAAATAATTCTTCAAACTCTTTCTGCCATACAGAGTCCTTATCATAGACATATCCTTCTTTTGCCTGTCTTAGTGCATATAACTGCACGAGTTCTTCCGCAATATCTTTGACTTGACCTTTGACACGTGTTTTCGTCTTCTTCCATTCATTTCCACCTAATTTATGAAGTTTCGGCTTTCTTGCATTTGCACTTGCGTATTTTGCGATCTGGTCTAGGGCTGATGCTAAAATAAATAAATTATCACCGCCCTGATATTCAATACTGATGTAGTCCTTTTCAACCCCATCTGTTGTGATCTTTTCGATACCGCGGTAAATACCGACTCCATGTTTTTCATGAACAACGTAATCACCGATATTGATATCTGCAAAACTTCGGATCTTTTCTCCTTGTTTTTTCTTCTCTTTCTTTCGGCGCTTTTTTTCTTCTCTTCCTTTGAAAATGTCTCCTTCTGAGATCAATACCCATTTGGCTGCCGGATATTCAATTCCTGTCAGAAGCTTTCCTGCTGTGACAACAATCTGCCCTGCTTCCACTCCATATTTCAAGTCCTTATCATATGTCACAACCAAATCATTTTCTCTCAGATCACTGCTTAGACGTTTCGCTCTTGTAACAGATGGAGAAGCAACAACGATCCTGTAGTCCTTACTCTGATATTTGGTAAGATCTTTGACTAACTGCTCAAAACTGTTGTTATAAGACTGAATGGATTTTGTATCCATAAATAAGGTTCTAGCAACTCTAAAATCATTGATCTCAGCAGATAAGATCGAATAACATAGCATCTTATGTTTCTCGATCTGATATAAAATGCTCTCATAATCTGTCACCGTATTTGCCTGTTTAGGCAGAAGATACCCACCTTCCAGACGGCTTTTCATACTCTCTGAGAATTCCAGATAAAATGCATCTGCACGTTCTCTGATATGTTTTGGTTCATCCATATAGATCATGCTTTCTTCTGGGAAATAATCTAAGATGCATTCTGTATTTTCATAAAAATATGGGAGGTAACCTTCTACTCCGATCAACATATGAAGTTCCCTTAATTCCTCACGAACACGGTCCATTTCTTTTCTTAGGCGGGCTTCCTGATCATATTTTTTTTCTTTTTTAAACTTCTGTGATAACTTCTCATAATCTTCTTCCATATTTCGAAGACCATGTTCAATCCTTGGCTGGTTTAAAATGATCTCTGATGCCGGATAAATGGTCAGAGTATCGACTTCTTCGATGGATCTTTGGCTTTCTTTATCAAAACTTCGGATCGAATCAATTTCATCTCCCCATAGTTCGATACGATATGGGCTTTCCTGCGTGTATGGGAAAATATCAATGATCCCTCCTCGCACAGCAAACTCGCCTGGAGCCTCAACAAATGGTGCTTTTTCGTAGCCTCTGGCAACAAATTCTTCTGCGATCGTTGCCTCTTCCAGTGTCTCTCCCATTTTAAACGTCATCTTATGATTCTTGATATCACTTAATGGAACAACCTGATCCATCACAGCATCGATCGTCATCACAAAGGTTCCACATTTGTCATCCACGATCTGCTTGATCGCCAGCATACGGTCTCTTGCGATTGCATTTCCATGAACATCGGCTGTATAGAATAATGGATCTTTTGCTGGAATATACTGAACCTTTTCTCCAAAGAAATGACTTGCCTCGACCCATTGTCTTGCTTTGTTCTCGTCTGGTACGATGATGATCTTAAATTGCTTTTTCTTATGATTTCCGATCAGACTGGTCAGATGCCATTTGGCTGTATCGGTGCATCCTGATACAAGAACCGGGCCACAGTAATCTTCGACCTCATCCTTTAATTGTCTGTATACCGGATCGTCTTTTAATATATGTTCTAACACTTTCTATCCCTACTTTTTCTTATTGTGGCGGTTCATCGCTTCTGTGATGTCGCCCATAACGATCAGCTGTACTGCATCGTACACTTCATCAAAACGTTCCGCAAAGATTGCCTGTTCTTCTTTTGTAAAATGTCCTAATACATAATCTGCCAGATCATATCCTTTTGGTTTCTCTCCAACACCGATCTTCACCCTTGGGAAATCCATACTTCCTAAATGACTGATGATACTTTTCAGTCCATTATGTCCCCCTGCACTTCCCTTTCTTCGGATACGCAGTCTTCCAACATCAAGGTCGATATCATCATGAATAATGATAAAATCTTCTGGCTCTAATTTATAGAAATCCATGATTGGACGAAGACTTTCCCCGCTTAAGTTCATAAATGTCTGTGGTTTCACAAGAAGGACTTTTTCTCCTCCCATATAACCAGTTCCGATCAATGCTTTGTGTTTCCCTGTATTTATACTTATGCCTTCTTTGTCTGCAATATAATCAAGGGCTTCAAATCCAATATTGTGTCTTGTGTTGTCATATTTCTTTCCCGGATTCCCCAGTCCGACGATTACTTTCATAAGATATCTCTCCTTTTTCCCTAGAATCTATAAAACTGACAAACACCCGGAAATCAATGGATTCCCGGGTTGTCTTTTTCTTTCTTTAGTTATAGTATATCCCAATTTACAATTCTCAGCAAGATTTTTTCTAGTTATAATGCCTGAAAGAATTCTCTTGTCTTATTTACCTTCTTCATCAATGTATCAAACTGTTCTGGTGTCAGTGACTGTGGTCCATCACATAATGCTTTGGCTGGATCATTATGAACTTCTACCATTAATCCATCGGCCCCAGCTGCGATCGCTGCTAATGCCATTGGCTCTACCATATCTCTGATTCCTGTTGCATGAGATGGATCTACCATGACTGGAAGATGGGATTTCTTCTTGATCATAGGAATTGCAGAAAGATCTAATGTATTTCTCATGGCTGTTTCGTATGTTCGGATTCCTCTCTCACAAAGGATTACATTTTCATTTCCACCTGCCATAATGTATTCTGCACTCATTAACCATTCTTCAATCGTTGCTGCAAGTCCTCGCTTTAATAAGATTGGTTTGTTGATCTTTCCTAATTCTTTTAATAATTCAAAGTTCTGCATATTTCTTGCTCCAACCTGAATCAGATCCACATCTTCGAATAATGGAAGATGACTTGCATCCATGATCTCTGTAACAACTGGAAGTCCTGTTGCTTTCTTAGCTTCTAATAATAATTCTAATCCTTCTCCATGAAGTCCCTGGAAAGAGTATGGGGAAGTTCTTGGTTTGAAAGCTCCTCCTCTTAATAATCCTGCACCAGAATTCTTCACATCGTTTGCGACTTCTGTGATCTGTTCTTTTGTCTCAATAGAACATGGTCCTGCGATCACCTGGAAGTTTCCACCACCGATCTTTACTCCGTTTACATCAACAACTGTATCGTTTGGATGGAATTTTCTGTTGGCCTTCTTGTATGGCTCCTGAATACGCTGTACATTTTCAACGATGCTGTTTGCCATGATATGACGCATATCTACAACAGATGTATCTCCCACTAATCCAAGGATCCTTGTGTTAATACCTTCGGATTCGTGGATTCCCAGTCCCTGCTCTTCCATCTCTTTCTTTAATGCGTTGATCTTTGCTTCTTCTGCCTGTTTCTTTAAAATAATAATCATGATGTTCGTCCTTTCCTGGCAAGTCGTTTCTATCCTGCTTCTCTGGTGCGGCCTTTGCTTCTTTGAGTAAAAAGAAAAGGCATGCACTCTGTTGCAAGAATGCATGCCTTAAATGTTTTACTCTGTCGGTTTAAAGTGACATAAGTTTTGGCGATGATTCATTGCAACAAAAATAGTCAGGATAAAAATAATAACCCTGAAAGCTAAAGTAATAAAATGTGCAATTATTCATCTTACTTGTTGTCATCTTAGTTTCTCCTTGTTTTGATGTTTTTACGATACATGAAATTTTTTTCTGTGTCAATAGATTTATAGATGTTTTTTATAAAATCCATAGATCGTATTTATGATTTATTTTATGAATTATAAAATTTATTTTTTG
>OKSK01001335.1_pt1 | contig 12144 bp, 10 predicted proteins | sample 1606301 | NCBI WGS metagenome assembly OKSK01 (sample SAMEA3879557, study PRJEB24766) | human gut metagenome | biome: human-associated habitat; feature: feces | place: USA | collected 1985/1987
AACGATCATTACGATATCCTGTTGTTGGGGATTCCGGTGACGTTTACCGGAGAACTGACCATGCAGCAGGAACGCCTGGCGAAGGCGGCCTCAATGACGGACTACCTGCTGCTGGCGCTGCCGTGCCACGCCCAAATCAACGCCGAAGAGCTGAAAAACGACGGAGCGGCGGCGTGTCTGCTGAAACCCCTCACCGCCACACGGCTGTTACCTGCGTTGACCGAATATTGCCGTCTGACGCATCAGTCCCTGCCGCTGGAAAATGACGAACATAAGCTGCCGATGACGGTGATGGCCGTGGACGATAACCCGGCGAACCTGAAGCTGATTGGCGTGCTGCTTGAGGATCAGGTTCAGCACGTTGAGCTGTGTACCAGCGGCGCCGAAGCCGTGGAACAAGCCAAACAGATGCAGTTCGACCTGATCCTGATGGATATTCAGATGCCGGGCATGGATGGCATCCGCGCCTGCGAGTTGATTCGCCAGCTTCCGCACCAGCAGCAGACGCCGGTGATTGCCGTGACGGCGCACGCGATGGCGGGGCAAAAAGAGAAACTGCTGGGTGCGGGCATGAACGATTATCTGGCGAAACCGATCGACGAAGAGAAGCTGCACAGCCTGCTGCTGCGCTACAAGCCGGGACATATTGGCGGGACATACACCATTACAGCTGAATCGCCGGAAATTAGCGTTAACCAGAATGCCACGTTTGACTGGCAACTGGCGCTGCGGCAGGCGGCGGGCAAACCCGATCTGGCCCGCGATATGCTGCAAATGCTGGTGGACTTCCTGCCTGAGATCCGTAACAAGGTTGAAGAACAGCTGGTGGGTGAAAACCCCGAAGGACTGCTGGAAGCCATTCATAAACTGCATGGCAGCTGCGGCTACAGCGGCGTACCGCGGTTGAAAAATCTCTGCCAGTTGCTTGAACAGCAGCTCCGCGCGGGTACGCCAGAATCCGATCTCGAACCGGAGTTCCTGGAGCTGCTGGACGAGATGGACAACGTGACGCGGGAAGCAATGAAGGTGTTGGGGAGCTAAGACCAAAGCCCGGTGGCGCTTCGCTTACCGGGCCTACAGGAGCACGAACGTTAACGCGACATCCCCTGCCCCATCTTTATCACCGCCGCAATATTCCTTGCGGCCATCTGTACATTCTGTTGCGCATTTTCCAGCGCATCCTCCAGCGAGCAGATGGTGTAAATCACGCTGAATACGGCATCCAGTCCGTGCTCATGCACCACGCCAACATCCGCCGTCAGGCTGCCGGCAATGCCAATAACCGGCTTGTTATAGCGTTTCGCGACTCTCGCCACGCCAACGGGCACTTTTCCGTGGATCGTCTGGCTGTCGATACGCCCTTCGCCCGTGATCACCAGATCGGCGTCCGCGACCTGTTCATCGAGATGCAGGGCATCGGTGACAATCTCAATCCCCTGACGGAGCTGTGCGCCGCAAAATGCATACAGCGCCGCCCCCATTCCGCCAGCCGCACCGCCGCCCGCCAGGTTTAAGACGTCAATATCCAGATCCCGGGCGATAATTTTTGCGTAATGCGCAAGCGCGTTGTCCAGCGTCCTAACCATCTCCGGCGTCGCCCCTTTCTGCGGACCAAATACCGCAGAAGCGCCAGTCTCGCCGATCAGGGGGTTGGTTACATCGCAGGCCACTTCAATTCGACAGGCTGCCAGCCGCTTATCCAGCCCGCTAAGATCGATATGCGCAAGGCTTGCCAGTTCGCCGCCGCCCGGCCCAACGGGCTGCGCTTTCGCATCCAGCAGTTTTACGCCCAGCGCCTGCACCATGCCTGCGCCACCGTCATTGGTCGCGCTGCCTCCAATGCCAATAATGATATGCTTAACGCCCGCATCCAGCGCATGACGGATCAGTTCCCCGGTTCCCCAGGAGGTGGTGATTAACGGGTTACGCTTTGCAGGAGCAACAAGCTCCAGACCGCTCGCTGCCGCCATCTCGATAAAGGCGCTTTTCCCGTCTCCGGATAACCCGAAAAACCCTTCCACGCGTTCACCCAAAGGCCCGGTAACAGGAACATGGACAAGACGCCCATGCGTGGCTGCCACCATCGCTTCCACCGTCCCTTCACCACCATCGGCAACCGGTAATTTGACATAGTCCGCTGACGGGAAAATTTCGCGAAAACCGACCTCTATCGCTGTCGCCACCTCCAGCGCGCTCAAGCTTTCCTTATACGAGTCCGGAGCGATAACAATTTTCATAAGCCATCCTTACGCATATTAGTTACGTTAAGCATACACCACGTAAGGGACCACTCATGGGAGCGGTCCCAATGAGCTTATCGTACCATGCACGGACGTTTATTGTCGAATCTCCACTCTGGGATCAGGTATTGCATCGCCAGCGCGTCATCACGCGCGCCCAAGCCGTGTTTCTGGTAAAGCTCATGCGCTTTCATGACCTGGTCCATATCCAGCTCAACGCCCAGCCCCGGCGTAGCAGGAACTTGCACCATGCCGCCTTTGATTTCAAACGGCTGTTTGGTCAGGCGCTGGTTGCCCTCCTGCCAGATCCAGTGGGTGTCGATGGCGGTAATGTTGCCCGGCGCAGCGGCCGCCACGTGGGTGAACATCGCCAGCGAGATGTCGAAGTGGTTGTTGGAGTGGGAGCCCCAGGTCAGGCCGAACTCATGGCACATCTGCGCCACGCGAACCGAGCCCTGCATCGTCCAGAAGTGCGGGTCTGCCAGCGGAATGTCCACCGATTGCAGCGAGAGCGTGTGCCCCATCTGACGCCAGTCGGTCGCGATCATGTTGGTGGCGGTTGGCAGCCCGGTGGCGCGACGGAACTCCGCCATTACTTCACGTCCGGAGAACCCCTGCTCGGCGCCGCACGGATCTTCCGCGTAGGTCAGCACCTCGCCCAGCCCTTTGCACAGCGCGATAGCTTCATCCAGCAGCCAGGCGCCATTCGGATCGACGGTGATGCGTGCCTCCGGGAAGCGTTTTTTCAACGCGCGCACGCTGTCAATCTCCTGCTCGCCCGGCAGAACGCCACCTTTCAGCTTGAAGTCTTTAAAGCCGTAGCGATCCTGCGCCGCCTCTGCCAGGCGTACCACCGCCTCGCCAGAGAGCGCCTCCTGATGACGCAGGTGATACCACTCGTGGCTACCCGGCGAGCGTTCCAGATACGGCAGATCGGTTTTAGTCCGGTCGCCAACGTAGAACAGATAGCCCAGCACCGTTACCGCATCACGCTGTTTGCCTGGCCCCAGCAGTTCGCAGACCGGCACGTTCAGCGCCTTGCCCAGTAAATCGAGGAGAGCCGCCTCCAGCGCCGCCACCGCGTTAACGCGCAGTTCAAACGTCCAGGCACCTTTGCCGAAGGTATCAAAATCCGCCGACTGGTTGCCCTTATGCACCCGCTGAACCACCTTGTTGAGACGGGCGACCTCCTGCCCAACCACCTGCGGGATGGCGTCGACCAGCGTCTGGTAAATCACCTCTCCGCCAGGCGCTTCCCCGACGCCGGTGTTCCCTGCGCTGTCGGTCAGCACCACAATGTTGCGGGTGAACCAGGCGTTATGCGCGCCACCAATGTTGAGCAGCATGCTGTCCTGCCCCGCCACCGGGATGACCTTCATCTCCGTCACGATCGGGCTTGATTGCGTTGTCATCATTCGCGCTCCCCAACAGGTTTCAGTTCGGTTCGTTTGATGTCACCCACCAGCACCAGGTAACTGAGTACCGCCACCAGCGCATGGACGCCTACATAAATCAGCGCACCATTGAAGGAGCCGGTGGTGCCGACGATGTAACCGATAGCGATTGGGGTGACAATGCCGGAAATGTTGCCAAACATGTTGAACAGACCGCCGCTCAGGCCGCTGATCTCTTTCGGCGCGGTATCTGCCATCACCGCCCAGCCCAGTGCGCCAATGCCTTTACCGAAGAAGGCCATCGCCATAAAGCCGATAATCATCCACTCCGCGCTGACGTAGTTACAGAACACCATGGTCATGGAGAGCAGCATGCCGAGCACGATTGGCGTTTTACGCGCAATATTCAGCGAACCGGTACGACGCATCAACCAGTCGGAGATGACCCCGCCAAGCACCCCACCCACGAAGCCGCAGATGGCCGGCACGGAGGCGACAAACCCCGCCTTCAGAATCGACATGCCGCGCGCCTGCACCAGGTAAACCGGGAACCAGGTGATAAAGAAGTAGGTTAAGGCGTTAATGCAATACTGGCCGAGATAGATACCGATCATCATTCGTGAGCCGACGAGCTGTTTGATCTGCCCCCATTTCTGGCTGAACGGGACCTTAGCTTTCTGGGTTTTCTGATCCATGTTGATCAGCGCCCCGCCTTCAGCAATGTAGTCCAGCTCTTTCTTGTTCACGCCCGGATGCTGGTTTGGTTCGTGGATCACTTTCAGCCAGATGAAGCTGATGACGATCCCCAGCCCGCCCATGAAGAAGAAGACGTGTGACCAGCCCACCTCATGCGTCAGCCAGCCCATGATTGGCGCGAAAATAACCGTCGCAAAGTATTGCGCCGAGTTAAAGATCGCTACCGCCGTTCCCCTCTCCTGCGCCGGGAACCAGGCGGCCACAATACGGCTGTTGCCAGGGAACGATGGCGCTTCCGCTAAGCCCACCAGGAAGCGGAGGGTAAAGAGCGCAATGATAATGCCGAAGCCGCTAAAGATATCCACGAAGCCCTGTAACAGGGTAAACATTGACCAGATGAAAATGGACCAGAAATAGACCCGTTTTGAGCCAAAGCGGTCCAGCAGCCAGCCGCCAGGGATTTGGCCGATTACGTAGGCCCATGAAAATGCGGAGAAAACATAACCCATACCCACCGGATCAAGTCCGATGTCCTTTGCCATCTCAGAGCCGGCAATGGATAACGTGGCACGGTCGCCGTAGTTGAAAGAGGTGACGATAAACAGCATCACCACTATCCAGTAGCGGGCGTTGGTGCGCTTCTCAGCGCTGCTCGCCGCGTGGCTTAATGTACTCATTGTTGCACTCCTGAAACATAGCTTTCGCCTGGTTCATTCTGTACAGCACCTGTAGGGTAATCAGAATGAGAGATTTGTGTTTGGTTTTGGTACGGCCAGAAGCCGTTTTATAGTGACGGGAAAAGTATATGAAGGAGTGACCGGTTCTCTCACCGTGCAGGAACACAACATTGACGGGCGTGGGGAACGTGGTTTGGGGCATAAGCCCAAAGTGGTGGAAGATACTTCACGGAATTGAGGATAGGGTGCGGCTTCGTTGCCGGGTGGCGGCTTCGCCTTACCCGGCCTGGCGTTCGTTTAGTACAGGGTTAGTTCAGGAGCGTGGCCCAGTGTTCAACCCAGGGATTTGACTCGCTTTCTGGCTCAGGGTGTTCACCTGCATCAATCAGCAACATCTCTCCGACGCGCTGAGCGCTCTGTTCCTGCAACAGCGCGTCGAACTGCTTACCGCCGCCGCAGAAATTGGCGTAAGAGCTATCGCCGAGGGCAATGATGCCATAGTGAACATCTGGCTGATAACCAAGCTGGTCTTTAATGCCCTGGAAAAGCGGGACGATGCTGTCCGGTAGATCGCCCTGCCCGGTGGTGGAGGTCACCACCAGGATGTATTTATCTTTATACTTTTCCCAGTCCGCCAGCTCCGGATCTTCATAGACCGTTGCTTTATGGCCCTGGTTTACGAGGATTGCTTCCGCTTCCTCCGCCACCAGCAGCGAGTTGCCGTACATTGTCCCGACAAAAATGCCTACTTCAGCCATGCTTTGCTCCCGTAATTATTGCGCTTGCTGTTCATCCTGAACGTTGCCTGCGGCAAACTCAACCCTTTCATTTTCGGGGAGTTGTCCCAGCCAGCCAAACTGTGACAGCGCCTGCATCCAGACCTTGTCCAGCCCCGCGCGAATAGTCAGCGGTTCGCCGGTAAACGGGTGCGTCAGGCGTAGCTCGCTGGCGTGCAGCATCAGCCGGTTACAGCCAAAGTGCTCGGCCGCGCTGCGGTTCTGGCGCAGATCGCCGTGCTTGCTGTCGCCGATAATGGGGTGGCGCAGATGTGCAAGGTGACGGCGAAGCTGGTGCTTGCGCCCGGTTTTGGGCAAAAGCTCCACCAGACTGTATCGCGTGGTCGGAAATTTGCTGGTCGCCACCGGCAGTTCTGTGGTCGCCATACCACGATAGTCGGTCACCGCTGGCTGCGGGCCTTTATCTTCGCGGGCAAATTTATCGGCGATTTTATCCAGTTCCTCCACCAGGGGATAATCAAGCGTGGCGGAATCCATCAGCCAGCCACGCACGATGGCGTGGTAGCGTTTCTGGATCTGGTGCTGTTCAAACTGCTGCGCCAGCAGGCGCCCGGCCTCACTGGAAAGCCCCATCAGCAGAACACCAGAGGTTGGCCGATCGAGACGATGGGCAGTAAAAACGTGCTGACCGATTTGATCGCGCACGGTTTGCATGACCACCACTTTCTCATCGCGATCGAGCCAGCTACGGTGCACCAGCCAGCCGGACGGTTTATTCACCGCCACTAACCACTCATCCTGATAAAGGATCTCAAGCGTCATGCATCGTCACCGGCGAAAAGCGCATCCAGCTTCTCCAGCTCCACCAGCATCATGGCACGCGCCGGGTGGGTCGCTTCCAGCGCCATTTCGTAATAGGGAGAGACGGCAAAAGACGCGGGCAACGCGTGGCCACCTTCCAGCAGCGCGTGCATACGCGGAATTAAGACCCACTGGAGCCACTCGAACGGGTCCAGCGTATCCAGACAAAACGGTTGGGTGCTGGCGAACGCGTCTGGCTGCGGCGCGTTATCCTGCCACAGCTGATGCTGGCGCATAAGGGCTTCGATGGCGTGCAACTGCGCACGAACGCTGTCATGATGCGACATATATACCTCAACTGAAAAACGGAATGGCGCGAAGCATAGCATTGCGGAAGACAGAAATAAAAAAGGGAGCACTGTAAAAACAGTGCTCCCGGTTCGTTTCGCAGCATTCCAGCTACAATACGTGCTCCCTGCTCATCCGTGACAACTTTTCCTGATGCCCGAAGGCCTGGTCATCCCTTTACCTTTTGCTTCCTGCTCACATCGTCCTGATGTGTAGGTTTCATCCTGAAACGTCCTGGCCATCCTGACCCACCGACCATCCTGACCGGCTCTCGTTCTCCTTCCTGGAGGTGTCCCTTACGCATCCTGCGTGATCCACTTTGCTTCATCCTGAAGCCTTCCTGCGGCGTCATCCTGACGTGTCCCTGGTAAGAAACGCCATCATCCTGATGTTCGTTTCTCGTGTCGGCATCCTGTCGACACAGATAGAATCCGCTATTCTGCTTCGTCTTACAACCCACCTTGTGAGCAATGTAAGCCAGGCGAAACGGGGGATTTCCTTTCAGAAAACCACTAACTTATTGAAAGAGAAGTTAATATTAATCTGAAATTCCTAAGACAATGCTAATTGTTTCGGCGATGTCTCACAGCGCGTGTAAGAGATCTCTCACACGCCCACTAGCATCATGGATTACAGAAGCGGCTCAATTCGGGTAAGGAAATCCGCAAGTGAAGGCGCGAGAACGTCGCGATTGCGGGTGCCGAGCGTCTCTTTAATGACCTCGCCAGACAGGTTGCAGACAGAAATGACGTCCAGTTCACTGTCGAGCGTCGCAATAAAGAGAGTCGGAGAGAGCTTAAGCCGTTTTTGCGTGACCAGGTGACCAATGAGGTTTTCCTGAACGCGTTGCAGATCGTCTTCGCTCCAGGTTTGCAGCAGCGTCAGCGGCTGTCCTGCAAAACATGCAGTCATATCCCCGGCAAACTGCGTGGTATAAAATGCATGAAGCGCAGGTTGTATCACAAGGTCCATCGCGCGTTCAACCGCATTTACATTCTGCTCGCCCATGAACGGTTTCGGTTGCCAGATAACGTAATCATCCTGCGAAGCGATAATGCACGGTGACGGCACGCCATATAAGTCAGTACTTTGCGGCCACGTCCCCCGCTTTTCATGCCAGGCATCGCAATAGCGGGTCGTGAAGGACGTCAGGGCATTTGCAGTTTCGATATCCACCGATTTCTCTCTTCTTGTAAGACAGGATAAACTCAGCCCATAAGTGTACCTGTAAAGTGGCTATGAAACATGTCTTACGAAAATCATCAGGCGTTAACGGGCTTAACGCTGGGAAAATCGACCGATTACCGCGACACCTACGATGCAAGCCTGTTGCAGGGCGTGCCGCGCAGTCTGAACCGCGATCCGCTCGGGCTGCACGCTGACGCGCTGCCGTTTGTCGGCGGCGACATCTGGACGCTGTACGAACTCTCCTGGCTGAATGCGCGCGGTCTGCCGCAGGTGGCCGTGGGCCACGTCGAGCTGGATTACGCCAGCGTAAACCTGGTCGAATCCAAGAGCTTTAAGCTCTATCTCAACAGCTTTAACCAGACCAAATTTAACAGCTGGGACGAGGTGCAACAGACGCTTGAACGTGATTTAAGCGCGTGCGCGCAGGGGAACGTAACCGTCTCGTTATACCGTCTGCATGAGCTGGAAGGTCAGCCCATCGCCCATTTCCACGGCACCTGCATCGACGATCAGGACATTGAGGTGGAAAGCTATGAATTTAGCAGCGACTACCTGGAAAACGCGGCGGGCGGAAAAGTGGTCAACGAGACGCTGGTTAGCCATCTGCTGAAATCCAACTGCCTTATCACCCATCAGCCGGACTGGGGCTCGGTACAGATCCAGTACCGCGGCCCGCAGATTGACCGTGAAAAGCTGCTGCGTTACCTGGTGTCATTCCGTCATCACAACGAATTCCACGAGCAGTGCGTGGAGCGCATCTTCAACGACATCCAGCGTTTCTGCCAGCCCGAAAAGTTGAGCGTTTACGCCCGCTACACCCGTCGCGGCGGTCTGGATATCAACCCGTGGCGCACCAATACCGATTTTGTGCCTGCCACCGGACGACTTGTGCGCCAGTAAGATAAATATTTTCACAATATGCGGGCGGTATTCCGCCCGAAGTGTTGTGAAACGTCATAAGCCAGGGCTATTGTAATCAACAGGGAAAGACGATAATCGTCCCATAAGGAGCTCACTTGATTACACATATTAGCCCGCTTGGCTCTATGGATATGTTGTCGCAACTGGAAGTGGACATGCTTAAACGCACCGCCAGTAGCGACCTTTATCAACTGTTTCGTAACTGTTCACTTGCCGTACTGAACTCCGGAAGCCTGACCGACAACAGTAAAGAGCTGCTGTCCCGCTTCGAAAGTTTTGATATCAACGTGCTGCGCCGCGAGCGCGGGGTGAAGCTCGAAGTGATCAACCCGCCGGAAGACGCTTTTGTCGACGGGCGTATTATTCGCTCACTTCAGGCCAACCTGTTTGCCGTGCTGCGCGACATTCTGTTTGTTAACGGACAGATCAGCAATGCCGGACGTTTCCAGCATCTTGACCTGGAAAGTTCCGTTCATATCACCAACCTGGTCTTCTCCATTCTGCGTAACGCCCGTGCCCTGCACGTGGGCGAAGCGCCGAACATGGTCGTCTGCTGGGGCGGTCACTCCATTAACGAAACCGAATACCTGTATGCCCGCCGCGTAGGGACGCAGCTCGGCCTGCGCGAACTGAATATCTGTACCGGTTGCGGTCCTGGCGCGATGGAAGCGCCGATGAAAGGCGCGGCAGTAGGACACGCACAGCAACGCTATAAAGAAGGCCGTTTTATCGGCATGACCGAGCCATCGATCATCGCCGCTGAGCCGCCTAACCCGCTGGTTAACGAACTGATTATTATGCCGGATATCGAAAAACGTCTTGAGGCGTTTGTCCGTATCGCGCACGGCATCATCATCTTCCCGGGCGGCGTAGGCACGGCGGAAGAGCTGCTTTATCTGCTGGGGATCCTGATGAATCCGGCCAACAAAGATCAGGTTCTGCCGCTGATCCTGACCGGCCCGAAAGAGAGCGCCGACTACTTCCGCGTGCTGGACGAGTTTATCGTGCATACGCTGGGCGAAGACGCGCGCCGTCACTACCGCATTATTATTGACGATGCCGCAGAAGTGGCCCGTCAGATGAAAAAAGCGATGCCGCTGGTGAAAGAGAATCGTCGTGATACCGGGGATGCCTACAGTTTTAACTGGTCCATCCGTATCGCACCGGATCTTCAGATACCCTTCGAGCCGTCGCATGAGAACATGGCGAACCTCAAACTCTATCCGGATCAGCCGGTGGAAGTGCTGGCTGCCGACCTGCGTCGCGCCTTCTCTGGCATCGTGGCGGGGAACGTGAAAGAGGTAGGGATCCGCGCAATTGAAGAGTTCGGGCCGTATAAGATCCACGGTGACCCGGAGATGATGCGCCGCATGGATGACATGTTGCAGGGCTTTGTCGCTCAGCACCGCATGAAGCTTCCAGGTACTGCCTATATTCCGTGTTACGAAATCATCAAGTAAAGCGACATATCTCTCCTCTCAAGCCGGATCGTCATCCGGCTTTTTTATTAGTGATGCAATTCATAGCGATCTTCAATGTTATTAACAAATCTGACGCCTGCGCAAACGATTACCTCGTTTTTGAAACCGTAAATAATCAGCCTTAATCGAAATTACCCGCCAGAAAATCCTAAAATCCCATTTCTTTACAGCGAAAGACACCTATCTCGCGGGTCGACCTTTTCGAAAACATGTCGTTAATGGTAGCCTTCGCGCCCGTAAATTCTCTTTGATGTTTTTTTAACAGATAAATGGTCTAAAGATACCCACATCACAAGTGGATTATTGCATTTGGGATCGCGATCACTGATAGATTCATAACTAGAATGTATCTTTCCGCCCGCCAATAGTTACGGGCAAAAATTATTAAAAAACCGTCACTGAACGAATTTCATATTACCGTCAGGCACTTTTTCATCGGATTTGACTAAAAACCTGACAATTTGCTTCCTCCAGGAGATACAGATGGAAACCACTCAAACCAGCACCGTTGCTTCGATTGAATCCCGAAGCGGTTGGCGCAAAACGGATACCATGTGGATGCTTGGCCTGTACGGCACAGCAATCGGCGCTGGTGTACTGTTCCTTCCTATCAACGCAGGTGTCGGCGGTATGATCCCGCTGATCATCATGGCCCTCATCGCTTTCCCGATGACCTTCTTTGCACACCGCGGCCTGACCCGCTTCGTGCTGTCCGGTAAAAATCCGGGCGAAGACATCACTGAAGTCGTTGAAGAACACTTCGGCGTCGGCGCAGGTAAGCTGATTACCCTGCTCTACTTCTTCGCGATTTACCCGATTCTGCTGGTGTACAGCGTTGCTATCACCAACACCGTTGAAAGCTTTATGATGCACCAGCTTCAGATGACCCCGCCGCCGCGTGCGATTCTGTCCCTGATCCTGATCGTCGGTATGATGACCATCGTGCGCTTCGGCGAGCAGATGATTGTGAAAGCGATGAGCGTGCTGGTGTTCCCGTTTGTTGCGGCTCTGATGGTGCTGGCTCTGTACCTGATCCCACAGTGGAACGGCGCTGCGCTGGAAACCCTGTCTCTGAGCAGCGCATCCACGACCGGCAACGGTCTGCTGCTGACCCTGTGGCTGGCGATCCCGGTGATGGTGTTCTCTTTCAACCACTCGCCAATCATCTCTTCCTTCGCGGTAGCGAAGCGTGAAGAGTACGGCAATGGCGCTGAGAAGAAGTGCTCCAGCATCCTGGCTCGCGCGCACATCATGATGGTACTGACCGTCATGTTCTTCGTGTTCAGCTGCGTGCTGAGCCTCTCCCCGGCGGATCTGGCGGCGGCGAAAGAGCAGAACATCTCTATTCTGTCTTACCTGGCAAACCACTTTAACGCACCGCTGATTGCGTGGATGGCGCCGATCATCGCGATTATCGCCATCACCAAATCCTTCCTGGGCCACTACCTGGGCGCACGTGAAGGCTTCAACGGCATGGTGATTAAATCTCTGCGTGGTAAGGGCAAGACCATTGAAATCAACCGTCTGAACAAAATCACTGCACTGTTCATGCTGGTGACCACCTGGGCGGTAGCCACCCTGAACCCAAGCATTCTGGGCATGATTGAAACCCTGGGCGGCCCGATTATCGCGATGATCCTGTTCCTGATGCCGATGTACGC
>OKSK01001350.1_pt1 | contig 12057 bp, 8 predicted proteins | sample 1606301 | NCBI WGS metagenome assembly OKSK01 (sample SAMEA3879557, study PRJEB24766) | human gut metagenome | biome: human-associated habitat; feature: feces | place: USA | collected 1985/1987
ATCTCCATCCAGATATAATTCAAATGTTCCGCCCTGCATTTCCGTCAGCGACTGTGCGATCGACAATCCCAGACCACTGCCTTCTGTGCTTCTTGATACATCCCCGCGGATGAATCGTTCCGTCAGCTCGGAAGCCGGGATGTTCAGCGGCTGTGCCGATATATTCTTCAGGCTGAAGCATGCCATGCCATCTTTCTTCTCGAGATCAGCATAAACTCTTGTTCCCTGCATCGCATATTTTGCCGCATTGTTATATATATTAGACAGCACTCTCCAAAGCCGTCTTCCATCTGCGCGGATCACAATCTCCTCATTCGGAAGGTTCATGACCTCTTCCAGATCTCCTGCTTTGAATTTTTCCTCGAATTCTCCACTCGTCTGCTGGATCATTTCCACCAGGTTCAGGTTCATGAATTCCAACGTAATATTCCCTGAACTTACCTTGGAAGCCTCTACGACGTCTTCTGTCAATGTCTTCAGGCGCTGTGATTTCTGTTCCAGAACTTCAATGTAACGCCGGATCTTCGGATCCTTAAAGTCCTCCTGCTTTAACAATTCTACATAATTAATGATAGATGTAAGCGGCGTCTTGATATCATGCGAGACATTCGTAATGAGGTCTGTCTTCAGCCGTTCGCTTTTCATACTCTTTGCAAGTGCTGTTTCCAGTCCTTCTCCAATAGAATTTACTTTCTCTGCAATCTCTTTCTGTTCTTCCAGTAATCCATTTACCGGAATCTGATACTCCACTTCGCCACCGGCAATCTTCTCGATCCCTATCATGATCTTTCTGGTTCCTTTTGCCTTTTGAACCATCCAGACGAATGCTGCGGCATCTGTTACCAGCAAGATGAATGCCCACGCCCAGGTAGTACTCCCATCTGCAGCAAATATATAGGTCAGCCAGTGGAACAGTAAAAATGCTGCTAATCCGATCATCATTTTCCACAGATACCGGATGTTTTGAAGCATCTCTTTCAAAAAGAGTAACAGCCATCTGAATACACTGTTCTTCCATACAGTCTTCGCCTTGATTCTTCTCACCAGACTCAGATAACCCAGAAGGAACATCGCACAGCTATACAGCGCCCCCAGACATCCCACCAACATTCTTTGCAGATATATCTGTTTATTTTCTGTATAGATAGTCTCTCCATTTACGCTTTGCCATGTAAATATCCCGGCTTTTATTACTACCAGCATAACTACTGCCCAGAGCAATATTACACCAACCGCTGCCAGTTCTGTCTTTATGTGATCAAACTTCACCAGATGCACTTCTTCATCTTCCGCACTTCTTCCGGCTCCGATCGTCAATAACACCAGAATCGCCAGATAAGCTGCGACTGCCAGAACTGCCCCTATACCGGCCGCTTTGGCCCCGGCCGCATATTGTGTAAAGATCTGTTTCTGCTCGTAAAAATCATCTTTCACAGGATACGCTGTATCCACAACCGATGCATATACATAATCTGACGCATTTGCATAACCGGCTACTGTCTTCTGCCATTCCTGTGCCATTGAATCTCCTTTGCCGGCTTTTTCAATATTACTTTCATAGTCTGCAAGCTTCGGTCTTACGATCACATATTTTCCTGATTTTTTTATTTGTTCCAGGCTCTCCTCGTAATGATCATAGTCCTGATATTTCTTTTTATTCGTAATGACCGTTCCGTTATCCCGGTTCACATACAGGTATGTGATATTCGTATTTCCTTCCTGATACTGCTTCTGGTTTAGCACATAATTGTCAACATCCGAATAGATGATCTCGGCCGCATCATTTATCATTCTGTAGGCATCACTCAGCCTGCCGTTCCATGTCTTGGAATTATTCACAAGCTGGAGTACCGTTTCTCCGTTTACCGTCCTATAGTCTCCGGGAATCTTTGTCCCGTCATAATTCCAGCAATTGATGTAAGCAATCTTTCCATCGATATCCTGAAGTCCCCTGAATCTGGATTCCACGTTGCTGCTTTCCTGATATTCCCCCTGTTTCAGCTCATCCAGAATATCATCTGCAGAACTGTTTCCTGTGATGACAAATGACAGATCCCCTCTGTCGATCATCTGTTTAAATTCTTTATAACGGAAATAGTGGTAGTTTCCATCTGACCGCTGACACACAATGATATCGTCCTGTTCGTCCTGGGTATCTGAGACGGAACCATCATCTGTCATCGTTTCTGCGATTAATTTGCCCCAGGAATACATGTCCCCCAGCCGGAAGGACAGTCCGGTCTCGTCTTTACCCGTTATCCCGCCTGTATCTTCATATTTTTCCACATCTACGATCTTATCCGGGTCATATTTTCCATCTGTATCATATAAGGTCTGATATTGGATCTCGTCCAGGATGTGATAATTGGCATTGGCCACAGCATTGGCAAATGCATTGCTTTCCTCATACGTCTTCGCAGCATCAGCAGAACACAGCTCCTGTATCAGCATCGGATAACGCGTAGCCCACAGGATGCATAACACCCCTGCAGCTGCAAGTATATGTGCCGCTGCCAGCAAAAAGAATTTTACTCTTGGCATTCGGTACCATTTCTTCATATATGCTCCTTCCTAAAGCTTCTCTATCTTATACCCGACACCCCAGACTACCTTCAGGTATCTCGGCTCCTTCGGATTGATCTCGATCTTCTCTCTGATATGGCGGATATGTACTGCCACTGTATTATCCACTCCGATAGCATCCTCATTCCAGATACTTTCATATATCTGATCGATAGAAAATACTTTCCCCTGATTTTTCACCAGTAATAATAAAATATTATATTCGATCGGTGTCAGTCTGACCGGTTCCCCGTCAACCGTAACCTCCTTCTGTTCATCATCGATAGATAATCCACCGACCGCATAAACAGCCTGATTACTTTTATCGATTGTGCTTCCAAGCTGTGTATATCTGCGAAGCTGGGACTTTACCCGCGCTGTCAGCTCCAGCGGATTGAATGGCTTCGTCATATAATCATCCGCACCAAGGCCGAGTCCGCGGATTTTGTCGATATCATCCTTCTTTGCCGAAACCATGATAATCGGAATATCTTTCTTCTCACGCACCTCACGGCAGATCTCAAAGCCATCCACCTCCGGCAGCATCAGATCCAGAATCAGCAGATCAAAATTCTCTTTGACCGCCCGCACAAGACCGGTGTCTCCCTGGTTTTCAATCTCTACCTCAAAGCCCGAAAGTTCTAAATAATCCTTCTCCAGATCCGCAATGGATTCCTCATCCTCAACAATCAGTATCTTACTCATGAAACAGGTACCTCCTGATATTTTCTTAATACAAAGTACATCGTTGTGCCCACGCCTTCTTTGCTGGTGGCCCACACTTTTCCGCCGTGGTCTTCGAGAATCTTCTTCACGATGGAAAGACCGATGCCGCTGCCGCCCCTCGTGCTGTTGCGGGACGCGTCGGTGCGGTAGAAACGGTCGAAAATCTTCGTCAGATCCTTCGTCGCAATTCCCTTTCCGTTGTCCTCAATCTCCACCTGCACAAAATCTCCGACATCACGCAGACGGATGTTGATGACCTTATGGCTCTTGTCCATATATTTGATGGAATTGCTTACAATGTTATTGATGACACGCTTGATCTGCTCCGCATCCGCGATGACGATCGGGTCGTCCTCGAGATAATTAAAGTATGTCAGATCCACATGCTGCGCGTCAAGCTCCAGATTCAGTTCCTCCACGCAGTCATCAAAATAATCCGCAATGTGAATCTTGGAAAACGTATACGGAATGCGGTTCGTGTCAATCTTGGAATAAAACGTCAGCTCATTGATCAGACGGTCCATCTCATTCGCTTTGTTGTAAATGGTGCGGATGTAGCGGTCCATCTTCTCCGGCGTATTTGCCACACCGTCCATGATTCCCTCGACATAACCCTTGACCGCGGTAATCGGTGTTTTCAGATCATGCGAAATGTTGCTGATCAGCTCTTTATTCTCTTTGTCAAACTCGACTTTTTCCTCCGCCGTCTCTTTCAGCCGGATACGCATCTCCTCAAAGTCCTCGCAGAGGTCATTAATCTCCGCCACGCCGCACGGTTCAACAGTGAAATCCAGATTTCCGTCTTTGATATTCTGTGTCGCCTTTTTCAGCTGCTCGAGCGGTCCGATCACACCGCGGTAAATCCAGAAGCTCAGACCCAGACTGGTGAGCACCAGAATCAGCACAATCACGATGCCTAGCTCTTTTACCATGCCCGTAATCTGCGGCGCAATCTGGTCTGTCTTGGTGACGATGAACGCACTGCATTCTTTTCCGTCCGAGTTCTCATAGTCCACCTGTTTGACCATCCACTGTTTTTCATTGCGGAAATAAACGCCGCCCTTCGAATTGGCCCCCGGGTCACCGTATTTCGGCAGCTCATTTTCCAGCTCCTCCGACGACAGCTCTTCCGAGCCATTGTAAATGATAACACCATCCTCACACACCGCGATAAACGACTGTTTTTTCTGCAGTCTTGCATTCAGAACAGAGAGATAATTCGTTTCTTCCAGCTTTGCCGTATCCGATTTCGCGGTATCCTCTACTTCGTCGTACTCTTCTGATGTCATCGCATTCAGCAGCAGGGTGTTGTTCGAAATCGTCCGGTATGTTGCGTTCGCAAGACCGTATTTTTCACCGATAATCTTTGCTTTATACCCTACAAAAAAGTAAAATGTCAAGGCACACATCACGATCGGAACCAGTATGATGATGAAAAAAGAAATGATTACTCTCGTCCTTAATTTCATGCTTTTCTTCTTTTTTTCCATATAAGATCCACCTGTTTTCCAACACATATTTCGTACTTTTGCGCACAAAAAATCCCCAGTACGCAGTCTAAATTTATTATAGCACAACGCCTGAGGATTTTTCATTAACTTAGATGAATCTTTCTAAACTTTCTATAAACAGAAAAGCCTGAAATTAGAGGTATTTCTTCAGGTCTTCTACTTTATCCAGTTTCTCCCACGGCAGATCCAGATCGTTTCTTCCGAAGTGGCCGTAAGCGGAAGTCTGTTTGTAGATCGGACGGCGCAGATCCAGCATTTTGATGATTCCGGCCGGGCGAAGATCAAAGTTCTCGCGAACGATATCGGTCAGTTTGTTGTCGGAGAGTTTTCCTGTGCCGTAGCTGTCGATCATGATAGAGGTCGGATGAGCGACACCGATTGCGTAGGAAAGCTGGACCTCGCATTTGTCGGCAAGACCTGCTGCTACGATATTCTTTGCTACGTAACGTGCTGCATAAGCTGCAGAACGGTCTACCTTTGTACAGTCTTTTCCGGAGAAAGCTCCGCCGCCGTGACGAGCGTATCCGCCGTAGGTGTCTACGATGATCTTACGTCCGGTGAGGCCGGAATCTCCGTGAGGTCCGCCGATTACGAAACGGCCGGTCGGGTTGATGAAGAACTTGGTGTGCTCATCTACCATGTCTGCCGGAATGATTTCGTCGAATACGTATTTTTTGATATCCTCATGAATCTGCTCCTGGGATACTTCCGGATCATGCTGAGTGGAAAGAACAACCGCATCAAGACGGAACGGTTTGCCGTTCTCATCGTACTCTACGGTTACCTGTGTTTTTCCATCCGGACGCAGGTATGTTAAAGTACCGTCTTTGCGGACTTTGGTCAGCTGGCGAGCCAGTTTGTGTGCCATGTAGATCGGGTATGGCATGTACTCTTCGGTCTCGTTGGTTGCGAATCCGAACATCATTCCCTGATCTCCTGCTCCAATGGCATCGATCTCCTCATCGCTCATATTGTTCTCTTTTGCTTCGAGCGCTTTGTCTACACCCATAGCGATATCGGTGGACTGTTTGTCAATTGCAGTTACAACAGCGCAGGTATCTGCGTCAAATCCGTATTTTGCACGGTCGTAGCCGATTTCGCGAACGGTATCACGTACAACCTGCTGGAAATCAATGTGTGCGTTGGATGTAATCTCACCCATTACCATAACGTATCCTGTTGTAGTACAGGTTTCGCAAGCTACGCGGCTCATCGGATCCTGCTCAAGCAGCGCATCCAGAATCGCATCAGAAATGGCATCACAGATTTTGTCCGGATGTCCTTCGGTTACAGACTCAGAAGTAAACAGTCTTTTTTCCATTCTTTTTCTCCTTTTTTTCTTCTCTTCTCTTTTGCTTTTCGTTCGTGGGCTTTGGCTTTCCCTGAACATTTTTTCGTAAAAAAAGATCCGCAATTTTTAGCGGACCTGAATAGTAATGTTCAAATCCCCTTATTGTTCGAAAATTTCGCTCAGGCTGGCACCTTCCCGTACAGACCATTCTGTCTGGGGGTTGCCGTGGTTTCACAGATCCTATGTATCTCCACCACTCTGAATAAGAGAAAAGCAACTGAATTTTTGATTTTGTTTTTTGCTACTCTGATACACTATCGCAAAATACGCCATTCGTCAAGAGGAAATAAAAGGATTTGAGACATTTTCTTACTGTTGTCCCAAACATCCTTTCTTTTTTTCTGATTTTTCGGCTGTATCTTCTGTTATTTGTGAACAGATAAGAAAACTCTCCAAAACAGAGAGTTTTCTTATCTGCTGTATCGTTTTTTCTACTCTTCTGCTTTCATCTCGCGGACAACCTTCCGCAGCTTCAGAATCATGGACGGAGCAACAGAAAGCTCATCCACTCCCATTCGTACAAACTGCTCCGTCAATGTCAGGTCTGCACCGAGCTCCCCGCAGATTCCTGCCCATTTTCCGCATTTGTGTGCATTTTCCACCACCATGCGAATCATCCGAAGAACTGCTTCATGGTGTGGGTTGTAAAAATCATCCAGCTGCTCATTCTGACGGTCAATCGCCAGGGTATACTGAGTCAGGTCATTCGTTCCGATGCTGAAGAAATCCACCATTTCCGCCAGACGGTCGCTGATCATCACGGCAGCCGGTGTCTCGATCATAATGCCCTGCTCCGGAATTTTATACTGCACTTCCTGTTTTTTCAGCTCTTCCTCTACTTCTGCAACAATTGCGTAGATTTTTTCTACCTCTTCTGTTGATGTGATCATCGGATACATGACAGAAAGGTTTCCGTAAACGGCTGCGCGGAACAATGCGCGAAGCTGCGCTTTAAAAATTTCCGGCTGTTTCAGACAAATCCGGATTGCACGGTACCCAAGCGCCGGATTTTCTTCTTTTCCAAGATTAAAGTAATCTACCTGCTTATCTGCCCCGATATCCAGCGTACGGATAATCACTTTTTTGCCTGCCATGGTCTGCACGGCCTGTTTATATGCCTGAAACTGTTCTTCCTCCGTTGGGAAATCGTTTCTTCCAAGATAGAGGAATTCACTTCGGAAAAGTCCGATTCCGCCGGCGTCATTTTCCATCACATAACCAAGGTCACCAACACTGCCGATATTTGCATAGATGTTGATCTTACGGCCATCCGGTGTAACATTTTCTTTTCCTTTCAGCTCCTCAAGAAGCTTCTGCTTTTCTGCTTCTTCCTGCATTCTTTTTTCGGTTTCTTTCTGTACGTCCTCCTCAGGCTCAAAGATGACCTGACCTGAAAAACCGTCTACAACGGCCGTCATGCCTGTTTTCAGACCGTTTAAATCCATCGGGACACCGATTAACGCCGGAATATTCATCATTCGCGCAAGAATCGCAGTATGAGAATTGGTAGATCCATGTACAGTCACAAACGCAAGTATTTTTTCTTTGTCCATCTGTACAGTTTCACTCGGACTTAAATCGTCTGCCACTATAACAGATGGTTCCATAGAACTCAGGTCGTTATCCCCCTCTCCGCTTAAATTGCGAACCAGGCGTTCGGAAATATCTTTTACATCTGCAGAACGTGCCTTCATATATTCGTCATCCATAGCCGCAAACATCTCTGCAAAATTATCGCCGGTTGCTGCTGCTGCATATTCTGCATTCACCAGTTCTGTCCGGATCATGTTCTGCATCGATTCCAGATAATCTTCATCCTCCAGCATCATCTGATGAACTTCAAAGATCGCCGCACTTGCCTCTCCGACCTCCCGGACTGCCTTGTCATACAGTCTGCCAAGCTGCTTTTTCGAAACCTCCACGGCTTCTTCCACACGCTTCACTTCTGCTTCCGGATCTTCAATCCGGGTTCTTTTAACCTGGTAATCATTTTTCTTCAGAACCGCAACCGGGCCCATAACAATTCCTTTGTATACGGATTTCCCCTGAAAACACTGCATTTTTTATCCTCCGAGCGTATTTTTTACAGATTTGCTTCAAAAAACGCTTTCAGCGTCTCAATCGCTGCATCTTCGTCCTCTCCGTTTGCTACAACGGTTACGGTATCTCCCTGCTTTACGCCAAGTGACATTAGCATCATCAGCTGAGTCAGTTTTTTCGTTTTTCCATCTTTTGTGATGGTGCATTCCGATGCAAATTTTTTTGCTTCCTTTACCAGCATTCCTGCCGGTCTTGCGTGGATTCCCAGTTCATCTTTAATGGTATATTCAAATGATTTCATGCTTTTATTCTCCTTCTTCTCTGTCCATAATCCGTTCTATGTGCATAGCGAGATATCCAATTTCGATCTCCTCCATCGGAAGTTTCAGCCGTTTTTCCATCTCCTCACAGATTCGTTTCGCCGCCCGAAAGGCTTCCGGGAACTTTACGGACATATAGTCATTCATATTTACTTTCAGTTTTTCTCCACTGACCGCTCTTGCAACCATATAGCGGATATGGTTCATCATACGGTTATACGACAACGACATCACATCGATGGTGTGCCCGGTGATATGCTCCACCAAAGAAATGCTCTCCCGGACCGCTCTTGCCACTTCCATGGCCTGTGAAACATTTTCCTCCACAATTGCCGAATGAACGTGAAGTGCAAGATAGCCGATTTCATGTTCATCAATTTCGATCTGAAGCCGTTCTTTTAAAAGCTCCCCGATACAGGAAGCAACTTTATACTCTTTGTAAAACATCACACGGATATCGTCGGTGAGCGGATTGCTGATCTGCTCACCGTTCTGAATCCGCCGGACAGCAAAATCCAGATGATCTGCCATTGGAAAGACGATGGAACGGTCAATTTTTCCAAATTCCTTTTCTGCCTCGTCAAGCACGGCACTCGCCAGCTCCAGGCTGAGCGGAGAAACGCCCTGTACAATGGTTCTGGCATTTCCTCTCTCCGTCATCTCCGTCAGGGAATAAATGCGGGTATCGTCTCCCGGCTGTACACGCTGTCCCGTTTTTTTCCCAAATGCAATTCCTTTCCCCATGACCAGATATTCCCGGTTATTTCCTTCTTCCACACCAATAAATGAATTGTGGTTCAGTGTTTTTGCTATCCTGTACATTCTTCTCACCCGTTTTTAAGGCACAGCTTACGCGAGAATCTCAATCGCAAATAAAGGATCTCCTGCTTTTACCGATCCGTCTGTCAAAAGACGGATTCTCTGGTTCTCCTCCAGCTCTGTGCAAAGAACCGGTGACGTAACCGACGGCGCATGTGTTTTCAGATATTCCAGATCCAGCTTCAGCATCGGATCACCCTTTTTCACGGTCTGACCGCTTTCTACCAGTGCCTCAAATCCCTCTCCGTTCAGTTTTACTGTATCAATTCCGACATGAATCAGAAGGCTGACCCCGGAATCGGTTACAAATCCAATCGCATGTTTTGTGTCAAAAACAAACGCAACTTCTCCGTCCTCCGGAGCACGCACATAAGGATCTTCCGGTGTTACAACAGCGCCGTCTCCCATCATCTTTTCCGCAAATGCTTCGTCCGGCGCAGTAGAAAGATCGGCAGCCAGTCCGCTCATCGGACTGCAGACAGTAATGGTATCCACAACCTTCTGTTCTTTTGTTTCCTGCGCTGGCTCCGCCTCTTTTTGGGCTGGTGCATTTTCTGCTTCCGCATACGTATTCGGAGCTTTTTCCAGATAATCCTCTAAATTTGATTTTATCACAGTTACGTTTGGTCCGTAAATAACCTGTACGCCATTTCCTTTATGCACAACGCCAGATGCTCCTGTCGCCTTTAAAATACTATCGCTGACTTTCGCCGCATCATGAACCGTACAGCGCAGTCTTGTTGCACAGCAGTCCACATCCGAAATATTTTTCTTTCCGCCAAGACCTCTTGTGATTGCTTCACTCATAGCATCCTCCGATGCTACCCCATCGTTCTGCGCTTCTTTTCTGGCATTTACATCTGCTTTCGTATAAAGCTTGGTTTCTACATCATCATTCTCACGGCCCGGTGTCTTAAAATCAAACTTTTTAATCATGAATTTGAAGATAAAATAATACAGGAAGAAATAAAGAACGCCGACCGGAATCACCCTCATCCAGCTTGTCTTTTCATTTCCCTGCAAAATAAACGCGGTTTAACCGTGCAAGGAAGGAACGAAAACTCTTGCGAAACTACATCATCAAGCGTGTCGCGCAGTCGGTACTGATCCTGTTCTGTGTCATGTTCATTATCTATGCGCTGATCCGCAGCCTGCCCAGCTCCTTTGCAGAGACAATGGCAATGCAGCTGGCTCAGGCCCCCGGCGCCAAGCCCTATGAGGAATGGCTTGCCCAGGCCTTGACCTGGACATTATCCCCGGCTTCTTCACCTGGCTGAGCAAGGCCGTTGTCGGCAACTTCGGCGACAGCTGGAAGTGGAACGTGCCTGCCACCCAGAAATTCACCGAGGTCATCGGCCTGTCTGTCATCATGGGCGGCATCTCCTTTGTGCTGTCCCTCGTGATCGCCGTGCCCCTCGGCGTGCTGGCTGCTACCAAGCAGTACAGCCGCGCGGACTATGTCATCACCTCTGTGGCGCTGGTCGGTATTTCGCTGCCCACCTTCTTCTTTGCCACGCTGCTCAAGCTGTTCTTCTCGGTCAAGCTCGGCTGGTTCGACCTGTACGGCCTCGTCGGACGCGATTACGCCCAGCTGGATTCGATGGGCCAGTTCCTGGACAAGGCCAACCATCTGGTCCTGCCCATCGTCACGCTGGTCATTGTCTCCATCGGCGGTTACATGCGCTATACCCGCACGAACATGCTCGAGGTCCTGAACGCCGACTACATCCGCACGGCCCGCGCCAAGGGCCTGTCGGAGCGCACGGTCATCTATAAGCACGCCTTCCGCAACACGCTGATCCCGCTGGTCACGATCATCGGCGGCAGCCTGCCCGGCCTGTTCAGCGGCGCCCTCATCACCGAGACACTGTTCTCCATCCCGGGCATCGGCTACATCTCCTACCAGTCCATGGTTGCGGGCGACATCCCGTTCACGATGTTCTACCTGTCCTTTATGGCGGTGCTGACGCTGGCCAGCAACCTGCTGACCGATATTCTGTACGGCGTGGTCGATCCGCGCGTGCGCATTTCTTAAAGAAAGGAGACTGCACACCCATGAGCGAAAATACGCAGAACCAGAACCCGAAGCAGGAGCAGTACTCCCTGAACGATGACCGCCGCGTCAAGGTTTTGTCCCCGGGCGCGCTCGTCGCCAAGCGGTTCTTCCGCAACCGTCTGGCTGTCGTCGGCCTGTCCATTCTGGTGGCCATGTTCCTGTTCTCCTTCGTCGGCGGCCTTGTCAGCCCTTACGGCCAGGACGAGCAGTTCTTCACCTACACCCAGATGTCCAAGGAGTTCGTCGGCGTTACCCGCAACGATACGATGCGCTTTGTTGTGGCCGATGGGCAGAACTTCGGCTCCATCGCCCAGAGCAAGGCACTGGAGGCCGTCAAGAAGGGCAATACGGAATTCAACTATAAGGATGTTGACTACACCGTCGACATCCAGAGCGACGACTTTTACGTTGTCTATCAGGGCAGGGACATCATGGGCTACGCCAGCCGCGACCTCGTGAACGAGGCCGACGGTGCGCCGAAGTTCAGCTTTGACGTCAAGCTGGCTGCCCTGACCGCCATGACGGCAGGGGAGAAGGAGTTCGCCGCCGACGGCGTGGACTACACCCTCGACGCGGACGGCAACATCCTCGCAGGCGGTGAGGAGCTGGGCTACGTCAGCCGCCTCGTCGTCTCCGCCGCCGATTCCAGCGTCGTCGTCACCCGTGACTTCA
>OKSK01001363.1_pt1 | contig 11984 bp, 9 predicted proteins | sample 1606301 | NCBI WGS metagenome assembly OKSK01 (sample SAMEA3879557, study PRJEB24766) | human gut metagenome | biome: human-associated habitat; feature: feces | place: USA | collected 1985/1987
AGCTAGCGCTGCGCCAGTCGGCGCTATCGCTTTAACGCTTTTTTCGCTTCTCCATCCATAGCCCCTCAGTCGCTGCGCGACAGCTCCCCCCGGGGGAGCAAGCGCTCGCCCGCAGCGCCGCGCTTTCGCAGAAAGCGGCGCTGCAAACGCTGCTTCCCGCCACGACCCCTCCCGTGAAAAGGCAATTCTGGAAAATCCGCAGATTTTCCAGAATTGCAAATAAAAAATCATTCTTCCGCTGTTTATGCGCAAAGCGAACGCGGCGCGCATTCCAAATCATCACGCCCCATCAAAGCTGTCTCCGTCAGCGGGCAGGGCAGCGGCTTGCGCGTCTGCGCTGCCGGTGTCTGCTGCCCGGGGAACGCCTTTGTACACCAGCGTTTGCTCCAGCACCTCGGCACAGACCGGTGCCGAAAGACTGCCGCCGGCGGTGGTCCAGCTGTGGGGCTCATCCAGACAGACCAGACACAAAAATTGCGGGTCATCGATGGGGGCCACTGCCACAAAGCTGGCAATGCGGGCCTTCTCGTCGGCGCTGTCCAGCTTCTGGCTGGTGCCGCTTTTGCCGCCCACCCGGTAGCCCGCGATCTGCGCGTTGCGCCCGCCGCCGTACAGCACCACTGCCTCCATCATCTCCCGCATGGTGGCAGAGGTGGCGGGCTGGATGACCTGCCGCCTGCAGACCGGCTGGTTGTGCTGCAAAATGCTGCCGTCCGGCGCAAGGATGTCCGATACCAGATACGGCTGCATCAGCTTGCCACCGTTCACCACCGCGCAGACGGCGGAGGCCATTTCCAGATAGGAAATCTTACTGCTCTGCCCGAAGGCGCAGGAGGCAAGCTCTACCGGACCCATGCGGTCGGCGGTGTAGTACAGGCTCTTTTTCGGCTCGGCGGGCAGGTCGATGCCGGTGGGCTCCCGCAGGCCAAAGGCGGCAAAATAATCGCAGAAAGCCTGCTTGCCCAGCCGCGCCCCGATCTGGATAAAGCTCTGGTTGCAGGAGTTTTCCAGCGCCTGCGTCACGGTCTGGCTGCCGTGACGCTTGTGGTTGGCGCAGTGGAACCGCGTGCCCGCCACCGAGATAGAGTCTCCGCAGTAAAAGGTGGAGTGCCGGGTAATGGCTCCGGCATCCAGCGCCGCCGCGCAGGTGATGAGCTTGAACACGCTGCCCGGCTCGTACAGGTCGCTTACCGCCTTGTTGCGCCACTGGGTTTGCTGCGCCAGCTGCAAGGCAGCGGCGCGCTCTTTGCCGGAAAGGGCGTCCACGGCAGCGCGTGCGGCCTTGTCGGCGATGACCCGGGGCTGGTTGGGGTCGTAGGCCGGGGTGGTGGCCATGGCCAGAATTGCCCCGGTGTTCACCTCCATCACGATACCCACGCTGCGGGCGGCTACATGGTGCTCTTGCACCGCATAATTCAACGCATTTTCAAGATAATGTTGAATATTTGCATCGATGGTCAGCCGCAGTCCGCAGCCCTCCACCGGAGCAAGTTCGGTTTCGTAGCTTTGCGCCAGCGTGTAGCCCCAAGCGTTCACGGCGGTCAGCACCACTCCATTCTGCCCGGTAAGGGTGTCGTTGTATTCGAGCTCCAGCCCGCTGACCCCGGCGTTGTCTACGTTGGTGAACCCCAGCACCGAGGCCAAAAACTCTCCCTGTGGGTACCAGCGCTTGGAGTCCTGATTGATGCGCACGCCGGTAATGCCGTTCTCTGCGCAGAAATCCCGCACGGCATCGGCAGTTTCCTGCTCCACCCGGTAGCGCAAAAGGCAGTCGTTGGAGCGCCGGTCACTGAACTTTTCCAGCAGCTTTGCCTCGTCCAGTTCCAGAATCTCCGCAAGCTCCTTGGCGGCAAGGGCAAGCTTATCCTCCGGCATCTCCCGGGGGCTGGCGCGCAGGGTCCAGCAGCTGCTGTTGGCGGCCAGCAGCGCACCGTCGGCGCTGTATATTTTGCCCCGGTCGGCGGGCACAACGGTGTCTCGCAGCTGCTGCCCCAGCGCCCGCTGGGTGTACCAGCCGCCGGTGCATAATTGCAGCCAGAACAGCCGCCCGATGAGCCCTGCAAAGCAGACGGCGCACAGCCCCACCGCAATGAGCCGTGCCCGCAGACGGAACGCCCGCTCCGGTAAAGTGCGCAGGGCGTCCGTGGGTTTTGAGCCGCGCATGGCAGCACCCCCTTTGCGGGCAGTTTATGCGCCCGGGGGCGGTGCGTATGACTAACCGCCCCCGCATCCGCGTACAATAACAGAAACGGAGGTGACCGGGATTGCACAGAACTGCTGCCCGCAAAGGGCTGCTGCGGCCGCTGCCGCCCATGGACCTGCCTTTTCTGGTGCTGGTGCTCACGCTGGTAGCTTTTGGGCTGGTGATGCTGTGCAGCGCCAGCAGCGCGGTGGCACTGTACCGGCGGCAGGACGCCTTTGCCTATGTGCGGCCGCAGCTGCTGTACGCCGCCATGGGACTGGTGGCCATGTGGACGGCCAGCCGGGTGGACTACCACATCTATCATAAGCTTGCGTGGCCGCTGTTGGCGCTCTCGCTGGTGCTGCTGACGGCGGTGCTGTTCATGCCGGAATATAACGGCTGCAAGCGCTGGCTTGTGCTGCCGGGGCTTGGCACATTACAGCCCAGCGAGATCGCCAAATTTGCGGTGGTGCTGGTGTTTGCCCACATCATCGCTTTGAACCACGACCGCATGGACAGCTTTGCGGTGGGGGTGGTGCCCTTTGCGCTGGTGCTGGGGGTGGTGGCGGTGCTCATGCTGCTGGAACCCCACCTTTCCGGCACGGTGCTGATTTTGAGCATTGGCGCGGTGCTCATGTTCGTGGGCGGCACCGGGCTGCGGTGGTTCATGCTGGCAGGGGCGGGCGGCGCTGCCGCCATCGGCACGGCCATTGTGCTCATGCCGGAGCTGGTGCCCTACGCTGCCGACCGGCTCAACTCGTGGCTCGACCCCTTTGCCGACCCGCTGGGCGACGGACACCAGACCATCCAGAGCCTGTACGCCATCGGCTCCGGCGGGGCGGCGGGGTTGGGGCTGGGCAACAGCCGCCAGAAGCATCTGTTCGTGCCTGAGCCGCAGAACGACTTCATCTTTTCCGTCCTCTGCGAGGAACTGGGCTTTCTGGGCGCGTGTGCGGTCATTCTGCTGTTCAGCGCGCTGCTGTGGCGGGGCATCACGCTGGCAGCCTATGCACCGGACCGTTTCGGGGCACTGCTGGTGGTGGGCTTTGTGGTGCAGGTAGCATTGCAGGCAGTGTTGAACATCGCGGTGGTCACCAACACCATCCCCAACACCGGCATCAGTCTACCCTTTTTCTCCTCCGGCGGCACCAGCCTGATGATGCTTTTGGGCGAGATGGGCATCGTGCTTTCCGTCTCCCGGGGCGAAAGCTGATAAAGACCGGCATTTCCTGCCGCGGCAGGGCAGGAGCGGCGCGGAAATGCGAAAAAAACGGACAAATGACCGGACAAATCCCGCAGACTGCGGGAAAACCGTTTCCGTGCGTTTTGTTGACCAAAGACCCTCGTTTTGCATACCATGGGGTATCTTTTGCAGAACGGGGGTCTTGGCATGGCTGGGGATTGGATCATTACAGGCGGACGGCCTTTGCAGGGCAGGGTGGAAGTGCCTGCGGCCAAAAACAGTGTGCTGCCGCTGCTGGCAGCTTCGCTGCTGTGCAGCGGGCCGGTGCGGCTGCAAAATGTGCCGCGCCTGACGGACGTAGAGGACTGTCTTGCCCTGCTGCAGGGCGTGGGCTGCACGGCGGGCTGGCAGGGGGCAGCGCTGGCGGTGCAGGGGCAGCCTATGCGCACCGACCTTGCACCGGAGGCCGCAGGCCGGATGCGAGCGTCCATCCTGTTCTGCGCGCCGCTGCTGGCGCGGCTGGGGCGGGTGAGCACCGTGCTGCCCGGGGGCTGCCGCATCGGGGCAAGACCCATCGACCTGCACCTGCAGGGGCTGGCACAGATGGGCGTGCGGCAGCTGCCCGCAGCGCCCGGACAGCTTGTCCTGTACGCCCCGGCGGGGCTGCGGGGCGCGGAGATCTGTCTTGCTTTCCCCAGTGTGGGCGCCACCGAAACGCTGCTGCTGGCCGCCGCCACGGCGCAGGGGCAGACCGTGCTGCACGGTGCTGCAAAAGAACCGGAGATCGCAGATCTTGCCGCCTTCCTCAACGCTTGCGGCGGCTGCGTGGAGGGCGCAGGCACCGACACCATCCGGGTGCGGGGAAAGCGCTGCCTTGCGGGTTGCACCTTTATGCCGGTGGCAGACCGCATCATCGCCTCCACGCTGGCTTGCGCGGCAGCAGCGGCGGGCGGCAGGGTGGAGCTGGCGGGCTGTGCGCCCGGGCTGTATGCCCCGCTGCTGGAAATTCTGGAACAAATGGGCTGCACCGTGAAGCGGGGAGCAGACCGGGCCGAAATAGCCCGCTTCGGGCGGCTGTATGGGGTGGGCAGGGTCTTCACAGGGGTGTATCCGGGCCTCGCCACCGACGCTGCGCCCCTGCTGGCTGCCGCCATGCTCTGCGCCGAGGGGGAGAGCAGCATCGAGGACGTCGTCTTCGAGGAGCGCTTCGGCTGCGCAGAGGGCTTTAAGCGGCTGGGCGGGCGGGTAAAACGGGCCGGGCGGGTGCTCTCCGTCGGCCCGCTGCCGGAGAGCGGCCTGCACGGCACCACCCTTATGGCCCCCGACCTGCGGGGCGGTGCCGCACTGGTCCTTGCCGCCCTTGCGGCAGGAGGAAAGAGCTGGGTGGAGGACACCCGCCATATCGACCGGGGTTACGCGGGCCTGACGGAGACGCTGGCCGCGCTCGGGGCACGAATTGGGAGAGAAATGACCCCTGCTCCGGGCTGTGTGAAAAAAATACCAGCTAAAAACCAGAATAGACTTGCATTCGGGGCAAAAAGATGATACGATACTGTTATATAGTAGCTTCAGTATGCGTATAATCCTGCGCGCGCAGGCGCGGGTCACGATAAAATCCGATGGAGGACAATGATATGGCACTCATGCTCGACGAAGAAATGGACGAAAACGTAACGACGATAAAGGTCATCGGCGTGGGCGGCGGCGGCGGCAACGCCGTCAACCGCATGGTCAGCGACGGCCTGCAGGGCGTCGAGTTCATCGCAATGAACACCGACCAGCAGGCTCTCTCCAAGAACCATGCTGCAACGAAAGTACAGCTCGGCTCCAAGCTCACCAAGGGCCGCGGCGCAGGTGCCGACCCTGAGATTGGCCAGCGCGCCGCCGAGGAGAGCAAGGACGAGATCGCAAACGCCCTGAAGGGCTCTCAGATGGTCTTCATCACCGCCGGTATGGGCGGCGGCACCGGCACCGGCGCAGCCCCCGTAGTGGCCGAGGTGGCACACGATCTGGGCATCCTGACCGTGGGCATCGTCACCAAGCCCTTCTCCTTTGAGGGCAAGCGCAAGATGGGCCTGGCAGAGCAGGGCATTGCAAACCTGCTCATGCACGTTGACAGCCTGATCGTTATCCCGAATGAGCGCCTGAAGATGATCAGCCAGGAAAAGATCACCCTGATGAACGCCTTCCAGGCCGCCGATAATGTGCTGCGTCAGGGCGTGGAATCCATCTCTGCTCTGATCAATGTGCCCGCCTTCATCAACCTGGACTTCGCAGACGTGCGCTCCATTATGAAGGATGCCGGTTACGCCCACATGGGCGTGGGCAGCGCCAAGGGCGCAGGTAAGGCAGAGAACGCTGCCAAGGCTGCAATCTCCTCTCCGCTGCTGGAAACCAGTATTGCCGGTGCACACGGCGTGATCATCAACATCACCTCCAGCCCCGATATCGGCCTGGAGGATGTCGAGACTGCTGCCGGCCTCATCACCCAGAGCGCTCACCCCGATGCAAACATCATCTGGGGTACTGCGTTCGATGAGAACCTGTCCGATGAGATGCGCGTTACCGTTGTGGCCACCGGCTTTGACAACAAGGCCGCCGATGGCCTGCGCAGCAGCCTGAACAACGCCGCCGGTGCCGGTGCTTCCACCCCCAGCGCAGTGTTCAGCTCTGATGTGTCCGGCGCGGGTGCCGCAAAGCAGCAGCCTGCTGCCGCCGCAAACAGCGCTGCAAAGCCGGTGGAGGAAGAGAGCAGCGACAACCGTTACTACGATGAGCTGCTGGCGATCCTGAATAAGCGCAAGTAAGTTTGTAAGTTACAGTGTGAACCGCCCGGGAGGGGGCGTGGTCTCTTGCGCGCGTGAGCGGGAGGAGCAGAGATGGTACCAAACGACATCTGGCTGCGCACCGAATGGCTGAGCTGCCGCAGGACCAGTGTGCTGCGCTGTGTGGAGCGTTATTGTGCCGCCGCTGCCCGTGAATACCGCCGCGCTCTGCGCAGGGTGCAGGAAGTGGAGGAAACGATGGCGCAGGTCGAACCGGAAACCGGGAGACGGCTCCCGAGCCAGCCCGCTCAGGCGGAGCTGTTGAACCGCCGTCTTGCCGCTGCCAATGCGGAGATCCGCCGTTACCAGACCCGGCTTTACGCCTGTGAGCGGGAGATGGTGGCACTGCGGCAGGAGAACGCCGAGCTGGAAGCTCTGTGTGAGCAGGCGCGGGCAAACAGCCTGCTGCCGCCCGTGCCCCCGCAGCCCAAGGTGCTGGAACAGCCCGGCCTGCCGGTGATTGTGTTCCACCCGGCGGCGGATGCCCCCAAGGCAGAGCAGCCCCAGCCGGATGCTGTACCGGAGCAGAGCGCACCGGAGCAGGAGCCTGCCCCGCAGGCCGCACCGCCGGAACCGGAGGAAGAATGCTGCCCCTTTGCGCAGTCGGACTGGAAGCCCACCACGGCGCTCGACCATCAGGCGGTGGATCTGGTACATCAGCTGGAAAGCCTAATGACTGTATAACAAAAAGACGATGCACAAACGCTGTGCATCGTCTTTTTTGCATTTTGGGGATGTTACCGCACGGCGCTGGTGCGGTGCTCCATGAGGTAGGTGGCCTTCAGGTCGGCAATGTGGAGCTTGACGGCAAGCGGATATTTGTCGTAAGCTTCCGAGATGGCAAAGCAGCCGCCCTTGGCTGCATCGTCAAAGCCGCCCATGTGCCAGCGGATGGCTACCGCTTCCTCGACCTTCAGCTTCATAAACCGCTCGATCAGGAACACACTCTTCTCGCCGTGACCATAGGGGAACAGATCCTCCACGCTGTAGCTGGGCACCTTTTCCCACTGGCCGGTGGCATCGTTCTTTACATTGCGGGTGCCCTTTTTGTAGTAGTTGGCCTTGCACAGATCGTGCAGCAGAGCACAGATGGCATAGCTCTCCTCACTCTCGCCCTCGGTGAAAAAGCCGTCGTGGAGGGCATGGTAGACGTTCAGGCTGTGCATGCACAGCCCGCCGTCACAGGCCCCGTGGAACCGGGTGGAGGCCGGAGCCGAGAAGAAATCCGTCTTGTTGTCCAGCCAGTCCAGCAGCTTTTCGCTGCCCGGGCGGGAGACATGCTGATGCCAGATCTGCAAAAACTCCTCACGGTAGTCCATCTTACAGCTCCAGATCTTCCAGAATGCCCTTGAGGATGGCAAGCTCTTCGCCGCTCAGGGAAATGCCCTTGCCCATGCGGGTGCCGTCCGGGGACCAATCACGGATGTCGTACTTGGGTTCGCCGTCATTCCAGCTGATGAGGTTGAGCTGGCGCTCCCAGCCGCGGGGCCGCTGAGACAGCACTGCAATGCGCTGGACCACTTCGTATTTGATTTCTGCCATGTTTCCTTACCTGCCTTTGCTTTGTTTGTTATCATAATATAAGAACGCGGCGAAGATTTCAACAGGTAATTGGAAAATAATTTGAAAATTTTAAATTTACTTGCAGGAGCCGGATGTGATATCCGCAAAACGGAACGTCCTGCTAAGGGCTCCCCCGCCGGGGAAGCTGGCACGCGAGGCGTGACGGAGGGGGTCAACCATAAGGCTCCTCTTCCCGCAGACGAACCAGTTCTTTTACCGCCTCCGGGTCATCCGGTGCGGGCTGGCGGCTGTTTTGCTTCTGCTCCGTGCTGAACAGTCCGGGGGCATACTGCGCCATTACGCCGGGTGTATTTCCTGCCAGAAATTCCTCGGCGTTTTTCTGCATACAGGCTGCCGGTGTGCCGTCCGTCATGGGGACCGCCTGGATCGGCGGCAGATCCGGTTCCGGCGGCGGCAGCTGCACCTCCGGGCTGTCCGGCTGGCTGGGCAGTGCCCCCAGCGGCGGGCTCACCCGGCTGGATGTGGGGCCGACATGCTTTTGCTTGTGGGACATAAGAAACACCTCCGCACTTAATGTGTGCGGAGGTGTAGTCGTTTATGCGGGAAAGGGGTGAAACCCCTCAGTCAATGCTTCGCATTGCCAGCCCCCCTAGTAGTGGGGCCTCTGGCGTTGCATGGAGTTTGGTGAGTTCCCCTTTGTGCGCAGGCTGAACCGCTCTGCCAAGGCCTCCCCTACCAGGGAAGGTGGCAAAGCCGATAGGCTTTGTCGGTGGGGTTACGTCACAATCTCCACCCAGCTGCCTCCGCTCCGCTCCTTATGCACGACCACCTGCCGGTCGATGCGGTCCTTCAGGGCGGCGACATGGGAGATGATGCCCACCAGTCGGTCGCCTTCGGTCAGGCCGGAGAGCACCCGGATGGCCTGCTCCAGCGATTCCTCATCCAGCGAGCCGAAGCCCTCATCGAGGAAGAGGGTGTCCAGCCGGATGCCGCCTGCGGTGCTCTGGACTTCATCGGAAAGGCCCAGGGCCAGCGCCAGCGAGGCCTCGAAGCTCTCGCCGCCGGACAGGGTCTTGACACTGCGGCGGGTGCCGTTGTAGTGGTCGATGACTCCCAGGTCAAGGCCCGACTGGCTGCGCTGGTTCTCGGCACCGATGCGCTCCAGCTCGTACTGGCCCGCCGTCATCTGCATCAGGCGGGTGTTGGCGTGGATAAGGATGCGGTCGAGGTAGTTCATCTGGATGTAGGCCTCCAGCCGGATCTTCTGCTTGCTGCTCAGGGTGCCGCCCGCCGTGGAGGCCAGCGCGTTTACCCATTGCCAGCGGGCATCCAGCGCGTCCCGCTGGTCGGCAAGCTTCCGGTGATCGGCCAGCGCCCTCCGGTTGGGCAGCAGCCGGGCATTCAGGTCTTTCTCCTGTGCGGCAAGGGCTTTGCGCCGGGCCAGCAGCTCGTTCTGCTCTGCTTTGAGCGCCGGGATGTTCTGGGGCTGCGCGGTCTGCTCCGCAGCCTGCCGGGCTTCCAGTGTCTGCACCGCAGCCTGGGCGGCGGCAGCAGCCTGCTGGGCTGCCGTCACCTGTGCTTCCAGAGCGGTGCGCTGTTCTGCCTGTGCTTTGCGCTGGGCTTCCAGCTCTTTTTTGCGGCGGCAGTCGGTATGGTTTTTGGTCTGGCGCTGCTTCAGGTCAGCCTGTGCGGTGTGCAGAGCATCGTTCTCCTGGGCCAGCGCAGTCTTGAGCAGGCTCACGGTCAGGGGCACCGGCCCCTCGGGCGAAGTGAACCGTTCGGGCAGGAGCACTTCGGCATCCTTCCGCAGCTGGGCGCGGCCCTCCTGCTCCCGCGTCAGTGCTTCCCGCGCGGCGGCACTGGCCTCCTGTGCGGCGCTGTCGGCCTGGGCGGCGGCCTGCTTGGCTTGGTTCACCTGCACTTCGGTGGGGGCGGTGCGGGGCAGGTGGGCTTTGGCCGGGTGGTGGGTGCTGCCGCAGACAGGGCAGGCGGCACCCTCTTCCAGCGTCTGAGCCAGCAGGCCCGCCTGCGCATCCAGAAAAGCCCGCTCCAGCGTGTCACGGGCAGAATGGGCTTCGGTCTGCCTGCCCGCCACCTGCCGGTAGGCCTCCTGCGCGGTGCGTGCGGCGGTGTTCCGGTGCTGACACTCTGTCAGGCTCCGGGCCAGCTCGTTCAGCGCGGTTTCCCGCTGGGCAAGACGGGCTGCTTCTGCCTCCAGCTCTACCCGGCGGGTGTCGGCATCGGCCAGAGCGGCAAGCTCTGCTTCAGAGGCCGTGAGTGCCGCATCCAGCGCTTCCAGTGTTTTGCGCCGGGTGCTGGCCTTGGCGGATTCCAGCTGGGCGGTGCTTCGGGCCTTGGCCAGCTCTCCGGCAACAGGATCCGTGCAGTACACTGTGACTTGTTCTATCTCTATGCAGTTGTCCCCGGAGATATACATCTCCGCTTCTGCCTGTGCATCGGCAATGCCGTGCTGCCGCAGCATTGCCTCCAGCGATTCTTCCAGATTCGCCGCCGCCTGTTTTTGGGTTGCCTGTGCGGCGGCGGCTTCCTGCCGGGCGGTCAGCCCCTCCAGCAGGGTGGCCACTGGGTCCGGCGGCATCTGCGCTGAAAGCGCCCCCAGCATTTCGGCCTCCGGGTCTGCGGCATCATACGAGATGCCCGCAAGCACTGCGTCCAGCTTTGCATTCAGGGCGGCGCGTTGGGCTGTGAGGGCGGAGTTTTCCTCGGCCAGTGCTTCCTGCAGTTTCTGGTAGCGCTGGGTGCGGAACAGCTTCCGGAAGATCTTGCTCCGCTCCTCAGTGGTGGCGTTGAGCAGCCGGGTGAACTGCCCCTGCGCGATCATGGCGATCTGGGAAAACTGGTTGTAGTCCAGTCCGATGATATCAATGACAGCGGCAGTCACCTCCTTGGCTTTGGTCACAGGCGGGCGGCCGTCGGCATAGGTCAGGGCGGCATCCGCCTTTTCAGTGGTGAATCCCTCGCCCCGGGCCTTGGGGCGCAGATACTCCGGGTTGCGTCGGACGGTGTACCGCTGCCCCCGCACCTCAAATTCCAGCTCCACAAAGGTGGGGGTGCCGGGGTCAGCGTATTTGCTGCGGAGCATGGCCCCATCCCGCACGCCGCCGCTGGAATGATCATACAGGGCGTAGGTGATGGCATCGAACAGGGTGGTCTTGCCCGCACCGGTGTCACCGGTGACAAGGTAGAGCCCGCCTCTGCCCAATTGCTCCAGCGGCAGGGTGGTGGTGCCTGCATAGGGGCCAAAGGCCGAGAGGGTCAGCTTGAGCGGTCTCATGCGTCCTCCTCCTTCCAGATGCTTTCAATGAGCTGCTGGCAGAATGCCGCCTGCTCATGGGTCAGGGGCTGGTTGTTCTGCAGCTGGTAAAAATCTGCAAAGTGCTCCAGCGGTGTTTTCTGTTCGGCCTTTGCAGGGGCATCCAGCTCCTGCCGGGTCTGGGTGCGGCGGTTGTCGTAATCCAGCCGCATCAGGTTGGGGTAGATGACCCGCAGGCGGGCCAGTGCCTCGGGGATGTCCTGCTCATCGGTCAGGGTGATGTGCAGGTAGTCGTCCACAGCAGTGTCCTCGTAATTGCGGCGGTCGGTCAGCTCCATGTAGCTGCCGCGCAGCTCCCGCAGATCGTGCCGGGGCACCAGCGGTTCGGCGGCAATGGTCACGCTGCCCTTTTCGCCCAGCTCCACAAAGGTCACGCTCTTGTGCTGGCTGGCCTCCGAGAAGGAATACTTCAGCGGCGTTCCGCAGTAGCGCAGGGTGTCCCGGCCCACCTTCTGGGGACTGTGCAGATGCCCCAGCGCCACATAGTCGAACTTGTCGAACAGGGCGGCATCCACCCAGTCGATGCCGCCCACGCTGGGCTCCTCGCTCTCGCAGGAGGCAGCTCCTGCCACGAACTGGTGTGCCACCAGCACACTGCGGCGGGCCGGGTCAGGCGAACAGTGATCCAGCACGCAGGCAAGGGCATCGTTGTAGCTCTCAATGGGCGCGTCCGGCCAGACGTGCCGCACCATGGCGGGCTTCAAAAAGGGCAGTAAGTACAGATCGACCGGGCCGTGTGCGTCGGTGAGGGTGATGGGCCCCGGCGGGCCGGAAAACACCGGCGAGACGTAGACCCTGCTTTCGGCCAGCAGGGCAGAGCCAAAGGCCACCCGGTCGGCGGAATCGTGGTTGCCCGAGATGGCGAACACCGGCAGCTCCCGGCGGGAAAGCTCGGTGAGGAACCAGTCCAGCAGGCGGACGGCCTCGGCAGGCGGC
>OKSK01001364.1_pt1 | contig 11984 bp, 12 predicted proteins | sample 1606301 | NCBI WGS metagenome assembly OKSK01 (sample SAMEA3879557, study PRJEB24766) | human gut metagenome | biome: human-associated habitat; feature: feces | place: USA | collected 1985/1987
GGATGTGCTGCTAAGCTGCGGAGGCCTGAGCTTCGACACCCGCTCCCGCACCGCCGCCGTCAATGGGCAGACGCTGACGTTGACCCGAAAGGAAACGGGGATACTCGAATACCTGATGGTGCATCAGGGGCGGCCCGTGAGTCAGGAGGAGCTGATGGATCACGTTTGGGATAACAGCGTGGACAGCTTCAGCAATTCCATTCGCGTCCACATCTCAGCCCTGCGCAAAAAGCTCCGCGCCGTGCTGGGCTATGACCCCATCCGCAACCGCATCGGCGAGGGCTATCTGATGGGAGGCGAGGAGGAATGAAGCGGCTTTCCTTGCAGTGGCGCATCACGCTGATGTCCGTCCTGCTCATCGGCATCACCTGCGTGGCCATGAATTTGCTGCTGTGCTCCTCCGGTGTGTACTATATGGACACCATTGCGGACAGCTTACAGGGCGGCGGCACGGTGATTCTGAATGATAGCGGAGCGGCGAGCTTTGACCCGCAGCTCATAGCGCCCAACGAGGAGTTGACCATCGTCGTCGATGGGGTGCAGGGGCGCTTCCGCACCACCAACTGGTACATCACAGCGGCGGTAACGCTGCTCAGCGGTTTCCTCGCCTATTTTGTCAGTGGACGCGCTCTCAAGCCCCTTCGCTGCTTTGCCTCGCAGGTAGAGCAGGTGCAGCTGAACAATCTTGCCGATATGAGGATCGATGAAGACTCCATTTCGGAGTTCCGGCAGCTGAGCCGCTCGTTCAACCAGATGCTGGAGCGGCTGAACAACGCCTTTGCCGCCCAGCGGCAGTTCACCGGCAACGCCGCCCACGAGCTGCGCACGCCGCTGGCGCTGATGCAGGCGCAGCTGGAGCTGTTTTCCGCGGAGCATCCCGATGTGCGGCCGGAGACGGCGGAACTCCTCACGCTTTTGCGCGAGCAGACGGAGCGGCTGACGCAGATGACCAAGACGCTGCTGGAGATGAGCAATTTGCAGCAGGTGGCGCGGAACGAGCGGATCCAGCTCGCTCCCATGATCGAGGAGATCTTCACAGATCTTGCGCCACTCTCAGATAAGCTCGGCGTCACGCTGACGGCGGAGGGCGACGGCATTATGACCGGCAGCGATGCACTGATCTACCGGCTGATCTTCAACCTGACGGAGAATGCTGTCAAGTACAACCGGCCGGGTGGCTCGGTACGGGTTTCTGTCACTCAGGAGTTGGAAAAGCTCCTGCTCCGCGTCTCCGACACCGGCTGCGGCATCCCGGAGGTGTATCAGCGCAGTATCTTCCAGCCCTTCTTCCGGGTGGACAAGTCTCGCAGCCGGGAATACGGTGGCGCAGGACTGGGACTCTCACTGGTATGGGAGATCGCCAATCTCCACGGCGGCTCCGTTTGGGTGGAGGAAAGCTCGGACAAGGGCACGACCATCGCGGTGGAGCTGCCGGCAGGGGCGAAAAACGATTTCTCCGGCGCGGATATCCCATAATAGTCCTCGGCGGTTTCATGATGATCGTTTTTCAACCTCCACAATGTTATCGCAGCAGCTCTCGATCAGCTCCCTGTCGTGGGTGATCACGAGAATGGTTCTGCCGCTCCGCACCTCGATTTTCAGCCTTTCTGCAATCAGGCGCATAATTCTGCCCGTCAAGACCGCTGGGTGACTCATCAAGAATCAGTATCCTGCGACCGGAAAAGACGGCGCAGGCGATGGCAAGCCGTTGCTTTTGTCCGCCGGACAGGGTGGACGGGTGCGCATCCCTGTACTCGTAAAGGCCAAATTCTTTCAGCAGATGTATTGCACGGTCTTTGCTTTCTTCCGTCAATTCGGTATTCAGCAGCAGCTCCTCCGCCACGCTTGCCGTAAAAAACTGCGTTGACGTGTCGTTGCCGCAGTAATAGATCTCCCTGCGTCGGACTGCCGCTCTTGCCTTTTTCCCGTCTATCAGGATATGCCCCCTTGTCTGCCTTGTCAGCCCGCAGAGGATCTGCGCAAGGGTGGTTTTCCCCGCGCCGTTTTGCCCCGTTATGGCGGTCACGCCGCCCTCTGGAACGGACAGCGAAATATCCTCAAAAATAGCTTCTTTGCGTATTCTTTTCGAGAGCCCTGCTGTCTTCAAGGCGGCAGGGCTTTCGTCCAATACGGAGGGAGCCGGAAGGCTCTTTCCCTCGTGTGGAGAGCGCAGACCCATGCCCAAGATGTCTGCTTCCGGCAGAAGAAGCAAATCCTCCGGTGTATACTCGGCCTCTATTCTGCCGTCCCGCAGATATAAAAACCGGTCTGCGATCCCCATCAGCCAGTCGATCCGATGCTCCGCGAGGAGTAGGGTAAATCCCTGTGCCTTGAGCTGCAGAAGGGTCTGCGCAAGCTGCCGCGTCCCGGCGGCATCGAGGTTGGCCGTCGGCTCGTCGCACACAAAGGCCTTTGGCTTCAGGGCATATACGGACGCAATGGCCGCCCGCTGCTTTTCTCCGCTTGAAAGGACGTCAACTGCCCTGTCCTTCAAACGGGACAGCTTCAACGCCTCTATGGCGGCGTCCGTCCTCTCCCGTATCTCCCGGGCGGACAGGCCGTAATTCTCGCAGGGAAAGGCGACCTCTCCGGCGAGCTCGGAGGAAAAGAACTGGCTTTTGGGGTCCTGAAAAACGCTTCCCACCAAGCGTCCGATCTCCCACGTGGAAAGGCTGGGTATGTCCTTGCCGTCTATTCTCACACTTCCGCTGAAGGCTCCGGGATAATAGGACGGCGCAAGCCCGTTGACAAGCCTTGTCACGGTGGTCTTGCCGCAGCCCGAAAGCCCCGTCAGCACGACGCATTCGCCGCTTTTTACCGAAAGGGAAATGTCCCGCACGCCTCTGTCCGAGTTTTCGTATTGAAAAGAAGCGCGTGTAAGCTCGATCATGCCATGCTCCTTTCCAAAACCAAATAGGAAGCCGTGACCAGCGCACATGCGGCTGCCGCGATGTGATCCCGCGCCCCGGCCCTTTTCTCATAATAGCTGCCGCGCACACCCGGGCGCTCCGCGCCTCTTGCAACAGCGGAAACGGAAAGCTGATCGGCAAGCTGCAACACCCGAAGAAGAAACGGAACCAGCACAAACTCCATGCTCTGCACGGGATGTGCGAGCAGCTGCCCCGCCGCGGTAAGCCCTCGGTTTTTCATGGACCTGCCTACGCCTTTCAGCTCCGTCCGCATGGTGGGGAAGAAGCGAAAAACCACAAGAAGCCCGAGAATGAACGGGGTGGGCATACGGAGGCGGGATAAGAACGCGGAGAGCATCCCCGGCGGCGTGGTGATCAGATCCCATGACACCAGAAAGATCGGTGACAGATTCCAGAACATCAGAACATAAAACTCCGAAAAGACCGGCATGTGCAGCCCGTGGAAGCGGATGCCGTAGAGCAGCAGCGCCAGCAGCAGATAAAAGCAGCCATAGGACGCGGCAAGGCGGAAGTTCCGCTGCAGGACGAGATAAAGAAGCGCCCCGCCGGTCAGGATGCAGGTGAGCAGCACATTCCCGCCGATGGTTACTCCGGCAAAGACGCACAGCAGCGCCCACAGCTTGACCGGCACCGCGAAGGATGCGTCCGCCCTCATAGAACGCCGGCCTTCTTAAAATGCCTGCGGATCAGCCGACTGCCCACCATGCAGCCCAAAAAGCCCATCAGCGTCGTAAACAGCAGAATAAAGGCCAGCCAGCTGGGAGAGGTGTAGTAACGCACATAGGAATCGATATAGCTCTGCTCCATGCCGCTTGCCAGCGCAAAATCGTAGTAGGTGTCCCAGAAGAACCAGATGGGCAGCAGATTGACCCCGTTGTACAGCAGGCTCGCCACCGTCCAGGCGGCAGTCAGCCGTTTCGGCTTTTGGCAGGAGCCTTCCTTCCAGAGAATCGCCTCGCAGATGATGCCTGTAACGATAAAGTAGGGAAGCAAAAACCAGTTTCCCATCAGCAGGAAAATCACGCCAAGCAGCGTCATATAGATCAGCGTCACAAAACGCTTTCCGATCCGGCTGACCATGAGCATATAGACCGGCGCGCAGAGGAACATGGTGATCCCCACCGACAGCACCATGCTGACAAAGTCGTTGGCCATGCAGACCATATTGACGACGAGCTGGATCACGATCAGCACCGCCGAAAGCAGCACTGTGGTGATCACATCCCTGACAGACCATTTATTTGTTTCTTTCATAAACTCCTCCTTGTTTTCGACACTTCGTTTTCCAATATTGCATTCGGAATCCTGTTTATCTCGCAACTTTCTACGCCGTCCACTCCATGCTCTCGCTCTGGAGCTGCGCCATGTGGTGGAACAGGCCGTTCTTTTTCAGCAGCTCGGCCGGAGAGCCCATCTCAACCACGCGGCCGCCGGAGAGCAGGACGATCTGGTCGGCGTTCATGACGGTACGCATGCGGTGCGCGATGATGAGCACCGTCTTATCCTTGATCAATCCGGACAGTGCCGCCTGCACCGCCGTTTCGTTCTCCACGTCCAGCGAGGCCGTGGCCTCATCCAGCAAAATCACAGGCGCGTCCTTCAAGATGGCGCGGGCAATGGAGATGCGCTGCCGCTCACCGCCGGAGAGCCGGGAGCCGTTTTCCCCGATCAGGGTATGGTAGCCCTCCGGCAGCCTGGATACAAAGGCGTCGCACTGCGCCGCCTTCGCCGCCGCTAGCACCTCCTCGTCGGTGGCGTCCCGCTTGCCGAGGCGAATGTTTTCCATCACGGTATCGGCAAACAGCACCACATCCTGAAATACGATGGCGTAGTTTTCCAGCAGCACCTCGCCGTCCACCGTGGACACGTCCACGCCGCCCAGCCGCACCGTTCCCTCTGCAGGGTCCCAGAAACGGGCTGCCAGCTTGGCCGCCGTGGACTTGCCGCCGCCGGAGGGGCCCACCAGCGCCGTCACCTGCCCCTGCTTCGCCGTAAAGGAGACGTCTCTTAGCACATCCTCTTTTTCCCGGTAGGCAAAGGTCACATGCTCAAAGCGGATGTCGCAGCCGTCGGGATCATATTCGGTCATGCCGGTCATGCGCTTTTCGTTCTCGATCCCCTGCATACGCTCGATGCGCACCTCGCAGGCGAAAACCGCGGCCATGTTGGCAAACATGGAACCGATGGGGTCATATACCCGAGTGGCGGCGATAAGGAACATCAGAAACGGGATCAGCGCCAGGTCGCCGCGGCTCATGAGTGTCACCCCCGTGAGGACGGTGGTGGCGATGCCCAGCTTTAGGAAGGATTGCGCCGCCGTGACTACGGAGCCTGTGAACAGCTCGCCCCGGATGGTGTCCTGCTCCGCCTCGTCCAGCCTGCGGTCCAGGTCGGCGATATACCGCGCCTTCTGGTTGCACGCCTTGATCTCCGGCGCGCACTCCAGCACCTCCTGCATGGCGTCGGTGGCCGCACGCCGGGTGACGAGGCCCTTCTTTATTTGCCGCTTTTCCATGCGCCGGGAGAGATAGACCATCAGCAGCGACGCGGGCACCACCCACAAAAGAGCCAGCGCCATCCGCCAGTCATAAAGCAGCATGCCTGCGGAAATCAGCGCCGTGGAGATGAGCGCGCCGTGCATGGCGGGGTAAAAGTGGGAGAAGGCCTTTTCCAGCGTCTCCGTATCCCCCATGATAGTGGTGGTCAGGTCGGTCAGGTCACGGTTTCCGAAGAAGGACAGCGGAAGCTGGCGCAGCACCTCCGCCAGCCGGATGCGGCGGTTGGCACTCTCCCGGTAGGTGGCTTCGTATAGGGCCTTGTACTGGATCAGGAAGGTCACAAAGAGCGCGGCGAGGGCAAGGACGCCCGCGGCCAGAAAGCGCGTAAGCCCCGCCCTTGGGTCGGTGCCGTTTGTCAGTGCCTCTACGATGCCGGAGAGTGCCGTGGCCAGCACGCCCACCGGCAGCATTTTGCTGATGTTGACCAGTACGGACCAGAACACGGCGGCCACATAGTCCCTTGCGCCCTTCTCCGTCATGGCGTATTTTTTGCGGATGCGTTCGATCATGCGGCACATCCTACCTTCCACTGCGCAGCCTTTTGGTACTCCTCCCACATGGCGGTGTATACGCCGCCCTTTTCAAGAAGCTCGTCGTGCTTTCCTTCCTCGGCGATCTCGCCGTCCCGGATGACGAAGATGCGATCCATGTTCCGCACCGTGGACAGGCGGTGGGCGATCATCAACACGGTCTTGCCCTTCATCAGCGCCTCGAAGGCCTTTTGTATCTTCGCCTCGTTCTCCGGGTCTGCAAAGGAGCTGGCCTCATCCAGCACCACGATGGGCGCGTCCTTTAAGATCGCCCTCGCCAGCGCGATGCGCTGCATCTCGCCGCCGGAGAGGTACACGCCCTTGGCGCCGATCACAGCGTCCAGCCCGCCCGGCGTCTTTTCCAGAATATCGCTGCACTGAGCAAGTTGCGCCGCGTGTAATATCTCCTCCTCCGTTGCGTCCGGCCGAGCGGCGCGGATATTGTCGCGGATGCTCTTCTTAAAGAGCCGCACCTCCTGAAAGACAAAGGAGATCTGCTCCATCAGCTCCGCGGTGGGGATGCTGCGCACATCCCGTCCGCCCAAGAGCACCGCCCCTGCCTGCACATCGAAAAAGCGCGGGATCAGCCGGGCGATGGTGGTCTTGCCGCCGCCGGAGGGGCCCACCAGCGCCCACGCCTCCCCCTGCGGCAGATGGAAGCTCACATTCGTCAGCGTGGGCCTGTCCGCGCCGTCATAGGAAAAGGTGACATTCTCAAAGGAAATGCCGCTACCCGCGGGCTTGCTTCCGCTGTCCGCCGCAGGCTCGGGAAGGGGCGACTCCTTCAATATCGCCTCCAGCTTATTCACTGCCTCGGCGGCCTCCATCTGTGCGTTGACCGCGTACATCAGCCGCTCCATCATAAAGGCAAGCTGGGGCGCGAAGAAGATGTAAAACACCAGATCGGCCAGCACTGCCCAGCCGTCTGCCGCGCCGCCGATGAGAACCATTCCCAAGGGCATGAGAAGCAGGAACATGGCGTTCAGCACCACCGTAAGCAGGGTGTAGGGCATACGGCACATCATGGCGTAGCCGCTGGCAAGGTCGCGGTAGCTGAGGATGGCGGCATGAAAGCTCTTGAAGGAGTAAACCGTCTGCTGGAACACCTTCACCACCGGGATGCCCCGGACATACTCCGTGGCCTCAGCGGAAATGCGCTCTCCTGCCCGCTGGTATTCCTCAAAGAACTTCATGCCTCTCCCGGTCATCATGCTCATCAGGCAGACAAGCCCGATAATCATGGGAATCAGGCAGGCAAGCCCCATGCGCCAGTCAAAGACGAAGAGCAGTCCCACCGCCAGTAACGGCGTTACGATCCCGCCCACCGCGTCGGGGATGGTGTGGGCAAGTAGCGTTTCTGTCAGTGCCGCGTTGTCGTCGATCTGCTTGCGCAGCCGTCCCGTGAGGTTGGCGTTAAAGTACCCCAGCGGCAGGTCAATGAGATGGGCGGCCGCCGCCTTTCGCATATTTGTCGCCACCCGGAAGGCCGCAAGGTGCGTACACATGAGCCCGGCGAAATAGATCGCCGCGCTCAGAAACGCCGCCGCCAGCGCATACCAGCCGTAGCGGGCAAGCCCTGCCGAAACGCCGCCTCCCGGCGTCAAAATGCCCCGGGCTGCGTACCAGACAAAGACGAACGGGAAAATACCGACCGCCGCCGAAACGCCGGACAGCCCGCAGCCCAATACGGACAGCCACTTATGCCCTCCGGCGTATTCCAGCAGCCTGCCCAGCACCGGCGGCTGCTTTTCTTTTTTCTGTTTGCTCATATTCCGTGTTCCTTTCTAAAAATATGTAGATTCTTGGAGGATGCGTCACATCGGTTAGAGGCAACTAACCGACAGCTATTTTTTTAAGGCTCATTCGAGCCTTAAAAGTCCGCTCCAGCCGGAGTGGAAAAAGATAGCCAGTTCATCGACATATTTCATGGCTTCCTCTCTCGGCATATCGTGGACGATGGTTTCACACACCGCCGTAAAGTAAGCTCTTGTGATCATGTGATGAAGCTGACGGGTCATGCTCCCGGAGAGCATGCCGTTTTTTCTGAGGAGGGCGTAGTATTCTTCGGATCGATCGACCTCCAGCTCTACCAGCACCTCGATGAAATCCGCGTAGCCCGTTCCCTCCGCCCGGCAGAGGATCAGCTTGAATTCGTCAAAATGGTCGTACATGAACGCGACAAGCTCGTGCAGGTGTTGGGTGGAAAGCTCCAGACTGTCTTTTGCTCTCCCCTCCGGGACGAGGTCAAAATAATCATCCTGTGCCGCCTTGAAGCGGGTGAGCAGCTCGCTTGCGGTCTCGCCCACAAGGTCTTCAAACAGAGCGGTCTTATCCGGGTAGTAGCCGTAGAATGCACCCTTCGTGAAGCCTGCCTCCGCGACAATTTGGTTCAGAGATGCGTCCTTGAAGCCCTTCTCCAGGAATTCTTTTTTCCCAACTTCGAGGATCTTCATTTGGGTTTCCGTTCGTTCCATGTTCTACGCCTCCTGATATACCGGTAGTATATACTTCTGGTATATTATAACCGAGCATATTGAGTTTGTCAATGAGGCTTGTGATTTTTCTGTTTGCCCAGTTCAACACAGAGCCTCTCTGTTCACATGTCTTGGATGCTTGAGCATATTCTTTTTCGATACTCGCCATAGCGCAAGGCAGGAACACCGCAAGAGGTGTCCCTGCCTTTTCGGATAGGCTGTTTGGCAAACGCAACCCGCGCAATCTGCCGCTAAAGTTACCGTCAATGGCAGGCATCATTTTTCATTCCACCAATGCCTTGCCCAGAGCGCGGCAGGCCTCGAGCGCCGCATCGTCGGGCGCGTCGCAGCAGGTGACGCTCTCGCACACAAGGTTCAGTCCCGCGTCGCCGCAGTCCTTCTCCCAGCTGCGCATCCACTCGCCGTCGCCCCAGCCGTAGGAGCCGAACAGCGCCGCGCGCTTGCCGCCGAGGCTGCGCTTGCACGCGTCGAACATCGGCTGGAATTCCATTTCCTCCAGCACCTCGCTGCCCATGGCAGGGCAGCCGAAGGCGATGGCGCCGTAGGCGTTCAGATCGCCGGGCTGTACCTTGTCGGGCGTGAGCAGCACAGCCTCTGCGCCCGCGGCGGTCATGCCCTCGGCAACGGCCTGCGCCATCGCCTCCGTATTGCCCGTACCGCTCCAGTAAATAACAGCAGTTTTCATGTTTGTAAACTCCTTTCTTTTGATGATTTTATATGATCAAACTGCAACGGCAAGCTGCTCCAGCTGCAAGCCGCTTTGCCAAAGTGTGCAGTAGATCTCCGTGCATTTTCTGTATTTTCCGAATAGTGAGCGTGCTTTTTCCTCGTCGCCGTAGACCTTCCAGAGCCCCGCGCACTTAAAATCGTTTGCGCGGTGGGCGATGAAGCCCTTCACGTCCTCCGGCGGGCAGCTGAGAAACAGCCCCACCTCGTGCGGAAACGCTCCGCTCTCGTCTCCTTTGAATGTTTGCTGGTTAGTATACTCTAACCATATAGTCCTTGAGAAGCCGCCCGCAGGCGGCTCTTTCAGGAAAGCAGCTTTTCCAGCAGCTCGGCGAAGAACGAGCGCAGCACGACCTCGCCGCCCTCGCCCTCGGCGGTCAGCACACCGTCGCACAGCGGCTCGAACGCCGCGCCCCACCAGCTCATCAGAAAGCCCGGCTCCAGCGCGCACCACACGAGCGCGCAAAGGAGGCCGACGGCAAGGGATATCTCGATCTTCCGAAATTTCATAAGAAAAAACCGTCCGTTTCAAGTAATAGCTTGAGTATGGACGGTTTTTTCGTTTTTCAAACAAAAATCGTGCAGAAGGTTTGCAGTTCCGCGCTCCGCAGCACGCTGCAGGCCGCGCGGCAGATGTCCTCCTCGCGGAACAGTCCGAACACGGCGCTGCCCGAGCCGGTCATCGCGGCACATTCCGCGCCGTGGACAAGCAAAGCGCGCTTGATGTCCTCGATGCGTGCGCGCTGTTCATCCGGGAGTACCTGCTCAAAGACGTTTTTGACCTTCGCGCACAGCGCCGCCGCGTCGCCCGCCTCCAGCGCGGCGAGCATCGCCGCCGTGTCGGGCCGGTCAGTCAGCGACACGCGGTCCGACCGCTGAAAGAGCGCGGGCGTAGAGATGGGAAAGTCCGGCTTGCAGACCGCGGCATAGAGCCTCGGCGCGTTCCGCAGAGCAGTCAGCCTTTCGCCCCTGCCCTCGGCAAGCTGCGTGCCGCCGCGGACACAAAACGGTACGTCGCTGCCGACACGCGCGCCGATCTCCTCGAGCCGCTCGTCCGTGAGCGTGGGTGCGATCAGATCGCGCAGCGCGCGCAGCACGGCGGCGGCATCCGCGCTGCCGCCCGCCATCCCGGCCTCGGACGGGATGCGCTTGGTAAGCGCGATGTCGATGCCGCCGTGATAGCCGAGCGCCTCGCAGAAGGCGTTCGCCGCCTTGACGGCAAGGTTGCGTTCATCGCAGGGAAGCTCTGCGCCCGCGACGCGGCAGACGACGCCTGTGCCGTCGGTGAGCGTCACGGTCACGTCGTCGCAGAGCGATACGGTCTGCATGACCATCCGCAGCTCGTGATAGCCGTCATCCCGCTTGCCTAAGATGTCCAGCGTCAGGTTGAGCTTGGCATAGGCGGGGACCGTTTGTGTTTTCATCTTCTCTTTTTCTTGTGCTGGATCTTTTTCTTCTCCTCCGGCTCCGGCTCGTCGCCGAGCCACGCGCCGCAGTGCGGACAATGCTTCGGGTTCCCGCGCCCAAGGCTCTCATGGCACTGCGGGCAGCGGTAGTACAGCCACCACACGAGGATGGACAGCAGCACCATCGCCAGACCCAGAAGCCCCAAAAACGTGCTGTCAAAGCCCCACACGCCGACGCCGGCGACGAACGCGCCGCCGAAGAGAAGAATGTCCTGCCATGCTCTGGCTTTCTTGTAGTTCATCGAATGGTCCTCCTATTTGAAAAAGCGCCCGCCGAGGGGCGCTTTTTCGGTATATCGGTTATCGGATCTTGCGGGCCTCGACGTAGTAGCGCTTATCCTGCGCGTGACCCATCGAGAAGGTCTTGCGGGGCAGCACGCCGTCGGCCATGACGGTCTTAAACAGCTGCTCCTTGCCCATCGCGGGCAGCAGGAAGCCCATGTTGCCCTCCTTGGAGCCAAGCTCGCGGGTGACCTCGTCGCCGTGGATATAGTCCACCTCGCCGCCGAACTTCTTGAGGTACTCGTCGATGAACGCCTGGAGCGTACCGACGGCCAGCTGCACCTTGGGATCGGGAACGGTGATGAACTCGTCGTGACCGGCCCAGCAGATCTCGATGGTGTGGCCCTCGCCCTTGCCCTCGCGGGTGTTGGGATAGAACTTCTTGAACTCCTCCATGAACTTCTCATGGTCCACGCCGAAGAGGACGCGGTGGATCGGCTCGAACTGCAGCGCGTCGTCGTGGTTGTTGACGACCTCGACGAGCGCGTAGCGGGCGGGCAGGGCGAGATACTCCTCAGGGGTCTTGCCCTTCTTCTGCTCCTCATAGCAGGCCTTGGCGGTGGCCAGAGAGTGGTTGCCGTCGCCCACGGCGAACAGCAGCGGCGCCACGCCGGACACGCCGTACTTCTTCTGCATGGCCTCGTCGGTGGTCAGCCCCTCCAGAGAGGCGGCCACGGCGTCGATCTGCTTGTCGGACAGTTTGTAGCCCGCGATGTGGCCGCCGTTCTGCATCAGGTCGAAGTCGTAGATCTTCTCCATGGTGTCGGCGGCAGCGGTCAGCGGCTCGATGACGGTCTTGCCGGGGTCGTCGATGAGCAGCATGACATGGGGCAGCTCGATGGGGGCGTTTTTCCGCACCGCCAGATATTCCAAAATACGTTCTTTTACTTTTTCCAAACCGTAATGATCTTCATCCAGAATTTCCGCTGCCTGTTTCAGATCGAAAGTTTCTTCGGTCATTTCATTCCAAGGCAGGTTCAACAATGTATCAATATAA
>OKSK01001370.1_pt1 | contig 11970 bp, 11 predicted proteins | sample 1606301 | NCBI WGS metagenome assembly OKSK01 (sample SAMEA3879557, study PRJEB24766) | human gut metagenome | biome: human-associated habitat; feature: feces | place: USA | collected 1985/1987
GGAGGGGGGAGTCGAAACACCCCTCCCTGCCTCTGGCCCGCGCGGAGCGCAAGCCGCTTGACCAAAAGAAAAAACTTAACCCGCGCCACCAGCGCGAGAATCCTTTGATTCTATAAACTCCAAGAACCCATCCAGCTCCCGCTGGTTTCGTATCATCACATACTTTTCAGGATACTCTTCCCCGATCCTCTCCATCTCCGCCCGCTTTTTGGCGGTACGTCCATCGTGGAGGATCCAGCGGACAAACTCCGCGTCGATTTTTTCTTCGCACCCGGGCGCAGACGACTCCCTCACACGGCCTTTGTTCTGCTGCCAGCGCCGTACCGCCCGCCAGAGGCAGACCAGCGGCGAAAACCAGAGCACGATGATTTTATCCGCTTCTTCCAGCCGCCGGGCATAGCAGGTCTTTCTATAATTGCCGTCGATGACCCAGCCGCCTGCGTTCTCGTCGAGAAACTGCCGGACAATGGCTTCTTCCTCGGCGAAGGGCCGCTCCACCCAGCCGGGCAAAAAATGTACGGTGTCCATGTGGAGCACCGGCAGGCCGTATGTTTCGCCCAGACGCTTTGCCAGCGTGGATTTTCCGCTGCCGCTGGTTCCCAGAATTGCGATCTTCATATCTGCCTCCTTTTTCCTTATATAAATAGACGTATCCGTCAGTATACGCCCGCTGCCCTGCGGCGTCAAGTTCCGGCTTGACATTTCGCCTCCCGGCCCGTATGCTATAATCACAGAAACCATGATAGGAGGTCTTGCAGATGGCATCTCCCCAAAAACGTGTCAATCCTCTGCTTATCGTCTTACTGGCCGTGCTGTTCGCCGCGGCTGTCGCCGTGGGCGTGGTCTTTGCAAAGCTCCACAGCAAAGTCGCCGCCCTGCAAAGCGGCGCATCCTTCACGCTCCGCTACGAGATCACCCCCAACAGCCCCCAGACGCCCCCGCTGCTGAGCATCCTGAACCGGGTGAACGCCTCCAGCGGCAGCGTCAGCGGCCAGTATGCCCCCGGCAGGCTGCAGCTGTCCTTCTACCAGCTCAACGCGGACGGCTCGGTCAAGGCGTCTCCCTTCACCCGGGTGTACATCGACGCAGAAGAGACCCTCTTCGACGTCGGCCAGCTCTACACCGTCCTGCGCCAGTCGGTCACAGATAAGCTCTCCATCGCAGGCGTTCTGCTGCCGGATTGGAGTCTGGGCGACTACATCTCCCAGACGCAGGCCGCCGCTGTGCTGGGCGTCGAGACCGACACCGTCGAGCTGCAGGAGCTTTCCGGCTTCACCCTCTCTCTCAAAGGGCTGAAAAAGACTTCCCCCTCCGGCGCACGGGACGGCTACCGTTATTATCAGTTTCCCGCCGCAGCCGATGGCACGACCCTCGTGCTGGGCTTCCCGATGGACAGTCTCTTCTCGGACACCACCCCTGTCCACATCCTGCTGACCATCCCGGAGCACAACGTCCACATCCAGCTCACCGGCACTGTTACCGCCGCTAAGACTGTTCTCTCTCCCCCGGCCTCCCGGATGAACGACGGCGACATCGCCACGCTGGCCCAGATCCGCCAGAGCCTTGAAGCCATCTGGAAGATGATCCAGTCGGCCACCCAGACCACAAACTGACCCATCAAAAAAGCAGACGCACTTCCGCGTCTGCTTTTTTGATGGCTCTATTCTATAAAGAGGAGAGAATTTCTTCTCAGTAATGGATGACATTGCCCGCGCTGCGGATGCAGGCCAGCACCGGCCCGGCCTCCGGGCTGCGGAAGTAGTCGAGGCTGGTCTGGGGCAGCAGGGTCTTCAGCGTTTCCCAATCGCCGGACTGCAGGCACTGGCGGACCGTGGAGGCGCTGATGGCTTTGCCGTCTGCCTCCTTGCGGGGCACAACGATGCATTCGATGCCTGCCTTGGGCAGCTGCTCACACATGATCTTATTGTAAAGGCCCGTCACCTGACTGGTCGGCTCTTCGCCCACATAGCGGGCGGTGATATTCAGAGCTTTTGCGATTTTGGTAAACACCGCCAGATCCAGCCGGGCGTGGCCGTCGATGACCGCGGCTTCGTCCTTCAGGAAATAGCTGGGGAAGGTGGCGTTGGAGATGATATAAGGGCCGCTGTCGTGGAGCACGACGTTGGGCAGATGGGCCACCCCCGCCTCCACTAGCCTTTTGCGCACCGCAAAGGGCACGAGGCTGGCATCCTCGCTGACCACGAAGAGGTGGAGGGTATCGCAGGCAGCCGCAGCTTTTTCCACGAGGTACTGGTGGCCGAGGGTGAAGGGGTTGGCATTCATGACGAGGGCCGCGCTCTTTCCCCCGGTCTTTGTCTTTTCGAGTGCGCGCAGATAGGCCCCGAAGCCGTCCCTGCGGTTCTCCATAAAGACGAGGGTGTCCTCCACTCGGGCGATCTCATAGAAGCCGAGGTCGCCGAAGAATCTTGCGCTTTTCACCTTGGTGTATAAAAACAGGTGCAGATTTCCCCGCGCACACTGCACCTCGATGAGGTGGGTGATGATCTGGTTCAGCAGGCCCTCGCCCTGATGGGCACTGCTGACCGCAAAGCACCGCAGGGTGTTGCCGAAGCAGCTGCCCGTGCCGATGACATTGTACTCCTCGTCGAACATGGCGCAGATGTAGTCCAGATTGCCGTCGCGGCGGATGCCCTCCTGCTGCAGCAGCGCATCGATCTGGGCCAGAACGATCCGATCGGTCGGGCAGACCTGCGAAATGGTATATTCACTCATCGTCATTCCCCTCCGTCGTGATAAAATGGAGCAGATAGGTCAGCGCCAGCAGGTCGGCACTGCCGCCGGGCGAAAGATTCTCCGCGATGAAGCGGTCATCCAGCGCCGCCAGCGCGTCCCTGTCCGGGTAGGGCGTCTCGGCCAGAAGGGCCTTCAGCTCCTCGGCGAGGGCTAGTTGACGCGCCCGGCTCGAACGGGCGATGATGTTGGTGTCGGTGCTGCCGGCCAGAATCGCCAGCAGCGCCCCGCCGCCTGCCCGGTCGAAGTCATAGCCCTTGGCAAGTCCGGCTTCCAGCGTCGGCAGGCCGATGTTCAGCACAGCAGGAAGCCCGGCCTCCACCTGCCCCCGCACGCCGGTGATGCCGTATTCGGCATAAAGTTTCTGGCCTGTGGTGGCGGCGTTTTCCGCCGTGACATCCGCAAAGTCCTTTTCGGTAAGGCCCGCCGTCATGGCGGACACCTCGGCCAGCACCCGGGCTGCATCGGCCCAGAGTGCACGGTCGAGACGGCCCAGCGCCGCACAGACGATGCCCACCGAAAAGACAGCGCCCTTGTGGGTGTTGACGCCGCCGGTGGCCTCCAGCATCTCCCCCTCTGCTTCACAGCCCAGAGGACGCAGGGCCTCGAAGGTCTCGGAGGCGGGCCGCTCTGCCGTGCCGCGGCCCATCCGGGCACAAGCTTCAAAATAGGGGTAGAGGGCGGCGGCGCTGTCCATGAAGGTAAAGACATCCATATCCTTGTGGCTGCCGCTGTTCCGCCGGTCTACAAGGCCGGGCTTCGGGGTGGTCGTCACCTCATACAGCAGAGCGCGGACAGACAGACGGGCCGCGTCAGCGATGTCCTGCGCATCCCGGGCATCGGTCAGGATCTCAGTGGTTTTTTCCTGCAATTCTGCCACGGTGTGGACGCGGCGGCTGCTGCACACCTTGGCTGGCCCGCCGCAGATCAGGCAGCGGCGCCCCTCAAGATGCAGCTCCTCCCGGTCCACCTTCCGCCCATCCGGGCGGATGACGTCCATATCAAAGAGCCGCCCCAGCGGTGTGGCGTCCTCGATGTCGGTGGTGAATTTCTTAATGGTCAGCGGGTCGGCGTCCAGCACATAGAACGCCTCGCAGCCCGTGACCTCCCGGATGGCGTCCTCCCGCAGTGGCACCAGCTTCGCCCGCAGGAACTGCTGACGCAGCAGCTGACACCCCCGCGCAAAGCCCCGCCGGATGAGGGGTGAATCCTTCACCGGGCCGCAGATGTTCATGGTAAAGCAGATGAGGGGCTTGTGGTACTGGGCCAGCAATGCCTGCTGGTGCTGCACCCGGCGCTCCCGCGCATCCAGCATCTGGACCAGCGAAACAGTTGTCTCCATTTTCTTCTCCTCTCAACGATGCTTCTTGAGCATATCCATAAAAAGCTGCACCTGCGGCAGGGCTGCAGCGTCCCTCTGGCAGAAAATATAGGTGCGTCGGACGAACGGCTCGCCATTCTCGAAGGTGCAGGGCTTGACGCTTCCCTTGAATCCATCCAGCGCCACTTCCGGCATCAGCGCCCAGCCGAGACCCCGCTCCACCATCTCGCGGCAGACCATGATGTTGTCCACCACAAAGTTGCCTGCGTCGTTGGTCACACCGTTCTCGTAGCGCCAGCGGGCCATCTGGGCGCTGATGGTAGCGTCGCTGCTGTGGTCGATATAGAGGTAGTCGGAGATGGGACGGTCCTTGTTCTCCTCGCTGCAGATGAGGCAGATGTTTTCCTGCGAGAGTAGGAACTGGGTGCCATCCCACGGGTACTCGCCGCGCAGCACCGCAACGTCCAGCGATAAGTCCAGCATCTGCTGGTAGATGTTCCGGCTGTGGCCAGTGGCGATGTCGAGACGGACTTTCGGGTAGGCCCTGTGGTACTCTGTCAGCACCTCGGGCAGGCGGTAATAGGAGAAGTTCACCGAGATGCCCGCCCGCAGGGTGCCGCAGGCCTCGCCCTGGATCGAGGCCAGCTGGCGGCGCATCTTCTCCATCTCCCGGGCAGCGGCGGCGCTGTGGAGCAGCACCTGCTCCCCCGCCGGTGTGAAGCGGATGCCCTGCCGCGAGCGCAGCACGATCTCCACCCCAAGCTCCTGCTCCAGTGCCTTGATACGCTTGGACAGCGCCGACTGGGTCATATACAGCTTATCCGCTGCATGGGTGATGTTGCGGGTCTCGTCCAGTGCGTGCAGAAGCTCGTAATCTTTTTCGTCCATCGTGGCTCTCCCCTCATGCCTTAACTTTTCTTATCATTCCTGTTCGCGCTCTGTCCCGGCGCATTTTCGTCTCGTTCCATACCTGTTATTCATAATACAACAGATTTTTCCAAATGAAAAGGGGGATATTCGCCTTGATTTTCCGGAAAGTCCATTCCGAAATGGAATGTTACTGCATCCAACATTTCTTCTTTTCCGGAATATGCCCTTCGGCACGTCCTCCTTGTGGAAAACTGCCTGCTTCTGTGCTACAATAAGCCCAGACGAACACGACCTTCTTCCGAAAGGAGTCCTCCCATGCGCACCGTTCCACTCACCCATCAGCGCGTCACCATCCAAGACGACTTCGACCTCGACAAGATCCTCGAAAGCGGCCAGTGCTTCCGCCCCCGGAAGCTGGCCGACGGGCGCTGCCGCTTCGTTTCCGGCAAAGCGCTGCTCTATCTGACCCCGCTGGGCTGTGGGCAGTACGACGCCGCATGGTACGGCGCGGACTGGGATGTCTGGGCCGGATATTTCGATTTAGGCCGCAGCTACGCCGCCTTGCGGCAGAGTCTGGCGGGCCAGAGCGCTTATCTCGACGCAGCGCTGGCCTTCGGGCAGGGCATCCGGGTGCTGCGTCAGGACCCGTGGGAGATGCTCGTCACCTTCATCATCTCCCAGCGCAAGAGCATTCCGGCCATCCGCACCGCCGTCGAGCAGCTGGCCCGGTGCTGCGGCGATCCGCTCTGTGCAGAGGGCGATGAGGTCTTCCTCTTCCCCACCCCGGAGCAGCTCTGCGACCTCACGGAAGCGCAGCTGACGGGCTGCGGGCTGGGCTACCGCACCCGCTACATCCAGCACGCCGCCGCGCAGGCCGCCGCCCGCACCCTCGACCTCGATGCGCTGGTCGGCCTCCCCGACGACGCCCTCTTTTCCCGCCTGCTCACGCTGGACGGCGTCGGCAAAAAAGTCGCCAACTGCGTCTGCCTCTTCGGCTATGGCCGCACCGCGATGGCCCCCATCGACGTCTGGATCCAGCGTCTCATCGACGAGGAATTTGGCGGGCGCGACCCCTTCCCCGCCTACGGCCAGCAGGCTGGCATCGTGCAGCAGTATCTGTTCTACTATAAGCGCAGCATTTCCACGCAGAAAAAATGAAAAAAACTGTTGACAACCGGGTCTCGGGCTGGTATAATAATCAACGTCGTCAGGGATGACACACCAGCTTTGGGGGATTAGCTCAGCTGGGAGAGCGCTTGCATGGCATGCAAGAGGTCAGCGGTTCGATCCCGCTATTCTCCACCAAAAAAGCACTGTACTTCGCAGGAAGTACGGTGCTTTTCTTTTTGCTGAAGCCGATTTTTTGGGGCTGTATTGCTTCGCCCGCACCATTTTCAGGCTTTTGCAGGCAGTTCCTATACACCCCCCAATTTTTGACTTTACACCGTTTTCAAAAAAGAATATTTGCCGCCTGGCTGTTCAGCAGACAGCTGCATCATCCCCCTCAATGTACGGCGTAAGGTCGAAGTTGAACGTAATATTGAGCTGATTTGTCAGGCTCAGGAGCCGAACTGCTCCTCTTCCATCTACAGTGCGCTCAGCGGGAGCGCACCATTTTATTTTCTTCCAGCTTTTTGATGGCCCACGCACCCAGCCAGCCGCAGGCAGTGCCCAGCACCGCGCCGCCCAGAATATCCGTCGGAAAGTGGACGCAGAGGTACATCCGGGAGAACGCGATCAGCACTGCCAGCGGCAGCGCTGCCATTGCCCACCGCTTTTTCCCTGCCAGCCAGAGAGCCGTCACCGACGCGAAGGATGCCGCCGTGTGCCCCGAGGGGAAGGAAAAATCCTCCGGGCGGGGGATAAGAAGCTCCACCTCCGTGAGGACGTCGCAGGGGCGGATACGGCCCACCATCGGCTTGAGAAGGATATTGCAGAGGACGGCGTCGAAGAGCAATGCCGCCGCCAGCACCCAGCCCGCCCGCCGCGTCCGGCGGAAGGCCAACAGCAGAGCGGTCAGCGCCAGCCAGACAAAACCGGAGTCGCCCAGATGGGTGAAAAAGCGCATGACTCCGTCCAGCGCAGGTGTGCGCAGGGCTTGCAGAGCGTTCAGGAAAGTGAGTTCGGCGTTCATGAAGTTTCCTCTTTCTCGTTTCGTTCTGTCTACAGGATACCAGAAGTTTGTGAACAAAAATCGACCAAGTCTTAAACAGTCATTATCGCAGTTCACCTTTTATGCACCAGCGTTGAATCGCATATCACAAATATGCTGTTTTCATGCTGCACCAATTCTTGCCTTGCGATAAAATGGCTTTTCCTGCCGGAAAGCTCTCTTGATGAGAGCCCCATTTCACATGGCCAAAAGCACGGCGGAGGAGCTTTTCTTCCAGTAAAAACAAACGGGCCAGAAAGCGATGCTTCCTGACCCGTTTCTCTATGCCGGTGGTGGGGGTCGAACCCACACGTGTTATTAGCACAAGGGATTTTGAGTTTTTATCCTCATCTTCCATCTGGTGTCATCCAGTGATATCTAGTGATATCTGGTTCCCACTGTGCAAAGGCAAAATTCACGCCTCAACGAACAATAATTTGAAATATCCACGATTTTTCGATGCGTTTTTCCTCTACTCTGTTTTTTCGGTTTGGACCGCCCAAATGGAAATTGGAGGGATGTTCAGGAGGGATGCAGGGCAAAACGCTCCTCTGCTTAGGCACAAAACGAAAGGAAAGTCAAGGATAATGAATCAAAATCAAGCAAAAGAGTATTATAAAAAATTATTTGTGAACTATCCTGATGTGCTGTCTGTCGAAGAAGCAACAACTTTACTCGGTTTCAAAAGCCAGACTGCCATCATCAGAAGAATCCATCAACATAGAATTCGCTGCCTGAAAGTCGGACGATCTTTCATGATTCCGAAAGAATATCTCATCGACTATCTTTTGGATAGCTAAATTATATAGCCATTATATTACATAGCGCACCACTTTTCAATAAGAAAAGAGTGCGCTTTTTATTTTCAAACGAAAGGCGGTTGATTTTTTGAACACAAGCTGGAGCAAAACGTTGAAAAAGCCACATGACCCTTGACTACTTTTACGGACAAGCCGGAGAACTGTTTTCATTCTACCGCATTCCCAAGGCTCTTTTTCAGGAGCCACGGTTCCAGAGTCTGTCCACCGATGCAAAAACCCTGTACGGCATCCTGCTGGACCGCATGAGCCTGTCTGTGAAAAACGGCTGGCTGGACGAGCAGAACCGGGTGTTCATCATCTTCACGATAGAGGATGTCAAGAGGGCGTTGTGTTGCGCAGACAACAAAGCGACCAAGCTGCTCCGGGAACTCGAAAAGTTTGGTCTGATTGAACGAAAACGCAGAGGTCTGGGAAAGCCAAGTTTGGTGTATGTGAAGAACTTTTCGGCAGAATCGTCAAAATCAATATTCCAGAATCGTGATTTTCACGATTCTGGAGGCTTCAAAAACGCAAGTCAAGACCCTTCAAAATCACGATGTAATAAGACTAAAGAGAATGATACTGAAATGAGTGAGACTGATCCATTCTATTCTGAAGAAGCGGATGGGATGAGCAAACGCACCCAACTGGAAGAATATTTTTCTCAGTCTTTGGAGATAGACCTTTTGCTCCGGCTCTGCCCGGATGACAAGGACATTATCTACCAGATCGTAGACTTGCTGGTGGACACCTGCGCTACCAACCGTAAGCTGCTGCACATTGCTGGGGACGATAAGCCCGCCGAGGTGGTACGCAGTCGGTTTATGAAGCTGAACGCTGACCACATCAAATTTGTGTTGAAGTGCCTTGCAGAGAACAGCAGCCCAATCAGGAACATGAAGCAATACCTGCTCGCTTCTCTGTACAACGCAACGACCACCATGCAGCTTTACTATCAGAATCAGACCAACCACGATTTAGCGAAACGGGGGTGATAAAAATTTCCAAAAAAGCAACCACGATTGCCATTGTCAACCAAAAGGGAGGCACTGGCAAAACAACAACCTGTGAAAACTTGGGTGTCGGTCTTGCCGCCGAGGGTAAGAAGGTCCTACTTGTAGACGCTGACCCGCAGGGTTCACTCACCATTAGTATGGGCTGGCAGAAGCCGGACGAACTGCCCGTTACTCTTTCTACCCTGATGCAGAAAGCCATGAACGACCAGTGCATTCCGCCCGGTGAAGGTGTGCTGCACCATGCAGAGGGTGTAGACCTCATCCCGGCCAACATTGAGCTGGCAGGGCTGGAAGTTGCCCTTGTCAATACCATGAGCCGGGAAAAAATGCTGAAGCAAGTCTTGGACAGTGCAAAGCAGGACTATGACTATATTCTGTTGGACTGCACTCCCTCCCTTGGGATGCTGACCATTAACGCGCTGGCGGCGGCAGACACTGCTCTGATACCCGTACAGGCACAGTACCTTTCCGCGAAAGGTCTGGAACAGCTTTTGCAGACCATCAACAAGGTGCATCGGCAGATCAACCCAAAGCTGAAAATCGAGGGCATCCTGCTCACCATGACGGACAGCCGCACCAACTATGGAAAGCAGATCGACACTTTGATTCGTCAGGCATACGGTAGTAAAATCAAGGTGTTCGACCAGACCATTCCCCGGTCTGTTCGTGCTGCTGAAACCAGTGCCGCCGGCAAGAGCATTTTCCAGTATGACCCCAAGAGCAAGGTGGCAGAAGCCTATCAATCTCTTGCGAAGACTAACTATTAAAAGTCAAGCCCTAAAATGAAAAAATCCGCCAACCATCCGCTGCTCATGACAAACATCATTCAAATGCTGGCCTTGGAGTAGCGAGGGTGACGGAGAGAACAGCAAAGCAAGCCCAGCCAACCCTCGCAAAAACAGAATAGCATTTGAATGCTTCGGTTTGTCAAGGGTTCGCTGCGCCAGCTAAGTTGTTCTTAGGTTTAACTCAGGCTCTGGAGAAAATCAAGTGACGGCAAGATATGCTTTACCGGACTTCTGCAAAGCGTAAATCAGTCGTACGAGTTTCTTTGTGGCATGAGATAGGGCAACATTGTAGTGCTTGCCTTCAGCTTGCTTTTTGGTAAGGTATTCAGTAAAAACAGGATTCCAGTAACAGACGTATTTGGTTGCAGTGTAAAGAGCGTATCGAAGATAACGAGAGCCACGCTTTTCCATGTGTGCATAGCAGTTTGTGAGTTTTCCTGACTGGTATGTGGAGGGAGAACATCCAGCATAAGCCAAAACTTTGTCAGGAGAGTTAAAATTCGAAAAATCCCCTACCTCTGCAAGAATCATCGCAGCAGAATGAAATCCCATTCCGGGAATCGAAAGGATCGGCGGTTTCAATTCATCCATGATTTTCCGAATGGCATCTTCAATTTCATTGATTTCGGAGGTAAGTTCTTGAATGAGCTTAATGGCGTGCTTTAATTCCAAAGACTTAGCAGGCATAACAGAACCAATGGATGTTCTGGCTGCATCTCGGATATGAGTAGCTTTATCTTTTCGGTAATGGCCTCTGGATGTTTTCACGAGAATATTAGCTAATCTGGTCAGATGAGCTTCTGAAATCTGCTTTGCACCGGGATACTCACTGAGAAGTGCGTAGATTGAAGTGCCGTGGATAGACGAAACAAGCTGTTCCAATTCCGGAAACAGGATTGTAACCAATCTGGACACCGACTGCTTTAGTTTAGCGCGTTCCTGAACTTTATCAAATCGGTATCTCGTGAGTGACTTTAGTTCTTCGTTGTGATATGCTGTATCTGTGTAGGACTTGAGGTCTACATCGGACAACAGCATAGTTGCAATCGTTTTTGCATCCACACGATCGGTTTTAGTTTTGCGAAGACTGAGGCTCTTTCGATACAGGTTGGTATGCAAGGGATTCATGACATAGACGGGCAGATCATTGTCAAGAAGAAACCCAAGGATGTTGTAGCTATAATGTCCGGTAGCCTCAAGCCCTACTTTTATTTTGTCTGATTTTTGAGAACAGTCTTGGATTGTTTGTAGCAGACTTTTGAAACCATCCATGTTGTTGGGAATGGTAAAGCAATCGACAAGGGTCGTTCCTTCCGAATCGAGAATGCAACAGTCATGCTTATCTTTGGCAACATCAATTCCGACACAGACCATTTTATACCTCCGTTATATTATTCAATGCTGCTTAGGGCCACAGACTTCTTTGCTCTTGTAACCTCGTTCTAAATAAACCGTCTGGCGGTATCTAACTGATTAACATTTCAACAAAGAAGCTGTGGTTGGAGCCTTCGTCAAACCGTCTTTGCGGTAGGAGGTGTTCACCAATCCACAGCATCCCATACAGTGTAGCATACCGCTGGAGAGCGGTCTATAAATACTACTCTTTTATAATACGAGGAGGTGTTAAACAATGCAGAAAAAAGGCGCAAACATCAGCTTGAAGGGGTACGATGATATTTTCTCCACCGATCAATCCAGAGCTGAAGCCCAGCAGGAGCGTGTGCAGGAAATTCCGCTTTCTGAGCTACACCCCTTTGAGGGACACCCCTTCCGTGTGGTTGATGATGAAGAAATGATGAAAACGGCAGAGAGCGTCCGAGATTTCGGAGTTCTCACTCCTGCGATTGTCCGTCCTGACCCCGACGGTGGTTATGAAATCGTTTCTGGTCACAGGCGGCACCGGGCATCGGAGCTTGCGGGTAAGGAAACCATGCCTGCGATTGTTCGTGACCTGGACGATGATGCAGCCATTATTTTGATGGTCGATGCGAATTTGCAGAGGGAGAGTATCCTGCCGAGTGAAAGAGCATTTGCTTATAAGATGAAGCTGGATGCGATTAAACATCAAGGTCAACGCACCGATTTAACTTCATCCCAAGTTGGGATGAAGTTGCAGGCAATGGATATAGTCGGTCAGGAGGCAGGAGAAAGCAGAAATCAGGTACACCGTTATATCCGTCTGACCGAACTGATTCCGGAACTGCTGGATATGGTAGATACGGGTCAGATCAAATTCAATCCTGCGGTGGAGCTTTCCTATCTGGCAAGTGAA